>JACCDO010850083.1_pt1 | contig 316922 bp, 306 predicted proteins | sample 7446101 | NCBI WGS metagenome assembly JACCDO01 (sample SAMN15323440, study PRJNA562643) | freshwater metagenome | isolation source: river surface water | place: USA:Blue River Watershed | collected 2017-08-16
AAGGCTATGAATGCATTTGGCACTAGTTCTGCTTCTTCTACTGTAATAGTTAGACCATCTACTATACCCTCTCCTCCTACTGGTCTAATAGCTACGCCTGGGAATGGTCAAGTGACTATTTCATTTATCCCTGGATTTGATAATGGTAGTTTTATTACCAATTATCAGTACAGTATAAATAACGGTGCTAGTTTCACTGCATTTAGTCCAGAGGATGCTAATAGTCCAGTTACTATAACTGGTCTAACAAACGGTACTACTTATCAGATTAAACTAAAGGCTGTGAATGCAAATGGTGCTAGTTCTGCGTCAGCTACTGTTTCTTCAACACCATCTGGCGTACCATCTCCTCCTACTAATCTAGAGGCTGTGGCTGGTAATACATCTGCATATATTCTATTTACAGCTGGTAACAATGGAGGAAGTCCTATTACCAATTATGAATATAGTACTGATGGTGGAGAGACATTTACTGCATGCAATCCTGAACAGACACAAAGCCCAATAATAATTGATGGACTAAGTAATAATACATTATATAATATAGTACTAAAAGCAGTAAATGCAATAGGTTCAAGTGACCCATCTACAACTGTACAAGTTACTACACAGGGAAATACACTTAATACATCTGGTCTAGTTGTAAATCTAAATGCAGCGGATAATGCATCATATCCTGGTTCTGGTACAACCTGGACAAACCTTGCATCTGGCGGGTCTTATAGTGCAACATTGAATAATGCACCAGTATTTGATAGTGCCAATCCTAAGGCATTAGTGTTTAATGGAACCGATGGGTATGCACAGATTGCAAATGCCGCTGCTATTCAGCCATCTGTTGGAGGGGCATTAACTGCTCAGGTATGGGCAAAGGTGAATAGCGTATTTACTAGTGGAGATGGTTTAATTAGTAAACAATTTGGTTTAGGGGGAGGATATGATGGTTATTCATTGAGTTTGAATACAAATGGTAGCATAGTCCTTAATATGAATGGTAGCAGTGTTAATGGAAATTATGGTTCTGCCCCTGGTGTATTCACAGCAGATGAATGGGCATTATATACAATTGTTGTTAGATTTGGTGGAGGCTCGGCAAATCCCAGTTATGCATATGTAAGTACAAGAAGGGTTATAGATAGGGCTAATGCAGAATCAGGTATTAATGCAACTGCACCATTACAGATACCCAGAGGTATACAGGAAACTGGGTCTAATTTTGCACCAGCAGATATCGGTGCATTCTATTATTACAATAGAGCATTAACACAGCAGGAAATTATACAGAACTTTGATGCGACGAGGGAACGTTTTTCTGTGTAAATTCATAAAATTGATTTAGTTTTGGGCTAATATATATGTACAGATGTCTATTAGCCTTCGTATTACACTCAATCTTCAGATTGATCCTGACACTGGAGATGCATACTGTTGTTATAAGCTATGTGGAGGAAAGCCAATGAAAAAGGTATTGTATAATCCAGATATGCTTCGTATTCCAGAGAAGTTTAGGCGATTTGTGAATATGAATGGTCCTTATCTCTATCATTATATTAATGAAGTATCTGAAGATACGTATTATTGCTCTGCAAATAATATGCTGATGAATTACCCGTCGTGGAGTAGTTTTACTGGAAGCCTTGTGGGATGGACTGAGGCGGATCACTATGCATTTGAAGAAGCCCTTGAATGGTTTTCTTCAAAGGAATGTTTTCTGCTTACATGGTGCTATTAAAGAATAAAATATATATTTATATAGCGTTAATATAGAATGGATAATATAGTATATCCCGAAGAACAAATTATTAAAACAGATAAGGGTATTTTTCATTTAAAGATAGGGCAAATAAAAAATAGGGATACTGGTATCGTTGAATCATATACAATAAATATTGGTAGCAGAGATAATAAGTGCTGTCAGCTAAGAATTCCAAGTAGGGAGGTGGTTGAGAAAGAGTTACAATTAAACACTTTAAAAAAGGACAGAAAGGCTAATAAGTATAATGAAAATATTGATGGATATCTTATGTGGGTACAGTCTGATATAGAATGTTCTCTAGAACAATATATTCAAAAAGGATTAGCACAACATATGGTATTACTTGGATTTACTATTATACGCGATATAAATCCTCTTATAGAGAGAGTATATTTTCTTGATACTAGTAATTTTACATGTGAATTGCCTGGTGGAAAAAAAGAAAAAGTGCCAATGAAAGAGTTTTATATTGCATTTCATGGTGCGACTTGGTATGAGTATAATTTTAATGCAAAACGTGTAACTGATTGGAAATATTATTTAAAGTTAAAAGAGGGATTTGATAATCCTATACGAAAACCAATTAAGTTTGATTTTACAAATTCGGGATTAGGGGATAAACTAAAGGATATATATAATGAGAAGAGAACTTGGCGTGAATTCTTTGATGCAATTTCTGATAAGTGGGGTTCAAAGAAATGTGGCATGGTGTATCCTTGGTTAGTATCAGCATTGTATGAAGTATTTGATAATAGAAATGTATATGAAAATGTAAAATGGTATATTGATTTAAATAACAATAATAAGGTGCAACCAGTTGAATTTATATCATATTTAGTAAAAAGGTCTGGAGGTGGTAAACTAAAAACTAGAAAATTTAGGAAAAGTAAAAAAAATATGGTTGAAACAAGGTTTGAAAGAGTTCCACATTTCTTCCCAAATATACCAGAGATTATGGCATTTGATTACTCCACATTTTGATTTACATGGGAGGAGATTTAAAGCCAATGAGGCTTGTGACGATTTGTATATTCAATAAGGCCTCGTTCTTGTTTAGAGGTTCTATAATAATTCCTATAACATATAATTGGGTCTTTTGATGTCTTATATTCATCTGCCATTGCAATGGCAAATCCTTGCCGCGGCTTCATTGGAAGATTGCGAGGGAGATTTTCATTTAGCCAGATAAGATGAGGTTCACATGCATGTGGATGTTTGTATCTGTGCCTGAATTCACGACATAGCTCAAGGCCTAGGAGGGTGAGCCAGATGTAATTGCCTGCTGTTTCTCTTGCCCAGATTGCACACGGGTGATTTACATGGCATGGGCGATAAGGAGTACCAGACTTTGTTGGCGGGGCGGTTTTCATAGAAAGAGGAGGAAGGAGAGGCTTCTGCATACGAGAAAGAGCAATAGGTGTTCTGGCTTCTTGCAGTTGCGGATATCGCAAAACCCAGTGTGCTGTGAATAGAAGTTGACATGTTTCCAAAATCATCTTAACAACATGTTTATCTACATGCCAGCGGGCTGATTTTCTTGGACTTGGATGTAGTGCAAATATATTCATTTATATGGGATGGTGATATACTAGTCAAAAAATTTGATTTCATTTTTTGACTAGTATGATGTATAGTTAAATGCCTAAGAATGGATCAAAGCAACATCAGCCATATGAGCTCAAGCTTATCCAGGGAGTCCCTTTCTTCGTTAATGATGTTGGAGACGTCTTCAATTACGACACCAACCAACAGCCCATCCGTATTGGAGAATACAACGCTGCTGCAAACATTCTCAAACTCAGTGATGAGTGGCGGGAACTCCTTGAGCCAAACCTCACTGCATGGCGGGGCCGGCTCTGCACAGGAGAACGCGGTCAAGTCCGAACTGAAAAGCAACGCGTCCCCAAACGAAATCCTAGAAAGGCCGCAGGTACTAAAGCTCCTAAAGATACAGCAAAGTGATGTAGCTGCATTTGCGGAAATGCTTGAGGAAATGAAAGAAATTATTGAATTGCGTACTGGTTAAAAAAATAATAATAACATTTGAATAATACTATATTAATTTTTAATAGGGTGTTGGTGCATAATTACATGCAAATCCAATACGTTGTGCTCTGGCACCTTGCATATACTGCATTCTATCATAGTCCGATTTGAACTGAAGAGGGGCAGCACCAGGGGCAATAAGATGTCTAGGAATAGCAGTATTGTTTGTAAAATTAAAGATTGTTTTTGCCTGATTGTTCATAGTTATCTGACTTGCGTTTGCACCTTGTTTAATAGGGTTGTTTGGATTGAGAGTAAATTGATTTTGATGAGATTGTGAGATAGACCATGCATAGGTTGGATTTGTCTGCCCTGGGAGCGATCCAGATGGAGTAGTATAGGGTATGTATGGAAGACTCTGGTAGGTTGCATAGTCGGGATTACTAGGACTTGTATAGGGAGCAGCAGGTGGAGTTGTTTGACATGATGCTGGTATTTGTTCCATTCTGTTCTGAGACGCAGATTTAATTTTCTTGACGAGGGGTTAATCCAAGCATTTCCTTACCCCATTCAACAGTTGCTTGTATCTTTTTATCAGACATTGGAAGGGTATAGGCACGTAAGTCAAATAGATTTCCCTTGAATAGTTCGTCTGCATTTTCGTATGGGCTAGTTACATTTGCCCAGTTTGATTTGCCGATATAATTGGATGATGTAAAGTTTGTTTGTGGAAGCCATCCTGCCTCCTCCGTATGAACTAGATTGCCATTTTGGTAGATGTTAATACCTGGTCTGAATGCATCCTGTGATGTTGCAGTTATTGTAATATGTGTCCATTTCCTGAGAGGGATTACATCTTTTACTTGAATGTGCATTTTACGCTGCTCGTGGTCCCAGATTTCATAGATAAGGTCTGCTGTCTTTGCTTCGTGTGGTTTTGGTGCTTTTTCAGGAGGGAATACTCTTCCATATATTTCTGGCTTTTGGCATTGGAAGTCATTTACATTTGCGGCGGTCGTTTCCATAAGAGTTTGTGGGGTTACTACATCTACAGGCTGTGCACCAGAAGGAGGAGAGGGAACAGTTGAAGGATTATCTCCGCACCCGATTCTGTGTGGCTTTGTCTGGGTTGCAGAGTTTCCACGGCCGAGAATTCCTACCCAGACATTGTCCTGGCCTGCACCATTTCCGAAATCTAGAATATGTGCATTGTTTGTAAATTCTTCAAAATAGACCCAAAATGATATGGCCCTCATGTATTGAAGAGAAATGACATTGCCAAAGTCTAGTTCCTTGCCATCTCCAATGCGGAGGAATTGGTCTACACCATTGAATTCTAGTCCATCTGTTTTTGGAGGGTTTGGAGGGTTCTCTTCAATTGTTATTCCACCTGCTTTAGCCACATGGATATTCTTAGCATAGTCAAGCATATCATCTCTCAAACGTAGCCAGAACAGAAGGCCTTCATAGAACATAAGAAGTCTAGCAATTTCTGGGGGAGGATTTGTATCAAGGGTGAGTTTGTCACGGAACTTAATATCTCCTGCTACATTGCATTTTGTTTCAAATGTACTTGTGCCTGTTTTTATAATACGACAGTATGCAGCTTGATTGTCTAGTTCTGTCATGTAGTCATCGCGACATGTCTGGAAACCGTGTCGGACATCATTTGTTCTGAATTTAACAGTTGAAAGGCCTTCAGTGCCACCGAGTGCACATGTGAAGAACAGGTTTCCAGGGGCATCTTTTGGTTCAACCATACGACAGAAGTCATGTTTCACACCCAAGCGTTGAATATCTGCATAGCCTTGGAAGTATCGTATATCTCTTATATATCCCTTTTCTTCGTTATGAGGGTCAAAACTTACATCACCTCTGCGTGGCATCCACTTGGACCAGAAGGGACTATCTCCGATTGGAACGAGGCTCTCAAAGCCTTCGTTAATTACTGATGGAAACCATATTTCAATGATTGCTATCAATATAAGCAGGGTTACTGCTATCCAGAGAGCAATCTGTATCATCTCTCACTATCTTCTTCTATCGTTTTTTTACTATATTTTTTTCTGATGAAAGTCAGAGGATAATGTCTGAGCAGACCGGAGGAAAATTATATGCTAAAGCTGGATACAGTTGTATATTTGTTCCGCCATTAGCATGCAAAGGGGACAATCAGAAAGTGCCACTTGATGAAAAGGTAAAAGATGGCACTTCTATTAATAAATTAATGTTGAAGGATGGTGCTGAAGATGAATATGCAGTATCTAAAAGAGTTCGTGAGATACCTCTTTCTGCTAATTACTTTGCTGTGGCAGATTCTATATGTACACCAAATACTGTTCAGGCTGAAAAGGATTTAGACAAGTGTGATGTTCTTAAAGGGAAGAAGTTAGGAAATGACTTTCGCCTACTAGGTATGCATTATGCTGGTGTGCCAATATCTGATATAAAGATTAATGTGGGGAAATTTTCATTGAGGGATTTATTTGTATCATTATTGGAGGCTGGTGCTCTTTTGAATTTGTATGGAGTTGTGCACCGTGATATGCATCAGGGAAATATTCTTATTAATACTGCTGGTTCTCCTCGTATTATTGATTTTAATCTTAGTATTGATGTAAGAAAACCAATTCATATAAATGAATTATATCATGGCCATAGCATACACTATTTTCAAGAACCACCTGATTCAACTGTTGTAAATGCGATTGTTGGCAAATATGACCCATATAGTGTAATAGAGGAGTTAATTGAGAAAAAAGATATTATACGGAGAATACAAAGTGTCCTCGGTATACAATATGAGAGTATGAGAAGGGATTTAACTGATTTTTACAAGCGTAGTAAATCTGTTCAGAGTGGCGATATGGTAGAATGGTTTAATAATTATTGGAGAAAGATTGATAGCTGGGCAATTGGTGCAAATATAGTATATGTTATTCATTTTATGAGTTACAATCCGAAGTTCTTGGAGGGGGAGAAAGAGGATTATAGAAATAAGATGTTACCGGTTTTACGCAAATTGTGTGAAGTGAGCCCTATAAAACGTGTTGATTGTGTTCAGGCATTGGCTCACATTGAACCTGGAAATCATATTATTCGCGGAAAGAAGGCAATTGACTGGCTTAAAAAAGTTGGGAGCGGATTTTAGAGGGTTATAGTAGAAATGAGCGAAAAAGCGGCTTCTATTTACAGGGATCCTAATAAATTTATTAAGAGTATTGACGAAAAACTGGCAGAAATACTTAAATATAAGCAGATGACAGGATATAAGCCTTCGTCACATAAAGGTGGTCGCAGAGTAACTAAACGCAGAGTCGTAAGACGTCGTAAAACGCAGAGATGCAGGCGTTGTTAGAGGGGTTTGCGTCTGGTTTGCTTTTTTGATCCACCACGTTTAAATTTCAGAGTCCTATTCTTCGGTGCACATAAATAACTACAGTGATACTTATAGTTAAGATTACTACCAGTATGTCTGTAATCCCTGTTTGCGAGAGCAGGATCATAAATCCATCTGCCAGTTGAATCTAGACGAGTAACTTTTGTTGCACCAGGTTTATGAGACCATTTTCCGTCTGCATCCTGTCTGAAAAAATGATAGTCATTCTTGGGGTCAACAACTAGAGATATTTTGCTTGTGCCTTTTGGACAGCGTTCTCTGAATGTTGCGAGCTTTATTCCAGGAATGTCTGCTCTGAGACGAGCAATTAAGTCTGGGCAGCGTTTTCCTTTAATATCAGACCATTTCGGAAACCCAGATTTTCTTCCTGGTTGATGGAATGGAGTGGGAGGGCATTGTGATTTATCGCACATGGGTGGGTCATAGTGGTCAAACGCATATGCAAAGCAATTATGCGAATCCTGTATTGTATAGGATTTATTGTATTTATCAGGATTGTATTCTGGCTCGCTCCCTGTAAGAGGAGAAATTCTATTACATCTGTGCATATGATGTGCACAGAATGGCTGGCCTCTTAGTGGGGGATTTGGGCAGCGTGGATCACATTGACATCTAGTTCTAGTATATGGTTCTTTGTCGTGTTTTTTTCTTTTTTGAGTACGACGCATATTACTTAGGGGTGATATTATTTATTTGCATTGGTGTTGGAAGAGCATCTGCTACAGGAATGACTGTTGTATCATTCTCCATTAATGATTTAATATTAACATGTGAACTGGCTAATATAATTGAATTCACAGCATCTTTTACAGATGGAGGTGCACGAGCTGTCATAGAATCAATTGGTTGTTCTGGCGATGGGGCATATAAGGTGTCTGGTTGGCTGGTAGTGGTTGTCCCTGATTGTTTCTGTGCAACTTGTGAATGATTATCTTCTTGCTGTTTGTAGTATTCTTCTTCCACTTGTTTCATTTTGATTTTTTCAAAGAAATGTATGAAATGTATATATTGATTACTGTGAGTGGGTATAGTGTCATCTGGTATGAAATGTCCAGAATACCGACCCGTAAGCCCTAGATATTGCCAGCTTTCACTACGCATTCTCTCAAGGGTTGTATGGAGAAAATAATACTTCTTATCCACTTTAAAGAGAGTTATAACACCATTTGATGTTGTGACGAGAAGTGAAATGAACCATGTAACCCAGTATACATATATTTGAAACTCTGTTGATTTTGTTATACTACCAGTGTCTGCATATTGAACTGACATCAGGGCAGGGACAATAAGAGAGCCAACTGTTATTATAAAATGACCCAAGTGGAATATGATAGAATAGTAATGACAACGTTTTGAAAATATTTCTATTACATGAAGGACGCGTTCTCGTATAATATTACGTTGCATTTCAGTAAGATCTGTTAAATCTTGAAGAATGAGTTCAAATCGCTCATGCTCTGATTTTCTTCTTCTGCATGTAGTTATGGTTAAACACATATTTACTACATAAGGATTAGGGAATTTAAATATAGATTATAATATATTAAGCACTTAAACATTTGTGTGATATAATTATATAATGAAACGTCGTTATTCTGACACTTGGAGTGTAGCTGATGTGTATGCAGGTCGTGGTTCTATTCCACCACCTGCCAAGCGTGCTAAGAAAGATAACTCGTCAAATGATGATGAAGAGGAGATGCCTGATTTGTTCAATTTGTTTAAGGGACCAGTTAATGTAAATTGCTATTCTGTTGATAACAAAATTTATTTTAATGATGAAATTAATATGACTACTATTGGTCATCTGAATAAGGAACTTCGTCAGCTACAGACGAAGCTTCAGATTCAGGCTATTAAAATGGGTGTAGACCCTGTGCCTATTAAATTGCATATTACTACATATGGTGGTTCTATTCATGCAGCTCTTTCAACTATTGCTTGTATTAAGACAAGCAAAGTTCCTGTTCATACCATTATTGATGGATATGTTGCCTCTGCTGGTACTCTTATTAGCGTGTGTGGTGCAAAAAGATACATTTATAAGCATTCTAATATGTTGATTCATGAGCTTCGCAGTGGTTTGTGGGGGAAGTATACTGATATGGAGGAGGAGATGGATAACCTGAAGAAGCTTATGGAGAAGATTAAGGATATCTATGTTGAGCATACTAAGTTGAAGCGGAAGGATCTTAATGGAATTCTGAAGAAGGATAAGGACTGGGATGCAGAGCAGTGTTTGGCGTCTGGGCTTGTGGATGAGATTATTGAGTAATCTCCAAAGGCATGTGTAAAATTTGATTTTTATATTGATGTATTGTTTATATCAATATAAACATGAAATGGAATGGGTATGAGATATCTTCATCTGATGAGTATTCTAAATTAGTATGCAATGAATCTGATAGTGTTTATTTACATCGCGGGTTTCTTGAAGAGGTTATGTATCATGCTGATGGAATGGAGAGAATATATGTAAAACTTATTAATATGCTAAATAATAAGGAGATATTATGTTCTATTGGTGGTTCTCATCATATTCCTAAAAGAAAGAATCTTATTATAGTGCCGAGATGGATTTCAGAGGAGCTAAATGTTATAGACGATTTAGAATGCTTCAATATTGAATTATACCCCCATCCTATATTTAAAGGCGATGCTATATCTATTCGCCCCCTTGATCCTATAATATACAGCATGGGTACCCTTGATATTCTTCAAAGAGGAATGGATAAATATACTGTATTACAAGAGGGCACTACAATAGATATTGTTATTCCTGAATTAGATAATTATCCTATTAAGATTCTTATTGAAAAACTTCATATGGCTAGGAAATATATGTTGCTGGGCGGTGAATTGGAGATTCATTTAGTCGGTCGTGAAGAAATTATGGAATCTGAGAGGGAATATGTAGATGATATACCAATACAGGGGGATTTTATAGAACCTACAGTAAGTGATATGCCATTTGGCATTGATGTGCCATCGCAAACGAATGCATGGACTGGAGTTGGTCGGGCACTTAAAGAAAATATGCCTCGAGTAGAGATATTAGATAAGGAAGAGATTCGGCAAAAACGTTTAGCTCGTTTTGCTATGCAAAATAGCAATGGCAGTGGCGATCAATGAGCCACCAGCAATCCCTTTGAGAGATGGTTTTTCTCCTACAAATAATATACCCCAAATATATGCTGCAATAATACCTACATAGGACAGTGCTGCAAAGAGGGTAGTTGGTAGCTTTGGAATGGAATAGAACCGAAGAATATATCCTGTAAATCCGAGAAGTGCATTAAACCCTATCATAGGAAGCCATGTGCTTCTACGTGTGTCAAGTTGTTTTTTATTGAAGAGGGAATATATGAGAAGAACTAGGAGGCCACCAGGATATAGATGATTTAACGTATAGAAAGGTGTTCTAGAGGAGCGTTCGCGGACAAAGAAATATATAAATGTTTCTGTAATTGCAGCTGTTATTGCTGCAATAATTCCACGTAATGATTTTGTTTTGTGTTCCTGTGTTTCTGATTCCTCATAATGAGATGTTGCTACAAGATATGCACCAATAAGTGCGAGTGTAAATACCAGTAGTGTATATGATGGAAGAGATTCATTTGCAAATATTGCTCTGCTAAGAAGAATCATAATCGGATACGTGTAAAAAAGAGATACGGCAGTTCCAGCTGGTAATTCCTGGAATGAGATATAGCTTGTCCCGACGTGTACAAGGTTAAGAAGGCCATGTAAAAACCCGTATGTAGCAGATTCTGCATTTCCCCAGATATCCATAAATTCTCTAAATGGTCCAACTGAGAGGGCAAGAACAGGGAATACAATAAATCTTGCAAGTGTACTTGTTAATAAGGTTGTTGGTGCTAATTTAATGAGAATCGGATAAAGAGATAATACCATCTCACTATAAATCGCAGATAGAGTTGGATTTAGAGTGGATACCATTTACTCTTAGTAGTTAAAAAATATCTGAAGATAGTAGAATGAATTCCACTTTGGAAGAGATTGTTGATGATAGCTCTGCTATAGCCTCTAAAAAGAAGGTTATGCAGCTTCCTACAGAGGAAGAGCAGGATGAAATAAGAGAAGAGTTGTCTAGAATGTCAGAGGATGAACTTACAGCTCTTATTGCGTCATTTAATGCAACATATTTGAAATACATTGCCAAGGAAATTGGTGAAATACTTAGTATAAAACATTATAGTGGTATTTCTGCTTCTGCCTTGAAGAATGCTGTATTAGAACGCCTTCCACTTGTTAAAATTATGGGCGTGAGCCCTAAGGATATGAATTCAGTATTATTGTCATTATTTTTAATAAAAAAAGAGAAAGGGTCACTTGCAGCTGCTGCCAAGCCAAAGGCAAAGACTAAGCTAAATGCATTCTTGAATTCTATACGTGCAATGAATATGCCTGCTGAAGCAAAACAGATGATGATAAACCAGGCAATGAAAACATTTGCGAAGGAAGAAAAGCCTACAGGTGTTACTACACGTAAGGTAGCAGCTGCTGCCGCTTCTCTAGTAGAGCCAACATTTACAGAATTGGTCTCACAAGCAGTGACAGCCCCTGTTGCTAAACCTGTAGCACGTAAGACAGTAAAAAAGGCGATAGTTGAGAATAGTTCTTTAACTGAAGAAGAACAGAAATTATATGATTCTGTTGCACATTTAACTAATGTACCTGAAGATGTAAAGATTGCATATGCAAAAGTGAAACGTGATAAAATAAAGAACCCTGTTATTGTTATGCATGATGGTTCATATATAATTACAAGTATAAGAAAAGCTGCAGAATTAAAGGTTTCGCCTGATAATTTTATATATCCTACATATGGAGATATACAGAAAATAAATGCAAAGAGTTTTGGTGTTCTTAAGAAGTCTTTAGGTATTGCTACACCTCCTGGTGGCGGTACAGGTGCACCAGTGCGTATGACACGTTCTCCTGTAATGCCAGCAGAAGGACATACATATGATCGTGGAGGTCTAGATCTTCATGGCAGAAAAGTTCCAGATATGTATCTTTCTATAAAAGAAGTTCCAGAATATTTAAAAAGGCCAGGGCTTGCAGCTATGCCTGGTACTGAAGAAGCTGTAGAGATAGAAGAAGTTCCTGTTCCTACTAAAAGAAAAGCACTTCCTAAGAAACCACTGACAGGGTCAAAGGGAATGGAAGGTGGTAAACGCAAGACTCGTCGCAATAAAAAACATGGCTCTAAGACACGGAAGGGACGTAGATAAACCATAAAAATTGAATCATTATGTTTGGATTATAATGTAACACATATATATGCTTCGTGTACAATACGCTAGTAAGCTTTTTGTAGACAAAGTTGGATGTAAATTTACAGATATTCTTATTCCATCTGCCCCTATTCTTGCACTTTGTGGAGATATTGGTAATACATCTCAACAGAGGACTCGTGAATTTATTCAATGGGCTTCTAGGAGGTGGGATAAGGTTTTATGGATACCTGGTATTGAAGAATGGGCTTCATGTGAAACAATGATTGATAGTATAAATAATATGAGAAATGTTGCATCTGATGTAGAGAATTGTTCTGTACTAGAAAAGGGATTCTGTGATTATATTGAAGATGGGCGTTCCAAGGCGGTATTTTTAGGAACTACATTATGGGGAACATGCTTTCCTGGAGAAGGTATTCTTCATGAGCAGAGAAATATTAAAGTACATGTTTCAGGAAATTATGGTGCAACCTGTATAATGCCAAATGATATTACTATGATGAATACAGAATCTGTAAAATGGATTGGAAATATGCTAGATGATTTGCGTCAGGAGGATTATAAGAGACCTGTTGTGATGTTAACATATCACAGGCCTAGTGCGGACTTTATGTGTATTGCTGATATGGAGGATAAAAGTATCAGGCGTCGTATGCATAATTGTCTAGATCATGTTATTCAGCATCCTATCCAGGCGTGGTTAGCAGGGGATTCATATGGAAGTGTGTCTGCAATGAATCGTAGTGGTACGATTTTCTTTGGGACAAATACGAGAGGTGTTGATGTGCGGAAATCATATGTGAACTCGTTTTATACTACAATTGATATTAGCGGGGAAAAGGGTCGGTGGTATCCGAATGTTAGGAGGGCGGAAATGGGATAATTAGACTTAAAACGGGATTTATTCCGTTTTAACATGATGATACTTTCCTTCTCTATCCTCTTTATCAAGAATTGATGGTAAAATTCTATCATGAAATTCCATATCATAATATTCTATAGATTGTCTAAAATTTGCAGAGGGATGAAATGCAATTGCCCTTTTTGATTTTATAAATGCAATTGCCTCATCTGCGTGACACCGTTTTAATGTTATTATGAAAAATGCAACAGATGCTGCTGATCTCTGTCTTCCTGCCATACAATGAACAAGAATACGTTTACCAGAAAGATATTCTCTCATTATTTTTAATGCAATCTCTGCAGACCAGAGAGACATGTTTCTAATTTCCTCTTGTTCTAGATTATCATCTACGGGTACTCTGTATTTGATTGGAACTTCTGAGCTAAATCCGAGATTCTTTGTACAATTGAAAACTACATCTATATGTTGTGAACGTAAGAATGTCTCATCCTGAGAAGAATGATAATCTCCTAGCCAGACCCCTGGTATTATTTCATTTGCATGCGATTGGAATATATCCATATTACTTAATTTATATATTTTATATATTTTAATATTAACGCATATACCGTAGAAATATAAAAATATTTACATATAATAAATGCCTAACGGTTTTATTCTTGCTGGGACTGATATTACTACTAATGATATTATTATTAAATATTCTGCAGATCTATCTGGTTCATCATATCCAAATAATGCGAATATTATTGATAGTACCAATCAGCCTATAACATTAATTAGTAATGATATTAAAGAAATTAAATCTCATTATGGTATCTGGATAATACTGCTTATTGGCCGTGATACTAACACTAATAGTAATGTATTATATTCTACAAATGGCGGTAGTACCTGGCAGTCTATGAATAATATATTTTTATTTTCAATTGATTATGGTAAGATAGATGGTAATGATATAGATGGATGGATAGCATTAGGATATGATAATGATGCATATATATATAAATTTAATTCAGATTTAACACCATATATTACTAATACTACATATAATACAAATACTATAAGTGTGTCATTAACAGATAACTATGGTGATCCTTATATGTTTTCTGAAATTATGTCTTTTGTAACAATTGCAAGTGATAAATCTTATCTATATGCAATTACTTCAGGTGATCCAGTATATAATAGTGAACCAGTTGGGTTTTTTTTATTTGATTCTTCAAATGATTCATTTAAAACAGATCCAAACAATGGTTCTATAAATAGTTTAGTTGACTATATATATAATCAAACTATTAATTCAACAATTTTAGACTCTTATCCATATGATACAAGTCTAAGTGTAGGTGATACTCGTACATATTTAAAAACTATATCTATACCTGGATCCATATTATTACTTATTAATGATATAAATAATGGGGCACAAACTGGAAGAATTATTTTTTTTAATTTGTATGATATATACACTGTAAAATATGCATCAAATAATATAGCTAATTTCAATACATCATCATTTAATGTACATTTTACTGATATAGCTACAGATGGAGCTGGAACAATAGTTGCTGTTGGACAATCTGATAGGTACCAGTCACTTAAGGGAGATCCTAGTTATCGTGATGGATTAATTGTCTATTCTCAAGATGGTGGTATTTCATGGACTGAAGTAATAGATAATAGAACTTATGTATTTATTGGAATTACATATCAAAATGGCTATTGGATTGCTACTACATCTAATAATAAAACTCAAGATACATTATCTGGTTCTCAAAATGTTACATATATAACAAATGATCTTACTAATTGGACTACAAATAGCGAAGGTGTTAAAAATTCTAATTGGACTCCTGTCTTTCAAACTATGAATATTTCTGAAATACAAGGCGGTTCATTTGATCTACAATGCTTACTAAAGGGGACATCTATATCTACACCCAATGGATATGTGCCTATTGAGAATCTTGTAGTTGGAGATAAAGTATTAATGCCATGTGGAGAAGTAAAAGAAATTACAAATGTATATGTTTCACATGTATTTGCCACTGATAAAACACTGCCATACATAATCCCAGCTGGTGAACTCGGTGCAATAAAAGATGTATATATAAGCCCTACACACAGTGTGCGTGCATCTAATGGTGAACTTATTGAAGCACAGTTCCTTGGTTATAAACAGGCTAACATTGAAGGTATAATTGAATATTATAACATATCGCTAGGTGGAAATAGAAACAATATGATACTTGCAGACGGTGTTGCAGTTGAATCAATGGGTAAAGATTTGCAGAAAACTGTCTTAGATATTTCATCTTATCCTGCTGCAAGATTATTCCCTGATAATATACGCAATAGTCATATTGTCAAATTACATAAACAATATAATATTCCTATAAAGGTTCTACAGGGATACCCTGACTCATATATACAAGAATTAATTTCTAAATAAGATTATCTACCAAGTGTCTTTTTGCGTATATATTCTTCTAGAACCGCCTGTTTATCGTACAAGTTTATAAATGCAATTAATAATAACTCTTCTGCGTGTAAATTAAAATGATCCATCTCATAATATGCAATTGCATTTGCCTTCATACCCTGTAAAAGAGGGTGATTAGGATACCTCATTAGCCCTATTCTAAAAAATGTAATATCCTCATCCTCACACGGAAGGTCACAGTCAAATGCTCTGTCTTTAATATAATTATATAGCTGATACCTGCCATCTTGAGTATCAAGGCGATTAAGATTTTCCTTTATTGCATGCATTGTAATTGCAGAGTTATTAAATAATTTCCATCTATCTATATTAAAATTACAAGATTTTAATGAGGATAGTACCCATGAGCAGTGTCCTAGTTTCTTTAACTTCATATAAATTGATACAAGCTGGGCATATGTAAATGGTATATTTGTAAATAGATTTTTCGGTTCAATTGGTTTTGGAAATGAATACTCTTGTGTTAAGAGATATTGTGTAATTGATCTGTATAGGTTTTTTGAATCAAATACATATTTTCTTTTGGCAGCCATATCATATACTTCAAATGGATTCTCTGGAGGAAATAATGTTATTGGATCAATTGAAGAAGGTGTTGATTTATCTATTTTACGGATACGCCATGCTAACAGAAGTCTGCGAAACTGCCATTTTAGCTTTCTATCAATTAAATAATATTCATATATTTTATGAGATAACTGTTTAAAAAAAGAGCCTGATTGTAATTGAATATCAACCTGTGGAATTCCCATTATTGGGCCATTAAATACAGTTACCTCTTTTAGCTGTTTTTCAATTGAATTATATGGCATAGACATAAATACTCCCTTTACAAGTTTTTCTGAATCTGGTATTGGTACTAGAATAGGATATGCAACGGATTCTGAAAAAATAAAACCAGATTCCATTATTACATTGTATGTATATACAAGGGTTTAGGTGTCAAATGTGAATATTACAAGCTTATTGATATCTGGATTCCATCTTCCAACAACTTTACCACTAGAATCAATTACTTCTGTTCTATTACGAACCCATAGAGAAGGGCGTTCAGGTGCATCCTGTAGTTTATGAACTTCCATATAACCAATATTATTTAGCATCATTCTCTTATTTTGGTGTTCATGGCAAAACTCTGAACCACACTGAACAGGTCTACGACAATGTTGAATTATAGTATCATCTTGGATATATGCCGAGCATTGGAGGGTATCTGTCTGTGTATCGTGAATATAGACTTTAATTGATTCTGAAGGAGGAAATACTTTTCTCAGGAGTTCTTTTTCATTTACCTTCAGACGCTTGGCTATATCCTTCACAAAGATTCTCCCTTGAGCCATCATTACACTCTCTAGTGACTCCCATAGAAGCCTGGGAACTTTATATTCATTCATTTTATTGGAATAGTGACATGTGTATATTGACATTTAAAGTTCAAATTTTTATACTATAGTAATGGATTCACCACAGACACAAGAATGGGGACCAGCCCTCTGGAGAATAATGCATATGTTTGCAGAAAGGACTGGATATTGTGGTGTAAAAATACATGAAGATGAAAAACGTGCATGGATTGGATTTTTCCAATCTCTTAAATTTTCACTACCGTGTCCAGTTTGCAGAAATCATTATAAGGAATATCTTAAAAAGAGGCCTATTGAAGGGGTATTTTCTGCGGTAGGGGGTGAAAGAAGAGAATCTATTCGCAGATGGTTATGGGAATTTCATAATGCTGTAAATACATTTAAAGAGAATAAAAAAGGAGATGATATAGCATTTGATGATCTTGTAAAAATATATGGTACATTTAGCAATGAAACATTTATACAAGATAGAAGTGTATTTATTGATCATATGAAACGCGGTATGTTTCTGCGATGGATTATTCGTGATGATATGATGAAGACTGTTGGATTTATTGACCAATTAAAGAGGATTTTATGTTAGGGTTGGGTTATGCCTGAGGAAAGCATGCAATAGGGGAATTCTGTGTTGCTTCTGGTGAGAGAAGACGATTTGCAACTCCAAATAGATCTGATAGACGATCTTCACCTGTTGTAGCAAGTGCTCTATACCAAGCCCAGCCAAGGGTGCCAAATAAGATTGTTGTTATTATAATTGACGCAGTTGTTTCGCATTTTACGAGTTTAGTACGCATAAATAATATGAATAGAGAAAACATAATTATGGATATAACTGATAACATTGATTGTGTAGTTCTTGTTGCGACTTTTCCTTTATCATCTTCCACTGAACTTGGATGATTATAGAGTGAAATTGCATTTGATAACATATAGCCTAAGAAGAACACTGTCATAGCCATCCAATTTGAACTGACTATTATTGCTGGAAGAGAGGTTGTTTCAGGAGGGAACGGAAGGCGTATATTACATATATCACTCTTTGGCACGAAAAACCAGGATAATGGAAGTATTTTGGGTATTAGAAGGTTTATAAGACTAGTTGCAATCGGAACTAGTAGTAGATAGCCAACGAGGAAAAAAAGCATAGCATAATTCGCTGTCATAAGGCCAAGGATTAAAAATGTTCCCGCAATTGTTAATGGAAATGTTTGTAGGCCGCCGTATAGAAATACACGGATGTCTGAAAATAATGTTTGAAATGACATTGCTCCTTAATTACTTATCATATTTCTTTTTCAGATTTGCAATCTCTGTAATATGATGTTGTTTCATATTTTGCATCCTTACATCATACATCATATAGGTTAGAACTGAACCAGATGTTACACCACCTAGTACTGCAAGAAATTGATGATAGATGCCTGTATATACTTTCATGGTATCTGTATTGATATGGTGATAATGTGTCAATTTTATTCACCTACTTTTGAAGATGTACATACATATATTGGTTCTCCCTTGGATGCCTTATCTACAAGGAAAGGGAGACCAAGAAAATTAACTGATTCTTGACCAAATACCCTTGAATGCAAGAAATATGACATTGTGCCAACAAGAATACCAAACATGGAAGCAATCATTGTTTCAGAGAATGTCTCACAGCCTCTTAAGAATCGGGTTAGAAGGAATAGAACAACGAATGTTACAATAAATCCAATTGCCACTCCAAATCTTGCTGTCCATTCTGGGCCCATTGTATCAAGTGTATCACGGAAAGAATTCATAGATAGTCCAAGGTAGGCAGATATAGCAGAAAGACTGTATGTACTTATGGAAGGATATTGATTAGATGATAACATGCGTTCAACTTCAAGGCGAGGAGTGCGGAATCCTGGGTAGCATTTTGCCTCTTTTGTAACCGGAGTTGAACCAACTGCTTTACTAAAGCCTAATGCAATTAGCTTATGTAATAAAGAAGACTCAACTAGGAATAGTGAAAATATACCAAATGATATATTGTGGGTCAAAATATATAGAAGGAGTGAACCGAACAGAAGTGAATCTGGGAGAAGGCGATTTATCTCATCAACCGTTGTTAATACATTTTTGTATAAATATCCTTTTATTTTATCAAATGCTGTTGGTTCAGCTGACATATCTAACATAAAAAGATATTATAGTTTATTATTATAATTTGTATATATTAAATTAAAAAAATGACAACGGTATAATTATATACTATAGTACGTAATTTATATAGTATGGGTATTCCTTCTTATTATAAACGACTTATTGATTCCGTAACTGGCCTTATTAGTTATACGCACCCTGGTAAAATAGATTGGCTATGGATGGATTTTAACTGTCTTATTTATCACTGCCTGCATAAACCGGGTATGAAAGAGTTTTCTAATGAAGATGGAATTGATATGTGGGAAAATCGTCTATTAGATGAAGTTATTGCATATACGCGGAAAGTTGTAGGAGAAGTTAAACCATCAAAAGGAGTATATATTGCAATAGATGGTGTTGTTCCAATGGCAAAGATGAAACAACAGCGTCTGCGGAGATTTAAAAGTGCATGGTTAGCTCAGAATGTGCCTGTTGAAGATTCAACTGGAGAAAAATGGGATACAAATGCTATTACTCCTGGAACAGCATTCATGAAGAAGTTGCGTCGTCGTCTAGAAGAGGAAGGAAGTAGAAAGGGAAGCTGGCATATTAGCAGTTCTGATGAGCCTGGTGAGGGCGAACATAAGATTATGGCACAATGGAGGAAACGGGCAGGAAGTGAAGAGAATTATGCAGTATATGGCCTTGATGCAGACCTGGTTGTCCTTTCACTCTTAACACGCGGTATGAATAATGTATGGCTATTTCGTGAAGAGGTTGAATCTGGAGTAGTTGTAAGGGATGCAGAAGGAGATGAGAGATATACATGGTTTAACATTAATGAACTTGAGAGAAATATTGTAAATACAATTGGTGATAAGATTAAAGATTATTGCTTTGCAATGTCTTTCCTTGGTAATGATTTCTTGCCAACATCACTTTCATTTAAAATGAGAGAGGATGGACATGGAATTCTTCTTGATATTTTACGGGGTTCTGAAGAGCGGTTAATTAACTCTGATAGTGGAACAATTAATAGGGGTGCAGTAATTGGACTATTTAAAACTCTGGCAGATGAAGAGGATAAGCGGATTATGAAGTCTGTTTTGAAGAAACTGCAAATGGCAAAAACTGCACGAGAAGTCCCTATTGGAGATAATATGTGGGCAATCTGGAAAAATGCGGATCGTGTACTTCTAGGAGAGGGAAGAGGGTTAGCCCCAGGGTGGATAAATATGTATAAGGAATGGTGTAGTGGAGATATGAACCTTGCTATTCACACATATCTATATGGAATACAGTGGAATTGGGCATATTATAATGGAGAAGATGTATGCTATAATTGGTATTATCCCTGGCATCTTCCTCCTTTGTGGAAATGGCTTGCGGCAGAGGGAGTGGTATTTCCAGACTATCCTGGAATTGTTGAAGTACGAGGACAGGATATTAAGCCAATTGAACAGCTTGCACTTGTATTGCCACTTGAAAGCTGGAATTTGTTGGGGCGGGTTGGAAAGGAACGTCTTCTACCAGTTCATGCACCATGGCTCTTTCCAAAGAAATATGGATTCTTCAGTATTGGAAAACGCTGGTTCTGGGAATGTGAACCAGAAATTCCAGTTCCCTCTATTCGCGAATTGAAAAAAATTATTTCTGCAATTCTTTAATGCGTGTTTGTTTAAAGATTGAACTTGATATTTGTAAATAGGAATGGGTAACCAGCAATCATCTGCTGTTTTTGATCCAGCACATATACGGATTTATTCAAACATATTAAAGTTACATAATCCACAAACACGAGTCCAGATGATTCAGACATGCTTATCAAGCATTGAATACGTACAAACTGCTAAGAGAGCTGGTATTTATAGTTATCTGCTTTCATATATCTCATCTGTTCAAAACGGAAACCCCATTTTACTTCCGGGCGAACAGGCTGTACCACAGCATAATCAGTTTACACATCAACCAGTTCAGTCAATTCCTTATATACCGCATTCAAATCCAGTATCTACATCTGTTCCTCGTTCTGCACAGACAAGTATAACTCATTTTCAAGAGCCAGTTATGAACCATTATCAGGTAGTAACTCAGACTCCTAAACAAAAGGTGGTGTCATATTTTGCATCATGTCTGGAAGTCCTTGGTATTCAAGAAGAAGTAGCATTAACAGAGGAGATTCTTAAAAAGGCATATAAGAAAGTTGCTATTAAAGCACATCCTGATAAGGGTGGTTCGGAAGAGCACTTTGAAGCTATTACACGTGCATATGCATATTTGAGTGAGATTTTAAAGAGAGTTCAGGGTGGACGTGACAGGCCTCTTCAGGAAGTATCTGCACCTACACACCTTGAATCTGGGCGTAAAGAGGAAGCAAAACAGTGGCAACATGTTGAACCTGTTCGCTTAAATCCTAATAATTTGAATGTTAAAGCATTTAATGATATGTTTGATAAAACACATATACCTGACCCTGATAGTGATGGATACGGTGATTGGCTGAAAACTACTGGTGAAGATAAATCTACACCTAAATTTGGTGGAAAATTTAATCGTGATGTGTTTAATAATATGTTTGACCAGGAAGCACGAAAAAATATGGTTGGAGGAGGGGGACAAGTAATTATTCATCCAGAGGCAATGGCTCTAAGTGCAAATATGGGTGTTGAAATTGGACGCGATAGACCTGAGAGTTATACATCTGCACCAAATGCGAAGACAAAGTTTGTTGATTTGAGAGATGCATATACGACTGAAGCTACAATTAGTAATAAGGTTGCAAATGTTCGTGTTGAAGAACGTACATTTGAAGGATATAGAGCAAATCGTGATAAGGGTCCTGCACCATTTTCGCAGAGTGAGATGCAGCAATTACATGCTTCTGAAATGGAACTCAAGCGACGTGAAGAAATGCGTCAACGTCGCAAGGCAGAACAGGATACTCTGGAGAACAAATACTTTGAGAGAATGAAGCAGTTGGTGATTACTGATAAATAATAATCGTCCGATGTGATAGGTGCGTGAGATGTCTACTCTTACAATTTTTTTATGGACCCTTGTTGGTCTTCTCCTGCTAACATTGATATATAGCTTATATTATTCTAAGCATATGGTTCTAAAAAATCCATTTACGGATCGTAATCTTCTTGGAAAGGATATGGATAAGCCCGTTATATGGCTATATTATGATACAAGTGAAGTAAATAGCAGATGGTGGGCTGATTTTGGTGCGAGATCTTCACGTGCATTGAATCTCCCATTCTTAAACTTATGCTATGAGACGATTGTCACACAGAATAAATGGAATTACAGAGTGGAAGTTATTAGCGGTATTCATGGGGTAGCTGAATTACTTGGTGGTTGGGATGCTCTTCCTCCCGGTTTAAGAAGCTCTATTTCACCTGTAAATGGTGCTGAAATGAACTGGATAAAAGCGGCTATACTTGCCAAGTATGGTGGTCTCTGGCTCTCTCCTTATACTATTTGTGTAAAGCCATTTGGTGAACTTCCTAAGGATTCACTGATGTTTTTCGGTACAGATATTGATGAAACATATAGTGGTGCAGCTGGAACTACTTTACCTGGGTTTAACTGTATGTGGAGTCCTATGCCTAATCACCCATTCTTTGTAGAGTGGCGTGATATATGTGCTAGACGTCTGCAGCAGAAGAGAGGGGGTGAGCAGATTCGCGGTGATGAGAAATGGGATTGGATTGCTCTGAGTTCAAAGCATCCTCTTCTCTTAAATGCTAGTGCAGAAGGAGCACGTAAGAAAGGTGGGCGTCGCATTGAATTAGAGGACTTGCTTGCTACTGGTCATCAGGGGAATCTACCATTTACTCTTTCCAAAGAGGTTATCTATGTGCCCATATTCTGGCCTGAACTAAGAGATCGTGAATTCTTTGGATGGTTCTTACGTATGAATGAACGCCAGATTATGGAATCTGATATTAGCGTAAAGTATCTCATAAAGAAAGGTCTAATTGAACCTCCTAAGCCTGTTGAAGCTAAATAGGAATATCTTCGCTTGTAATCGTTTTATAATATACATTTTGAAGTGCTAATATGGATGTATTTCCTTTGCAATATGAAATCCATGCATTTACCAAGAATATATGAATAATGAGGTTATCATATATATTTGAATTACCAAACATTGTATGAATTGTCTGGAAGCTTTCCAGGATATCTTCAAATGTATATCCTCTCTTCCAGATATGAATAAGGGCATAAGTTCCTTGCACCAGATTTTTCTCAGAAAGTGCATTCATAAGTGGAATGAAGTCAACATAGAAGGGTGCAGAGCAAAGTGTTCTTATAAGTTTTACAGAAGGTTTTGTATTATTTACACGGAATGCATTTGCAATTAATGAGAGAAGGCGAATAAGATCACTTATATTTGTTCCAGAAATATTTAGAATCCATGACCACATTTCCTCTGTAAATTCATCCTTATGAGGCATATTTACAAGGTCCAGGAGTTCTGGAGTATAGTCATATGGATTAATTGAGTCCATTGAAATGTGAATACAGCGTGAATGAAGAGCGGGAATCAAATCCTCTTCAGAATTTCCCACAAAAATAAAACGGGTAATATGCGAATATGATTCCATTGGTCTTCTCAGAGCCTGCTGTGATATCTGTGGAAAGGTATCTACATCATCAATGACTACCCATCTGTAAATATCTAGACCAAGGCTCATCTGGCGGATAAACATACTTACTTGTCCGCGAATTGTCTGAATACCGCGGTCCTGCTCTGGGCCAAGGATAAGGCACTCGTCATTTGTCTCTGTACCCCATTTTCCAGGACGATTGTGTTTCTCAGCATATAGTTTTAGAAATGATGTTACAAGTGTGGTCTTTCCGCATCCTGCAGGTCCTGTTAAAAATATATGACATGGGGTGTCTAATAGTGATTTAAAACTATTCCACGCAGTTTCTTGCCCTATTAGGGGTAAAGACATCCTAAACGTATAGGTGGGATTTTACTTTAGGTCTTTCTTTTTTATTAACTTAAATGATTATGTACATTATATGTTAATATGTCCTCTAAAAATCTATATGACGTCCTTGGTGTTGACAAGAGTGCTTCATCTGCAGACATACGTAAAGCATTTCAGAGATTAGCAAAGGTTCATCATCCTGATAAGGGTGGCGATGAAGAGAAGTTCAAAGAGATTCGTACAGCACACGAGGTATTGTCAGACGAAGAGAAAAAGGCATATTATGATGCAACTGGCCAGATTCCTGGCGAAGGAGGGCATGGGCAAGGAGGTGGTGGTGGCGGTGGCGGAATGCCATTTGATTTTGCAAATATCTTCGGTGGAATGTTTGGGGCAGGAGGGATGCCAAATATGATGAGACAACAAAAACGTGGAAAAGCACCTCCTTATGTACAGCATATTCCAATTAGTCTGAAACAGTTTTATACAGGTCATTCATTTGAAATTCGTATTGATAGGGGTAAATTCTGCGATGGATGTGAAGCATCTGGTGCAAAGACAAAAAAGAGTTGTGCTGCATGTAAGGGGTCTGGCCAACGTGTACAGGTTGTGCAAATGGGCCCAATGATAGCACATACTAATGGCCCATGTGGGGATTGTAATGCAAAGGGGTTTATTGCAGTTGATAAATGCGATAAATGTAGTGGTTCGGGCAAGGTAAAAGAGCAGAAGGTGCTAGATATTAAGATTCAGCCTGGTACAAATGCTGGTGAAGTATATACATTTCCAGAAGCATGTTCTGATATGGAAGGGTTTGAAAAGCCAGGTGATGTACATATTGTACTGGATTCTGCAGAAGACGGTGTGCAATGGGAAAGAAAGGGTGATAAGGCTCAACATTTGGAAACAAATATTACTCTTTCACTTTCTGAGAGTCTTTTGGGATGTATCATTCGGATTGATGGACATCCTGCATATGATTCTCCTGGACTATTTGTTAAAATTCCAGTCGGTTCATTTGAAGGAGATGTATATTGTATTTCAGGTCTAGGTATGCCTATAAAGGGAGAACCAATGAAGAATGGTGATCTCTATATACGCATTCATGTAAATGCTCGTCCAGATGAGCGTCGTGTACTAAAGGCAGCAGTTGAACTTGGTGAACTGGCAAATATGAAAGAAAAATGCCGTAGTGTTGAACTACCAGAGGGCTGTGAGGTAAAGGGTGATATCTATCTTAGCAATAATGGTTCAAGTACCGCCTAATAGAGGGCATCACGGGCCTTAGCCATATCAAACTCAACAGCGGCACCACGCATCTCAGGGTTGAGGCCAGCCTGTTCGTATCCAGCTCTATTGAGGAGCATACCAGGGGCATTTACAGGGGCCATGCCACCACGACGCTTGTGACGGGTTCTGCGATGAGATTTACGATGAGATTTACGATGAGATTTACGGTGAGACTTCTTACCTCCCTTGCGACTCTTACCTCCCTTACGACGTCTGCCACCAGCCTGTCCAGGCATCTCATCTCTGAGGCCAGCAACATCAGCATAAGCCTTCATTGTACCATCAACCATTGCGGGACCACGCATTGCATCGGGGAGGATTGCACCAGAGACAGAGGCGGGGTAAGGAGCAGAACCACCGTGCTGGCCTTCGTGGTACTTAAGGAAATCACCTCCCTGACCGAGGGACATGCGTGAAGACCAGTCGCCAGCAAGAGAATAATTGAGGGGAGCTACACCGCCATGTCTACGACGTGTGTGTCTACGCTTGTGAGATTTGCGGACAGATTTACGGTGTTTACGACTCTTCCCTTTCCGGGACGCACTACGTAGATGCTTTGCCATTTCTAAAGAAGTGTGTGATTTTTATTCACATCCCTCTAGTAGAAAAAATGGAACCTGAATGGACTAAGAAGATATCAAGTTCATTAGTGTGCGACTTTTTCTATTATTTCTATGTTGCATTTGCAATCATAGCTGTCCTTACTGTACTTGGAACAATTGGGCTTCTTGCATATCTGAAATTACCCAAGTCTCTCGTTGTTGTCGCTGGTTTCCAGAGCCTTTTGAGCACTCTCCTTTCTGGCACGATGTTCCTTTTCCTTTACCTAATTTGTGATCGTGCTCTTCTTGCACCTGTTGAGAAGAAACCAGCATCTCAATCTCACATGGCTGGGAATATGTTAATGTAAATACAGTTTTCCCCTTTTTTGCCAAACTCTCTGCCAGAACCTCATTCTTTGTTGAACGCTGACCCAATAATACAAGAAAATGCGTTGAATCTTTTTGTATTTTTGCATTTGCCATAATCGGTGCTTTCTTCCCATAAATCCTCCAATCTGCACGTACAACTTCAACTGGAATATTATATGTCTCTGCCCAGCTATGAATCAATACAGATGAATTTCCTTCTGCTGGTACTAAAATCTTATCTGGAAGAGCTTTTAGTTCGTCCACAATTGGTTGCAAAACATCCTCGTATAAGAATTTTTCTTCAATTCTTGCACGAGAACCTATAATTCCAAGTACAATCATATATCAACACTATTTGCTATTGTATGTGGCGACTACATTAGTCAAATTTATTCATCACCCTGTAGGGCAGCAAGGTTGATCTTCTTTTTGGCAACCTTCACAGACGCAATATAGATTGTATTCTCGGTCATGATGATACAATCGGTCTCACTTGCCTTATAAAGTTTCTGGATGGTGGATGTGAACTCATCCTTGGACTTTACAAGAACCTTCAGCTTAGGATCGGCGTTGTCCTCGCCAATAAAGACCTTTCCATTTACACTATCTGCATAATAGTCAAGCTGAATAGGCTTATCAAGTTGCATAGCAAGCTTGGCTGCAGTAACAAGAGCAGCAGCAGAAGGGAGTACTTCATTCTGAGGAGTAGGTTGGGCCGGGGCAGACATATCTGTAAATTAAAAAAGTAAGATTTAATAGTTCTAAACGCACATTATGCCTTTGATTTGATTAGAACCTTTGAGTAATGTTTCTTCAGGATGTTGTTTAGGAAATTATAAGCTGTTTCAATTTGCTCCATTTTCCTAGCACCCGTAATAATAATCTTTCCTGTTCGGAAAATGCTCATAGTAATGCGTTTACATTCTCCTTCACCATTTCCGTTACCCTGACCCTTGCATGATTTTTCACACATACAGATACCAGTGCCATTGTTATTGGTATTATAGAAGAACTTTGTATTTATGCCTTGATAGATTGTCTTCTCAAGCATACTAAATAGGTTATATTCTTCTACCAGAATCCGATGAAGGGCATCCTGTTGTATTTCATGGTCAATAGAGTAATCCGTGTTAATGAGGGGAACAGTCACCTTTTGAACACGTGGCTCCTCCTTAAAGGGGCTTTCGGGGAGCTGCCGAATAATATTCAGAAGCCAGTGAACACACTCTACAGCAAAGTCCTCTGATACAACGCCCGTCATCTGAATACCTCCATTTGCGAAGAGTTTCATATTTACCTCTTTCCAGCCACTATCTACACGCCTCCTCAGAACAATTGTAGATTGATTAAAGAATGATTTAGATGTTACTTTGCAGTTTGTAAAGATATCCTTGTAACTTGCACCCATGATGGCCTTCTTATGTTCAAATTTAAGAATACCATCATCAGGATACCAGATAGGAATGAAGTAATCCTTCAGTTGTTCAAAGAGTTTATCTAGATTAATTTGTGTTCCCCAATTGGCAGTAACTGTCATTGTAGAAATGCGAAGTGGGGATGCATTAAATTTTGATAAAGATGCTGATGTGCTTATTGATAAAGCGGCGGACATTTATCTTATTTTCTATACCTGTTTAAGTTCGGCCAATGAATCAAATTTTTTACGAAAAGTTTTAATAATATCAATGATATAGTTATTTATATAATCATAGTGTATTGATGCATCAATAATAAGAGGATATATTAAATTAATCTTTTCTAGTATGGTATTGTCCAGAATACCAAGTTGGTCAGATAGTAAAACTATATCGGTCAATATTGTCTGATAGTCTATAGTTTCTTCTTGAATAAGGTTTAGTAGGGTTTCTGGATGACAGTGTATATAGTTCCAGATATTTTTTTCAATATCTGGTTTTCTATTAAAGAAACGCATATCACCCCTTGTAATTGCAGTAAATAAATCTGTGTCTGCACCCCTGTTTGGAGGGTCATATCTGATTTTGAGAAGTCGCTGTCTGAGTTTCGGATGAATTCTGCTCTGTGAATTACAAATTAAAATTACACATATATCTTTAGGATCGTGATTTAGAATGGTTTGAAGAGAAAGTTGAGCTGCCTCTGTAAGAGTTTCACATTCGTCTAGAATAAGAAATTTTGGTGCTTTTTCTTCTTCAGACCGCCAGTCTACACGCATAAATGGAAAGACCTTTTGTCGTATGGATTCCAGAGAACGTTCATCGGCAGCATTCATTGAAATACACATAAGGCTCTTTTTAGAGCCCCAGATTTGCTCTACTAGCCAGGATGCACTTGTTGTCTTTCCTGACCCAGGAGGGCCAAACAGAAGAAGATGATTTAATGTGGATGGATCTTTAAGAAACATTGAAAAACATATACGAACTCTTTCACACCAGAAGGAAGTATCTATCATTAAGGTATATAATTAACAAAGGCTTAAATAGGCGTGTGCGACTATATTTCAGATGAGTGGACGCGGACGCGGTCGTGGTCGTAAACCAGCAGTTGCAAGGGAGATTGAAAATGAAGAGATGGGTGCAGAACCTGTTAAGGCAGTGAAACGTGTTAGCAAGAAAAAACAATTCCCTGTTGTAGCGACAGTGTCTGCAGATGGCATTGATGGAAACCTTCAACCAGTTGCAAGAAAACCTCTTATTGCTCACCTTCCCATCAATGTAGATAACCTTATATTTAATGATGCCCCTATTAAATATGACCCAAATCCTCCTGAAAATGTAGAGGCATATGATTCTAGTGCAGATAATCCTTTTGCTGATACAAATGAGCTAATTATTCAGGATGTACTTGTTGTAGAGAGTTCTGATAAGGGGATGTCTGATCCTATCTCAACACGTGGGGGGCAAGTGGGTTCTTCTACTGCAGAATCATTTGATATTGAAAAATACAAGAATATAACTCTAATGGTTCAGTACAAGGAATCAAGTGATGTAAAAGAGCTTCCTTCTAGTACAAATGTTGCATGTTTCTGGTGTTGCCATGGATTTGAAGGTCGCCCTGTTGTTCTTCCTGTACGAGATGAGGGTGAGCATCTGCAAGTATATGGCAATTTCTGTTGCCCAGAATGTGCAATGTCATATCTATTTGATATACGCCAGGATTCTCATACACGCTGGGAGCAGCTAGCTCTTCTGAATCGCGTGTATGCTGAATCTGTTGGTGGTATTATTCGCCCTGCACCATCACGTTCTGTACTGAAGATGTTTGGTGGTCCAATGTCTATTGAAGAATATCGTGGTGTTATTCGCAAGGGTGTTGCACGTATTGATGTGCATATTCCTCCAATGATTAGCTTGCTCTCTACAATGGATACAAAGCCTATTGATTTCTATGATGCATCTCTAACAAAGAACGTAATGGAAACTGTTAAGGAAAGATTGCAAAAGGCAGAAGAGGTTCTTAAATTGCGTAGAACAAAGCCATTGAAGGCATGGGAGAGCACTCTTGATGCATGTATGAATCTGCGGGTGCGTTCTACTGAAAAGGCGTTTACTAGCGAGTTACTTGTTGGAGGGGCTTCTGAATAAATTTGACGAGTGTTGTGCATGTATCCTGGGTATAGATTAAGATGAGTACGTTTAATGATTTGAAGAAGCAATATATTGAACTCACTATGTCAAAGCTTCACAATGATATGGTGGCACTTGAAGGGTGGATTAAGCGTGGTGATGACTGTTGTGCGATGATGCCTACAAATATGGAAACAAATACGATTCATGATAAGCTAGATGCAATCTTTAATCGTATCCAACTTATCGAGGAGGGTATGAATGATATTCGGAGTCGCGTTGATGCAATTGAACATAAGTGTACTTGGGACAATTATCCTGTTCATAGTTCTCAGAATGATATTATTGAATGTGATTTCTTTGACCCAACATATTCTCCTCGTCGTAATCCAAAGCTACCTTCTGATACTATGAGTAGTATTTCTCACGAAGAATCTGTAATTGACTTTGCTGTTCAGGATAAAACAAATGACATTATTGAAGTTCATAAACACGATGATACTATTCCTGTAGAGGCTGCTCCATCTATTGTAAATGATTCTGAAGTTGAGGGTGAAGCAGATGAACATGAAATTGTTGTTGAAGAGGAGAAGGCTAGTGTAGGCGAAGCAGTTGATGAAGTTGAGGGGGAGATTCTAGAGGAAGCAATTGAAGAAGAAGGAGATGTTATTGAAGAGGAAGAGGATGAACTAGAGGAAATTACGTATAAAAATAAAACATACTATAAGGATTCAGATAATAATGTATATCGCCTTAATAAGGATGGAGAGATTGAGGATACTCCGATTGGGCGTTGGAATGAGAAAACACAGAGTGTTCGCTTTACAGTAGTAGCATAATGAATTGGAACAATATAGCACTAATATCAACTATTATTTTTTTAATAGGAATAATAACTGGTATATTTTTTATATTTGGATTATTCTTATTTATATATATATTGATAAAATTTGACTGCTTAAACATTGTCATGGGATATACAGGTAGTATGCTTACTAAATTGATGAATATTCCTGGGATTTCCCATATTCTAATGCAATTTGTATCAACATTTAATACAATGCATGATATATATACATATATAAAGGAAAGTGTATCACATACGTATGATGTATATATGAATTATGTATCAGATTCTTTCAATACATGGTATTTTGTAACTGATATGGATTATCCTGTGCAGACTATTTACTGTCGTAATTTGTATGAGGTTGCACAATGGCAATATAATCGTACTGGTAATATTCTAAAATATATTCGCGGAGATTCTGATAAGTATATTGTTGGTCTTCCATTTGTGTCCATTGATATTTCCACGAATGATGGTCGTTCATTTAACATGGATTCAATTATTGAGCGGTTTATGTATACTACTGATGGCCTGCATATTCCTACGCCGCAGCTTCTAATTAATATTTGGTCTGTTCATTCTAATATTCTTCTGACGCCCAAAGATAATCCTATTATGACAGTTATAACTGTTAATGGAGATATTGAGACATTTACTGTATTTGTAGAGGATGGGGTTGAAAATCATGACCCTTATGCATGGAGTGAAATCTTTAAGGAGAATTTTGAATTTGAGACAAACGACTCTTCTGAATGCAATGATAGTGACAGTCACAAGGATGAGGGTGAGGATAATGTAGAAGAGGAAGAAGATGAAGAAAAAGGGGTAGATGAATCTAATACAATGGTCAATGATATTGATGATGTAGAAATTAGTACAAGCAATGAGGTTTCAAGTGAAGATGGAGAGGATGAAAAAGTTACACGTAAACATTCTAATATTTCTACTACAGATGATATAAATAGTACCTATAATATTATTGCTACACCTCAGTTATCAGCATCTAATCCAACTATGGTAGAGGCTAGTATTCCTCCTATTACTTTGACTACACCATCGCGTGTAAAGATAGAATCAGTAGATATTTCAATTCCATCACATGTACCTGATACTCCCCTTAAACTAAAGAGGAAGTTTGTGATGCCAGAAGATATGGATAAAACTATTCAGACATTTGCATCTATTGTAAATGGTGTAGATGGTATTGAGATTGACTACTCAAAAGTGAAAGACATTATTCGTAACTATCCTATGGCAAACCTACAAGATAAAAGTCTAGAGGAAGTTGATTAATCATAAAAATTTGAACTTAAATATTTGTCTATATTTTTTTACATAATGTCGGATATCTCCCTTGAAACGAATATTCCCTCTGGATCATGGACATTGTATTTCCATTCTCCAGAAGAGTCTAAGTGGACTCTTAATACATTTATTAACTTTGGAAGCATGTCTACATGGGGCGATTTCTGGAATGTTATGAATACATTGAAAGTATCCACTATTGCTGATGGAATGTTCTTCCTGATGCGTGACCCCATTCCCCCTCTTTGGGAAAATTTCCAGAACATTCGCGGTGGCTCTTATAGTTTCCGCCTTGATAAACGTGATGCGGGCGATGGCTTTATTAACTACGCAATTGCTCTTATGGTAAATAAACTTGCAACAGACCCTGCAAATGTCATGAATGGAATGTCAATTACACCAAAGAAGAACTTTAATATTCTTAAGATCTGGAATACAGATGCGACTAAATACAATAAGGCAGAGGATATTGTAATGACAACTGGCGATATGCTGTATACTCCATTTATTGAAAAGAAGATGTAAATCTAATACTATAACCTATAAGCTATTATATTAGATAATTATACTTGTATTTTTTTATTAAATATGTTTATTTGCGGTGGTGACGGCGAGTCTTGCGATGGGCCTTGCGATGACGATGAGTCTTTCTCTTGCCACCAGTTCTTTTTGGTATTTTAAGGAGTTCTATAGCATGTTTTCTCGCATTTTCATTTGACAATTCAGGGTTTCCTGTCTTAACAATAGCTATTATCTTTTCTAGTTCTGAAGAGTTGTTCATTCTATTTTATATTTGCATTTATTTTTTACCTGTCTTCGTACCTTCGGTCTTCTCCTTCTGAGGAGCGAGTACCAGACGCACTTCGCCAAGATTGGCGACCATGTATCGGAGGATTAGAGGATAGTCATTCTTGAGATAGATATCGATGCTCTGACAAAGGTTGGTGCACTTTGTAAACATAACAAGGTATTTCATCTCAAAAATACCCTGAACAATCTCATTTGTAGATGATGTTCGCTGAACTTTCACACCCTTATCATTCTCACTCAGAATAACTGTCTCTCCATCCACAAAGTCTCCAATACATCGGAAAATAAGGTCATTATTTGAACATGTTATCTCAAGCTTCTCTGCAAGAGTATTGAAGTCCCTGCAAATCTTCTGGAAATCACCAGAAGGCATGTTAATAATGGATGTAAATGTAATATTAGGGAATTCAATGTTATCCACATTTCGATCGAAGAGCTTCATCATCCAGGTATTCGTAGTACGCTTCTCAGCATTCTCTGCACGAATACCGAACTTATTGGGATTTGATGCAGGGAGGAAGAGGGTAAGAGTATCACCATTACCAAGAGTCTTGATAAGCTTGAAAAGATGAATCATGTTAACACCCAGGATGTAAGTGGCAGGGCAATAGAAATACTCAAATCGGTCTGCATGAAGACGAAGATATGTTAGTACAGTATGGGTCTCATCAAGGTCAATGATACGGATACCAGATTGATCAAACTCCAGATTGGCTTCTGGTAGAATCTCCTTTAGAGCTTCAACTAGGGTGCGAAATGCACTTGACTGTACGGTACGAATTTCAAATAAATTTCCGTTCGCGTTTGGACGGACTGTCGCAAGACTCATGTGGTTATAAATCGCACATCAGGCTTTAGACTATTCAATGAATTTATGAGGAGGATATGTCCAGTTGTCCGGACTTGCTATAGCTCAGGGTTTAAACGCACTTATTTACTTGCGGCGATGGCGACGAGTATGCTTCTTGCCATATTTTGACTGTTTTCTTGTTAAAAACTTGTAGCCAGAATAAAATACGAGAGGTGTTACAAACTTGCTTACAAGGGCTACAAATGGTTCACCTATTGATGGTAGGAAACCACCCTTCTTTTTTGTTTGACGACGTTTTCCACCTATCTTTGGGCGAACCATTGTTGAAGTTACACCTAGCATGTCGTGCCCCCCATAGGCAGATGGAGTGCCTGGCATATCAAAGTATTTTGCAGGATAGCTTGTAGCTGCACCACCTCTCTTCTTTGTTCCACGTTTAGCCATTTAATTAATAGAACTATTTTATTCTGGGATAGGCGGAGTGCTAAAATTTGACTCGTGGTAGGGCACTTAAAGCAAATACAAATTATCCTACTCTCAGATGTCCTCTGCGAAGTCAGCTCCTAAGAAACAGGTATTCAAGGGTCTTTCTGATATTGACCATGTTCTTCTTCGTAGTGGTATGTATATCGGCTCAATTGATACCATCACTGATAATCTCTGGATTTATGATTCTATTGCAAAGCATATGACATGGAAGAAAGTTCTTTACAATCCTGGTCTATACAAAATTGCCGATGAGATTATTGCAAATGCATATGATGAGTTCAAGCGTTCTCAGGTTGATAAGACACGTTCTCCTGTAAAGAGCATTGATGTCTCTGTGACTCCTTCTCCTCTTACTATCCGTGTAACAAATCATGGCGAGTCCATTCCAATTGAGGTTGATGAGGAATCTGGAAAGATGATTCCTGAGCTTGTCTTTGGTAATCTTCGCACTTCTTCCAATTATGATGATTCTGATGAGCGTGAGTGGAATGGTACTAATGGTATTGGTAGCAAGGCTACTAATATTTACAGCAATCGTTTCACTGTTGAGCTCATGAATCCGAAGTTTGGTAAGAGTTATAAGCAGACTTGGACTGGTAATATGAAAACGTGCGGTAAGGCCGAGATTAAGAAAAGTGCATCATCAAAGGGGTCTGTCTCTATCGAGTTTGAGCCTGACCTTTCTCGTTTCTGCAAGGATACTGGGGGAAAGCCCTCTGATGAGTTTATTCAGGATTTCATCTCCATCCTCCATACTCGCACCATTCAGCTTGCGGCACTTGTTGGCTCTTCCGTGAAGGTTAGCTGGAATGATACTGCAGTTGGCGTGAATAACTTTGAGAAGTTTACGAAGCTCTTCCTGAAGGATGGTCTCTCTGGTTCAAGTATCGCATATGAACATGCTGGCGATCGTTGGGAAGTGGCAGCTGTTCTTACTCGTCAACTCTATGGTGAGGATGGTGATAGTCCTGATGCTCGCTATATTGCATTTGTTAACGGTTCACCAACCTTTAAGGGCGGCAAGCACGTTGATTATGTGACGAAGCAGATTCTTGGTGACCTCTGTGAGATTGCTGCAAAGAAGAAGATGGATGTGAAGCCTGGTCAGGTTAAAGATTCAATTGTATTCTTCATTAATTGTACTATTATCAATCCTGCATATTCTTCTCAGACAAAGGAGGAGCTAACTACTCCTGTAACAAAGTTTGGTTCAAAGCCTGTCTTTGGTGGAAAGCTTGTAGAGGGTCTTGTAAAGCTTGGTATTCTTGATGAGATTGCCGCAATTAATGAGGCGAAGCTCCTAAAGGATGCTAAGAAGACTGATGGCAAGAAGCGTTCTACTGTGCGTGGCCTTCCTAAGCTTGAGGATGCACATTGGGCAGGAACTGCAAAGTCAAAGGAGTGCACACTTATTCTTACAGAGGGAGATTCAGCCGCTACTTCTGCAATCTCTGGCCTCAGTATTGTTGGTCGTGATGCTTGGGGTGTCTTCCCTCTCAAGGGTAAGCTTCTCAATGTGAAGGATATCTCGCTCAAGAAGTTCACTGACAATGAGGAACTGACTGCAATTAAGCGTATTCTTGGTTTGGAGCACGGAAAGGTGTACAAGTCACTTTCTGAGCTTCGTTATGGTCGTATTATGATTATGGCAGACCAGGATCATGATGGCTCACACATCAAGGGCCTAGTTATGAATCTCTTCCATACTGAGTGGCCTACACTTCTCAAGGAGGGCTTTGTCTGTACGCTAAAGACTCCTTTGCTCAAGGCAACAAAGGGGAATGAGGTTATTTCCTTCTATTCGCAACCTGAATACAATGCATGGCGTGAGGGACGAGACCTCCGTGGATGGCATGTGAAGTATTACAAGGGTTTGGGTACTTCTACCCCAGAGGAGGCGAAGGAATGGTTTGAGGAGCTTCGTGAGATTAAGTATGAATGGGATGCTACTGCAGATGATTCAATTAGCTTGGCATTTAACAAGAAGCGTGCTGATGACCGTAAGAAGTGGTTGTCTCATTATGACCCTACGAAGATGCTAGAGGAGAAGGGTGGAAAGGCATCCTATTCTAGCTTTGTCCATTCTGAGCTAATTCACTTCAGTAATGCTGATAATATTCGTTCTCTGCCTCATCTTATGGATGGCCTGAAGCCAAGTCAGCGTAAGATTCTGTATGGGTGTCTCAAGCGTCATTTGAAGGCACAAGTGAAGGTAGCACAGCTTGCAGGATATGTATCTGAACATGCAGCATATCACCATGGAGAGGCATCTCTGAATTCAACAATTGTTGGTATGGCACAGAACTTTGTAGGTGCAAACAATATCAATCTGCTAAAGCCCATTGGACAGTTCGGTTCTCGTCTGCAGGGGGGATCTGATTCAGCTAGCCCACGTTATATCTTCACTTGTCTTGAGGACATTGTTGATAAGATTTTCCGCAAGGAGGATAACATTCTTCTCAAGCATATTGAGGATGATGGTGATGTCGTTGAGCCTGAGTATTATCTCCCTGTTGTACCTCTTCTGGCGATGAATGGTTCACTTGGCATTGGCACTGGTTATTCTACCAATATTCCTCCTCACAAGCCTGAAGATATTGTTAGCCTGCTAAAGCATCGTTTGAGTGGGAGCATTCCTGACCTCTCTATGCGTGCACTTGACCCTTGGTGGTTCGGTTTCAAGGGGAAGGTACAGCGTCAGGATGCACATACCTGGATTACTAAGGGCATTTATGAGTTTGACGAGGCAAAGAAGGATATTATTGTAAGCGAGTTGCCTGTTGGTACGTGGTCAAAGGATTATAAGGAGTTCCTTGAGAAACTTGTTACCATGGAAGGTGGCAATCCCTATGGATTGAAGGACTACCTTGCAGATTATGATGATGTTCGCCTCCGCTTTGTTCTGCATATGACAGAGGATGGGTTCTATAATGCACAGGATAATGTGACGGAGTTTGAGAGGAACTTCAAGCTGACGAGCTCATGGAAGACTACCAATATGCATTGCTTTGATACGGATTTCAATATCAAGCAATATGATACCGTTGGTGATATTATGGAAGAGTTTGTTGAGCATCGTCTTCCTATGTATGAGGCTCGTCGTCAGAAGATGTTGGAGGTTCTTCGCAAGGAGATTACTGAACTGGAGGCGAAGGTTGCATTTATTCAGGCATATCTGGATGGACGTATTGAGCTTCGTATGAAGTCTGATGAAGAGATTGTGGAGAACCTGAAGACTTGTGGTATTCCTGCACTATCTGGTGACATGAATATGGATGATATTGATTCATATGAGTATGTGATGAAGATGCGAATTGACCGTCAGAAGGCATCCGCAATTGAGGCTATGAATCGCGAGGTTGATAATAAGAAACATGAGATTGATGTGTTGGAGCGTGAGACGCCTTCATCTATGTGGTTGAAGGATTTGGACGAGTTTGAGACGGCATATGCGGAGTTTACCGTTGCACGGGTTGCATATATGACGGGTACAAAGAGTAAGAAGAAGGTTGCCCCTGGGGCAAAGAAGGCTGTTAGCGGTGGTGTAAAACGTAAGATTATTATCAAGGAGTAATACAATTTGATGCATTAATACTTAAATATTATACGATTATTATTTTTATTTGATGGTGATGTAATTTGTATTACATATATGGCTGAAGGGGAAGAGAGCGAGTTCCTGAGGAGGACATATTCATGGGCTGGGTAAGAGGTACGGGCATGTGACTGATGTCATTTAAATAGTAAAAATGGTGGTCTATTTCACTGAGAATACGGGGAATGCACCATCCAATTACAAGTTCATTCAATTCCTGTACCTGTTGTTCAATACCCTGTGGGTTATTTTTTGCATACTGGAGATACAGTGCTCTCATTACAATCTTTAATTCATCCACGCTCTGGTCATCTATTGTGTATTGTTTCTTGCCGCTCTGAATATAGACACCACGGCGTATGGCGGCTTGAATAGATTGTATGTTTTGTGCTGTAAAAAAGCGTTGTGCAACAGGGTTAGTCTCCCAGTTGCCCCGGAGCATATCACCAGTAAAGACCTTTTCAGTTTTAGTGGGGTGGGCAAAACCAGCAGAATCAGGTACGGTGAGGCCACCTGCAGGACTACGGGAAGTGAAGTTCACTCGCCCATTCTGCCCCCCGAGAGCTACGGTAGTATACGGAAGTTGAAAATCTGGAATTGGAGCTCCGTTGATCATCTCTAGACCGTCGCGGGATTTTTTTCTAATCCCAAAATATAAGATGTCCTCTGTTACTCGTTTCCTTAAGCAGATCCCCACTGATGTGCCTTACTTCACATGTGCCTCTGGTACTCTCTTCAACATCTGGGTTCCTGATGCGAATGCCTCTGTAACTCCTTATGTCTCTGGTGCCGCCGCTGGTAACTTCCTCTCTACCACTGTCTCTGCCCCCACTGCTGGTACTAGCACTGGTGTAATCCTCCGTGATATGGGTAAGACCATCGTATCTTCTGGCCGCACTTTCCGTCGTGTCCAGGTTCTCACCGAGGATGGCAATGGTGCCACTGGCTGGACTTCTCCTTCCCCTGGTGTATGGCAGCCTTCTGCAGAGGGTGTGCAGATCGGCTCTGATACTGGCGATGCCCTCTACCGTTGCTACTACGTTGAGGTTGGCTGGCGTGGCCTCGGCCTCGCTCAGCCCCTCACTCGTTACGGTTAAACATATTAACTGTAGCAGCTTTGCGATGCCACACTATATTTTTATATTATCAATATTTAACATATTAATATTATAAATCAATAAAAATCCCTTTACGTATAGTAGTATATACAATGGTTAATGTTGGCATGATTTTATATATAATTGGTGCTGTTCTCTTTGGAGTATTTGGCCTGATGTATTTCTTACGTACTTCTCAGACAATTGCCGCAATTCTATTCTTCATAGGAGCACTAATTGTTCTTATACTATTTGGCATACGTTGGTTTGGCCCTGGTGCTGAATTCAATTCCGCTCCCGGTTCCTGGCCACCTTATGTGAATACTTGCCCTGACTATCTGACATACTATAAACGCAAAAAGAGCAATGGCGATACATCAGATACATGTGTTGATACAATTGGTGTAGCAACTGGCGGTATGCTAACTGTATTCCCTAAGGATGGTGATGTAAATGTTGATAATGATGATTATTTCTTTAACTTGAAAACAGCGAGTGCTGATTCTGGTCAGAGTCGTGCCGAGCTCTGTCAGAGAACAATACAGTATGGCTTGACATGGGAGGGTGTAACTGATGGAGAGAGTTGTATGAGTTCTGATGGTAAAGTTATTACCCCCGCTGCATCAAGCGGTACTACATGTACTGCTTAGAGCTGCTGAACGGTCTAAGGAAATATCTATGTTTTTTGGTAATGGTTCGCACAAGTCTTCCTGAACAGGAAACAACATGCCTTCATCCTGAAATAGAAGAAGCCATGTTAAAATGGTTAGAGACGAGGTCTCATCCCGCATTTTTACTTATAGGTCCTCCTGGTGTTGGTAAAACTACACTTGTCTATCGTGTTTGCAAGATTGCAAAGTATTGGACACAAGAATTTAATGCCAGTCATACAAGAACTGGCTCATCCTTTCGTCAGACAATTCTACCTCTGCTAGTTGATGTTGGTGTTAGCAAATGGATTCATCCTTCTACGCCAAATGGACGAGCAATTCTACTGGATGAAATGGATGGCTTGTCTCAGGGTGAGAAGGGTGGTCTACAGGAACTACTTGATTATTTGAAGAGTAAGCGGAACTTCAAATTAGACTGTCCTCTTATTTTGATTTGTAATGTAATGGAGGGACGTGTTATGCAGCAGCTTCTGAAATATTGTGCGGTACAATATGTTAATATGCCATCTAAACAGGTTCTTTCTGATTTCTTCAAAAAGGATATTTCAGATTCTTTGTATAATCTCGGTGATATTCGCAAGGTATCTCAGAGCTTAATTTATGACGAGGCATCTGCCGCATATCAGAATTCAAAACAGGAGTCTCTTGATAAAAATGTGCACGTTGCAATAAGAGCAGCATGGTTTACTCTCTTTGAACACTGGGGAGATAGTGATGAACTTGATTTGGAGACAAAGGATGCCAATATTGCAGGTCTTCTATTTCACCAGAACCTGCCTCTCTATCTAGAAAAAGCACCATTTGAATTATATGATAAAATTCTGACATATCTGAGATGGTCTGATAGAGCAGATTTCTGGGCATTTTTCCATCAATGTTGGAATCTTCTACCACTATCCTATCGCTTGAAGCTGAAATATCCCAATCAATTCCTACAGGATTACGAGAAACCAACAGTTATTCCTGAGCTAACTGGTCTACAGTATACACAGGTTCTTACCAAGCAATCTGCACTATTTAATGCATGGAAGGAGATGAATCGTGTTGCGAACACAAATCAGATTCCATTCCGCTGTGTTACACAATGGGCTACATACCAATCGGGTAAAACATTTGATACTCTGGGGCTTACTGTTCATTCTCAGAATTCAGGTGCAGGATTGTTAGGGGTTGTTTCCTCCCAATCCTCTGGCAAGAGTGCACCAAAATCTGCTTCAACTCGTAAAAAGGTAGTTCGTGGAAAAAAAATAGATGCGTAGTGTTTTCTAAAGAGACACCTCTTAGCAAATCTACATTTGATACAAATAAAATATTTATTGAAGAATTCTTATATTGTTCCATAGATGTTTTGAAACCATTTGAATGTATACTTATTGGAGATGATGTTATTGTTGTTTTATCAAAATAGGATTTTATTTGGTAACATATATTATGGAATGTTGTATATATAATTATCTTTGCATTTGAATTTTCCCGTATTATAGAATGAATATTTTCAATACATGTATCTAATTTGTTTTTTAATTTAGGATATATTATATTATCTTCCATTAATGTACATATAGAATCTAAGGTAATATCTTTTCTACATGTTGGACATTTCATATTATTAATCATCTGCTGTGTTATACATTTTCCGCAGTACATGGAATTGCAACAGAGTAGCATTGTTTTTGTAGCTGGTTCTTCAAAACAGATTGTGCATGAATCTGTGCATTTATGCTGTATAATTTTATGTTTAGTAGGATATTCTTCTATTAGAGATTCTACTGTTTTATTTGGAATTGAGAGAGAATTAAATAGGGATGGAATATTATTCATAATTTTATCTGTACGCTCGTTTGAATATTTTAGATTAGTTAGATAGTATAGTGATATATTTGATTTACATGGTATGGATATATTACTTATATCATGCAGCTGGATACTATTTTCAATTATTTCTAGGGAGTTTTTTATGACCATAAGGCCTCTTGCAGGATGATTATATGGCAAATATTGCTTGAAGAAAGAAGACGATGCAATTGAATATGGGAATTGAAGGGTATTATGTTGTATTGATTTAAGCCAGGCTTCTAATTCTGGATGAATACGAATTCTATCAGATATATGGAGTAGATCTGCAGGAGAGAGTGAAATATTTTTGAAGATTAGAGGAATCCATGAATTTGTAATTAACCACATGAAATTAAACTGTAATTGTTCTTCAGATGAAGAAATATATATTTGACTTGCTTCATCTACAAATACATTGTCCCATGTAATACTATGTTTTTTTGCAAATATATTAACAGATTTATAGCAGTTTGGAGTAGTTATAATTAATCGAGAGTTTTTTACTGATTCCAATGTAGAATTATTACGAACTGTGCGTTTAGAATCTATAATTGTATATGGCATTGTAGTATGTGTAGTAAGTTCATTTTTCCACTGAGATATAAGGGTTGATGGTACAATAATTAAATTACAAGATGATATATCACGAATATATGTATTTGTACTTTTAAATGAGTAGAAATATGTGTTAGAACATTCCTCCAGCTCTGGAACAGATACAATATTATTATTTTGAATTGATGCTAGATATGCTAATATACTAAGTGTCTTTCCTGTGCCTGGTGGGTCACCTATTATTCCTAATTTTCCATTTATAACATGATTTCTCCAAACAAATCCACGCGTCATCTTTTCTCTATATTGATGCATCCCCTCTACCAGCAATTGCTGATGTTGGTATAGTTTTGTTTTAATTGAATTAAATGATGTAGATATAGTATTTATTTTTGATAGTGTAATATAGTTTGTAAATATTGTATTTAGAATATCTAACTGTTCATATAATGAAATTGAATAACTCATTACTCTTTGAAGTCTATCTATCTTTAGGCAGGTAAATAATATATTATTCAATAATAGTATATTTACTATTTAAAGCCTATGCATTATAAAAGAAAGATCGTAGATTTGCATCTTTAATAAAATGACGCATTGTTAGATTTGTTTCTTTTAGAAGGGGGTTATTCTGTTGACGGAGTTTCATTTTATCAAATGTATTTGCAGAATGAGAAATTACAAGCATGACTTTCATGGGGTCAAGCTGAATCATAGGATGAATGTAGTTTTCTAGATAGGATTTTTCCTCCCCAAATGGAACTGTTTCATCATAGCGATGTTTATTAGAATATGACTTACGCCATGCCATTGTTCCATTTGTTGCATGATTTGGATTATAAGGACCAATTTCAAATATTTTCTTATCATATGTGAAAAACATATACATCTTTGAACTACCTGCAAGTTCAATATTCTTATGACGCTGGAAGTTATCTACCACATGTTGTACACGGCAGGGAGGATAGTAGTCATCATCATCCATTGCCACAATAATCTGCCCCCTTGCTTCGTCATTTAGACGATTACGTTTCTTACCGATAAGCTGCTTTTCAGTTTCACGAATATAGCGGATATTTGGAATAGTATTTGATGCCTGTTTAAATAAATCTTCTACAGAGTCTTCACCGTCATCTAGAATAATCCATTCCATACGATTGCGTGGAAATGTTTGTGCCTTGTACATATCAATGAGATATGGAATAAATTTACGACGATTCGCAGTTGGCGTAATAACTGATACAAGAATAGACATATTATATAATAATACAGCTGGAGTGTTTAGATTGTTTATATCCCTGGTGCAATATCCTGTGTTGTTACAGGCCTGGTTAGAGATGTAGATAATGAAGGTGTTACATTCTTTTCATTATTTATTGATTTAGTTAATTCGATTGATTTTTCCTGCAAAACATTGCTAGATGTAATAGTTGTACTAGTTTCAGTTACAACTGCTTTTAGTGTATTCATATCCTCCATCTTTTTTGAGAACTCTTCATATGCCTTTTTTATAACAGGATAGCTTGCTGAGAGCCCCTCAAAATCAATAAAGCTTGATTTCAAATCTGATTTATAATTTTCCATAATTTCTTTTAGCTTTTTCTGAGATTCTTGTCCTTTTGGATAAAAGAATGGATAATTAAAAATAGAGCCAAGTGTACTAATCCTTGGTGTTGTTGTTATTGGAAGCATTGCAAATATAGGTGGGAAGAATGTCTTACCCCTTGTTTTATTATATATGCCAGTTGATAGGAAATATATTGTTAGAATTCCAAATACAATAGGGTTAAATAGCGATAGTAATAATACTGCAATGAATGCAAATAAACGAATTGCCCATGGCTCTGTTATAAGAGTATTTGCAACAATCATAGCATATACAATTGCTAAAAATATGCCCATCGAAAATGTTACATATGTTAATGTCTTTTCTGCAATTGTTTTACCAATACGTACTGCCTTTTGACTAGGTGTTTGTGCTGCTTCCGTAGCCTTCTCCTTTTTTATTTCATCCTCTTTCTTCTTCTGTGCCTCTTCCTTTTCTTTTTTATCCTGCTCAGCCCTTTCCTTAGCAAATTTCTCTGCCTCTGGATCATATGTTGCCTTATGAATATTATAGGCAACCTTGTTTTTTATACCAGATAGAATGTCTGCCATATCCCTATCTATATGCAATGATTGATTTTTATCTTTTATCACGTGTATATAGAGAGATAAATGGGTTCAAACAAGGGTACAAGAAAAGTAAAGGATGACTGGATTGTAGCCATCCCGAGTTATAAAAGAGCAGAAACACTTCGTGATAAAACTCTTTCTGTTCTCAAGCACTATCGTATTCCTGCGTCTAAAATATATGTCTTTGTTGCAGACGAGGATGAAAAGGAAATTTATGAGAAAACCCTTGACAAGGGATCATATAATCAATTAGTAGTCGGTGTTCCTGGATTAGCAGAGCAGCGTAATTTTATTTCTGATTATTTCCCTGTTGGAAAGAAAATTGTTGAAGCAGATGATGATATTAAAGGATTTTTGGAATATGATAAGAATGCGAAACGGTCTGAGAGACCTTTGCGTAGCCTTATAAATATTATACGTAGAGGATTCGCTGAATGCGAAAAGGTAGGTGCTACACTTTGGGGCTTATATCCTGTTGCAAATGGATTCTTTATGAAAGATACTGTATCTACTGATTTAAAAAATATAGTTGGCTCTTTTTGGGGATGGATTAACCCTGGAACAAAAGGTGAGAAGGGTATTAAATTGACAATGAGTGAAAAAGAGGACTATCTTCGTTCAATTCTCTGCTGGAAACGAGATGGCGTACTTGTACGCCTTAATTTTGTAAGTCCTAAGACTGCTTATTATACAGAGCCAGGTGGTATGCAGACTAATCCTAAACGCAGAGAGAAACAGGAAAGAACAATTGAATATCTTCTTGAAAAATATCCTGAATATGTTGCTCGTCTTCCAGGAAGAAAAAGTGGATACCCTGAGATAATCCTAAAAAGAGTAAAACACGATACAGAAAAGGGTGTAAGTGGTAAAAAAGGAACACGTAAATCTAAAGTGCATACTTGAGGCCACCCATACCACCTTTTATTTCAACCCAGTTCAAGTTCTCAACATATACAGTAAAATCAAATGCATAATTTGTTCCAGGAGAAATAAGGGGATAAGGATTAAGGTCTACTTGGAATAAGCGAATTCTACTACTATTAATAGACCCATCTGGTTGTGTTGATGGAGAGTTTAGACCAAATGGATATACAATTATATTTGGATCAGGATTTCCCTTGAGATATTTCCATGGAACAATTGTCTGGAAATAATTAATTGGTTTCTCCTCCTGAATCTCATTACCATCGCAGAGAATTCTGAGAGTTCGCATAATTGGCCTCTGTCCTGCAACTTGAATAAGACGACCTGTAGCAGATGTCTGTAGAATTGGTAAAGGGTAAGCTGTAACTGGTGCAATCCACGGTGTTGTGGAGAAGGGCCAGTTTGTGAAATTGGCAACATCATTTCTATAGAGAAGAGAGTCTGAACGACGTGGTAATATAAAAAGACGATTTATTGGATTATGTGTATATAATTCAACAATTTCTCTTCCAAGCAGACCAGGAAATTGATATGTTGTTACTTGACGAACAAGATATTGTAATCCTTCTGATGCAAATTTCTGTCTCTCCTCATCTGTTAAATATACATATGTTGCTTGTATACGGGGTCTGAGAGGCCATGATTTAATAAGTGGCTTTGGCACACCCCAATCTACTAAGAAATTATCAATTGATACAGCACTTGTATCAGATATAGAAGAATATGATGGATTTGTTGGTTGAAGAGGATCGAGTGGATTCATTACAAATCCAGGTGCAACTGCATTTCCACATGAATCTAGAAGTGTATATAATTCATTTATAGGTCTGAGTGTAACTTGAACTTCGCATTCATGGTACTGTAGTGAAAGCAGAGGGAGAGCCTCATATGTTGATTCTGTAAACCAGAATGGAAGCGGTACATTAATTTGTGTTCCAAAAATGGAGGGTCGATTTATATTTCCACCTGCTGGATCAGGATATACAATAGGATATCCTCCCCCCAAATAGCCACCATAATATATGCCTTGTGTAGGCGAAGTCAATTCAGGTACATCTCCAACAAGACGTTGCCATTTTGCATATGCATCTGTATCATAATCTGCTTGTGCTTTTGCTAGCATATATGCACCATCAAACTCCTGAATCTTCTGACCACCAATAAAGAATGCAACATTTTGAATAATATGACACCCTATAAATCTGACCCATGCAAAGTTCTGTTGAATTTGCCTTTGTTCAATATATTTGCAATATATATCTGGTAAGTCAAATGTAAAATACATGTCTCGTACAAGATCTGCGACACGTTGTATTTTTAGGCGAACTTGAATTGGTTGGTCTGGAAATAATTCCTGAGGCCCGTCCATTGCCTGTGTCACAGATTCTTCGGAAAAGTGCGTATATTTTTTGTAACCCTTATAGAAATAAGTAAAATCTGGATTACCACTTAATAGGGTATTCTGAGCTCCGTAAGCTACTAATGTGTATAGTCCACCACCGGGCATTCACTAATTTATAGTATTAAATATGATTGTCTTTATATCTTCAAATATATACATTGCAGTATATTTTTTAAGATAGTTGTCTATGCTTTATAGTTTAATAATTTGTTGTCCACCAGTCATCTCCTAAATAGGGTGGTTTATCCATTGTTGCAGAATCCATCTTTGTTGAAGGACCCTCATTCATCATGCCATTTATTTCAGTATAGCTAAGAGCGTAATTAAAATAGATCAATCTACTTACCATGCCCTTCATAGCACCAAATACATCAAATCCTTCCTCACCTACAGATGGTACTCTCTTTGGTACTGTAATACGACGCTGTGAGAAACAGTATAGATTACCATAGTTTTGATATCCCTGATATCCTTCAAATGATAACTTCTTGCTGAGGTTGCCATTTATATAGACTTCAAGATGCATACCACGGCATATTACTGCTACATGTACCCACTTAGAAATTGGTATATTATCTATTTCAACATATTTATTCCATGTCTCAAATGTATTCATATATATTCTCATGCAGTTTGTATCAGAACGCATATATACACCTGGAGCCATAAGAGGATACTGTCCAGGATTACCCTTGTGGAATATATGTAGAAGACCCTTTTCTGAACGGAAGGATGTTGGATTTACATAAATAAAGAAACTGTATGTAAATTCTGGCCCAGAACGTTCATTATTAGAAGGGGTAATTGGCATTGCATTGGGATCAGCTGGATTCTGATATATCGTTATAGACTTGCCCTCCGTAGAATATGTGTTTGGAAGAAGCTCTACACGATTCATACTAAGACGATTAATGTATCTGTATATTGCTTCAATTCCAGATAATACTATATATAGTATAACTACTACTGCAATTGCTATAAGAATCTGCTGAATAGTACCGGGCTTTCCGCCAGTATTAGCATACACATTTAATCTAGCGTTAACAGCTTCCATCTACCATATAAGGTTAGAATATCAAGGCAAGTAGTTAGAACTCTTTAAAGAGTAGATTTAGGGTCAAAGAATGATTTAAGATAATCCAGGAAACCTGTTATTGGTTGTGGGCCTGCCATATAATTTTTATGTGCTACTTCAGGGTTAATTGCATAATTGAACATTGTCACATTTGCAATTTGGCCACCAAATCCACCATACTGTAGTAAATTAGCAGAATACCCTGAACCATCTACCTTGTAAAATGCAGGGAGTACGCAAGAACGGGCAAGTTTTCCGTCTAGATATACATCCACTGTTTTACCATTCACAGCTACTGCAATATTTACCCAACGCTGTAAATCAATATCAGGTATATCACAGATTGGGACTGAATCAAGGAGGCCTGAATCAGTACTGAGCTCAGTAAATGTTGATTTCTTGTTAACTGCTCTAAGATCAGTGTGTTCATCGCTTGTTGTTGCATTGCCACCCTCACGTGTGTGGAAACGAACCTTGAGCTGATTCTTTGAGGCAGCTAAATATACTTGTATAGTATCAAAATTCTGACCACCAATGCTTAGAATATGCTTATTACGCCCCAACCGGTAATTCCAGTTCTGTATATATACCCACATAGATACTGTAAATTCACCACCCTCGTATAATGAGGAGAGTGAAGATGATGGAATTGTTATTGCTTGTCCAGGATCAACATCTGCTTTTTGTATTGCACCAAGGAGGGTTAGCATGTTACGACTTTGTTCACCAAATAGATACTGATATAGGTAAAATAGACCTACAAAGCCAGCTAGAATAAATACATATGTAACAAAAGAACCACCAGAAGTTCTAGAATTCTGAACTGCGTTCATTCTCTAATTTTCCAACGATTTTACTTTATGAATAATTAGGCGTATGGTGTAGACCATGCTTTCATACGATTTGCTGGAGGTGTTGATATTGTATCACATGGTATACCGGGAACACAAGTAGGTGTTGTAAATGTTGGTAATGTAAATACTGATTTTGTATCAGCAGGTGAACCATCAGTAAGAGCAATTGAATTCTTTTCAGATATTATTTTGGATGGACTATATCTTTCTCCTGCAGCAAGTATATGTACACCTGAACCAAGAATAGAGGAGTTACCAAGTATAAGTGGATTTGCAACTACCATAGGATAGTTTGCGAGACGGTGTGACCCAACAATCTTATCATCGTACATGACGTCAAATCTGCGACCATCTCTCAAGATTGATACAAATATCCATTTCTGAAGAGGGAATTCTGGAAGATTTAATATTTCTTCGCCAGTTCCATTTACTTTGTCTGTTATTACTCTCAAGCGTGCACTTGTCTTTGTACGAGAGATTGGTGCAGGAGATACTTCTAAATAGAATGATCCATCAACCGAAAGTATAGGGAAGAATGAATTATCCATCTTTGGTGTTCTGTCACCCATTGTAAGATTTATAAATCCTGCAATTGTACTTCCTGCCGTAGTCATAAGTGTCTTTTTAACTTGGTCGGATGATAGAACAACAGATGCTGTATTAAGAGGTAGCTGTGTGGGTGCTAAATCTGTAAAAGCAGGAGTATATTGCACAATATTATATATAATATATATTGTAACCGCTATGAGAATTATAAAATATAAAATATAGAGAACTGACATCCTTATTTTATATTTCTATTATATTCTATTTTGTTGTTTAGACCATCTTCTGAATGCTTAGCTTTGCCCCTGGTTGTTGTTGAGGGCCATTACTTGTATCACATTTGGAAGAGCTTGATGACGGCATTGGTGTCGGATTGAATAGTTTTGGGTCAGATAAAGTTGGTGTGGAATAACGTATCTCAGGAGGCGATAGCACACGCTTCCATATATGTAAATTACGTATAGTACCAATATCCTTATTCATTGGGTAAAATGAACCATTAATTGCCTTTGGAGGGCCACTGAGTGCTCTTGATTTAACAAGTCGGCCATTAAGATATACTTCCATTGCAACATCCATCATAACTATTCCGAGTCGGAATGGTTCTTGTACAGGTACATTTGGTACAAGTATATTTTCCATATTTTGACCATTTGGACCAGCTGTTAGCGTAGAAACTATTAAATCATTTGTATCTGGAGATAGAGCAACTGCAATATTATAATTTTCTACTACTCCAAGAATAGTTTGTGCATTAGGATTCGGTGCTGGGGCATTTTGGCCACCGCGGAAGAATAGAAGGCGAGGATATGGCTTAAATGATAGAGGGTTTGATATATAAATATCCATTATTATTGTATAATTCTGTGTATTTGACCCTAGAACTGTATTATTATCATGCAGCACAGATGAATCTTTCTGCCAGTATAATTTGCCATCATCAACTCCTGGAACTGTAATTATACCGGGACTACCAGGGTTTGTTCTGAATATTGGTGTAATTGTATAATGTATTAAAATTAGAATTGTCATAATTACAATAAATATTGCTAGTAAATATGCTATCCATTTCTTAATAGGAGATGCATCCCCCATTAAAGAACCAAATACACTGGACTTTTCAGATCCGATTGAGGAAAGAGCTTTTGGTTCAGCTCCAAATATATTTATAGTATCTGGCTTTCCTACATTTACTGGTTTGAACCCTTTGACTGTCGGAATATATTTCGTTATGTTAAACCCTGTTGTACTCATTCCGTTCTTCCCTGTTATTCATGCTTCTTTTTCCTTGTACCAGATTTACCTTTTTCTGGATCAAATCCAATACGCTTATAATATTTTTTAGATTCTGTGACATCACAATCTAATAGCTTTTCTCTAAGATAACATACAAATGAGATACGGGTAAAATCATCTTCAGACCCTTGTGTACCAGTATCCTTTTTATTTTTAAAGACCTTTGGTAATGCTTTATTAAATTCTTTATCTTCCTTTGTTTCATACATCTTTGCATTGCAATGCCACTCGTGAACATCCATTGCAATAAAATCCCCTGTTCTAAGATCTACACCAACTCCATATTGAGGAAATAGTGTCTGTCCACCATGATATTTGCCACGTTCAATTACACTAAGATTACCATATCCATCCTTATAATCTCCTGCATCCTGGTGAAGAGCTGTTCTAAAATTGCGATTAATTGTTACTGAACTAAATGCTGTATCTGCAATTCTGTAATGAGGATTCTTTCTGATACGCTCATATTGTTTTTTGTAACGATCGGGTATAAGTGCCTTGAATTGTCTGTCAATTGCTTTTATAAACGGTATACCCTGTTTGTAATATTTGAAGAATGCCTGTGTATATGATGTAAGGCGGCAAGGAAGCCCCATGAAGGGTGTTTCTTCAAAATAGCCAAGTACAGATGAATAGACATTATTATTTACACGCATCTTTGATACCTTTCCATCCTGCATATAGCGTGCACCCCATTTATCCACTTCAACCGGTTTTCTCTTCTTCCAATATTCACTCTTTAGATCAATTGGCCCAGCAGCAGCTCCACGGTTTCTGCTGGCAGCAGCTGCTTTATGAAATGCGTCCCATGCAAGCGTAGTCTCATCTTCAGAAAACACTCCTTTTCTAAATTTTGCGAGTAACCGCTTTCCTCCAGGTGAGTCTGGATCTTTAACATATATATCTGCACTATGGTCTATTATAAGGTCTACTTCATCCTCATCAAAATATGTTCCTTCACGTTTCTTAATTTCTTCATCGGTGAGCTTCTTTTCAAGAACATATTCTTTTATATTTCCTTTTCCTTCCCTTACTTTAGGAGAAGACGAACGTTTTCTAGTTTGTCCCATTTATCTACTTAGATGTGTCATATTTTGTTATTGCATAGACACCTCCTGCTAGGAGTCCAAGTGCAAATGCTCCAACAAAAAATCCTCTCATAAATGAAGCAGCATCTATTTCTTTCATATCCTCCTTTGTCCAGACAGGACTTCTATCCCGTTTTCCAAGGCGAGTATAATATGCAATTACTTCTGTCTCTGTCCATTTTGGCTTACCAAGCATTGTATTTACCTCATTATGAATCATAATAGTCCATTTTAAGAGGTCTGATCTTTTATCAAGAAAAGTTGAAATAGGATTTTTCTGAAGGTGCTGTGCATAATGTTCGCGGCATACACTACATGGTAATAGGAATGCAAGTGCTTCATAGAATTCTTTCGCAGAACGTTTATCCGTATATGTTGGATTGTTTGGATATCCGAGAGCAACAATATGTATTGTATGCCAGAAAAATGGCCCCCACACATTTGGCGAAAGCTTATACATCCTCTGATTGTATTTACTATAAGATATTGAGGTTAAAGACTCGCGGATAATTATAGTCAAGGGTAAATGTATAACCGGGTAACTACATTACAATGTTCAAATTGCGGATTAAACGGTCATATATTTCGTAACTGTATTTCACCAGTTACAAGTTATGGGATTATTGCTATTAAAGGGCTAAATAGGGGCGTGTATCATACTAATAAAATACGTATAACTGGCCAAGATAGTACCAATATTAAATTCCTTCTTATACAGCGTAAGGATTCACTATCATTTGTTGAATTTATAAGGGGAAAATATCAGCCATTACAGACAGACTATATCGGTACTCTTTTAAAAGGGATGACAAAGGCGGAGCATGCAAAGCTGCGGACAATGCCATTTGATAAATTGTGGGAGTCTGTCTGGGGTGAGGCATCTCGGACACATAGATCTGATTTTGAGAATTCAGAAAAGAAATACCAGGTAATTTCTGATAAAATTGGTGAACTTCTAGATATGTATCCTACCAATTGGAATGAAGCAGAATGGGGGTTTCCAAAGGGAAGGCGAAATACGCGTGAAAGCGATATTGGATGTGCCATTCGTGAATTTCAGGAAGAGACAAATCTCAAACGGGGAGATTTTTATTTAATACAGAATACAATGCCTATTTCTGAGACATTTTTTGGTTCTAATAATGTTCATTATTGTCACAAATATTACATTGCAGTATGCGATGACAATACTGATGCTGTCATGAATCTAGATAATCCTCATATGACACGTGAAATAGGAGATATTCGTTGGCTTACATTGGAGGAAGCATTATCAAAAATTCGTCCGGATAATATAGAGAAACGTGAGATTATATTAAAAACGGCTGGTATATTACGTAATTTCTGTCCCGTTGACACTACAGATAAGCGTCCAACACTTAAAAATAAGTTTTAAGAGTATATTAGGGGAATATGGACGCATATACTGATGAAGAACTTCTGAATCAATGGGATTCAGAGGTTGATTTTAATAGGCGTGATTTAATTTTAGAGGAACTTGAGAAAAGAGGATTATTTCCATCTGACAGAATATCTGAATGGGAAAAATCCACAGGTGCATATCCATCCGTTACTGATCCTGAATTTCTACAGAAACTTCTATCTAAGAGAGAATTTGCAGAGAGTCTGCAAACATCATGGGAACCAGACACTGATCCATGTGATACGAGCAGCAGATTTGAAGTAACATCCGTGCAAAGATTTGCTGCTAATTTAATGAGCCCTAAAACACCATATATGTCCGCACTTCTCTACTACGGCGTAGGTGTTGGTAAGACATGTGCAGGTGTTCAAATAGCAGAAGCATGGCTCGAGATGTATCCTAGACAGAAGGTCTTTCTCGTAGCCCCTCCAACAATTCAAGCTGGTTTTTTTAAGACCATATTTGACAATGAAAAAGTACAGATTGGAGAGGGCTCTGAGCCAAATAGATTGATTGGATGCACAGGGGATTCCTATCTTAAGATGAGTGGTACTTTAATGGAAAGAGATCCTGCTAGAATTAAACGCCTCGGTGCAAAATTAATAAAACAGAGATATGCTGTATTTGGCTATATACAATTGGCAAACTATATAAGAGATTTGTTTAAAAAGATTCCTGAGAAATTCAAGGATGAACGCAGAAAACAGGAGGAGCGTAAAATTATTAATAAGGAATTCAGCGGAAAGCTTCTAATTATTGACGAGGCTCACAATTTACGTGATGTCAGTGCAGATACTGTAGTAGAAGATCCTGCAGAGGAAGAAGAGGGGCCTGGTGGTAAGGAAGATAAGAATGATGCAGCCGCTGGTAAACTTCTTACACCTTATCTTCGTAAATTACTTGAGTATTCAGAGGGGATGAAAGTTGTATTATTAACTGCGACACCTATGTACAATAACTACAAGGAAATTATTGGTATATTAAATATTCTTTTAATGAATGATAAGAAAGCAACTATATCTGAAGATTCTGTATTTAATCCTGATGGTACAATTAAACCAGAAGGTGAGAGAATCCTTTCAAATGTTGCAAGTAGATATGTGAGTTTTATGCGTGGAGAGAATCCTCGCTCCTTTCCAATCCGTCTTCATCCCAGAATTAGCAAGGATATTGAATATCCACCAGTAAATCCACGCGGTGCACCTATTCCTGAACAGGAGAAGGTCTTTTTGAAAAATCTTCCAATTGTTCCCATCCCTCTTGAAGGAGAGGCACTTAAAGCAAGCCAGGCGTTCACAGGAGCACTTAAAGAGGGGGAGGGAGGTGTTGGTACAAAAGAATTGTATAGCCTTATTCAGGCTGGTAACTTTATTGTACCTGAAACAGAGGAAACACGAGGTGAAGATTTATTATCAATTAAAAAACGTATTGATATAAATGGTATCTTGTCAATATTTAAGAAAGAAACATCTGGTGAAGTTCGTTATAAGGCAAAGGTAGAAGGTGGAGCAAGATGGCTTGGGTTGGATCAACTCCCAGAATATTCTCCAAAGTTTGCATTCCTATTGAATCGCTTGAAATCATGTGAAGGTGTAGCATTTGTATATACTAGATTTGTTGGTGGTGGTGCATTGCCTATAGCACTTGCACTGGAGGCAAATGGGTATACTCCTCATCCAGCATGGCGTAAATTCAAACTTCTTGCAGACGGGTTCCAGACGCCTGGTGGAAGGCAATGTGCAGTATGTTCAAAGAGAGAACATGAACATAATGAAGGAGAGAAAGAGCATTTTAGTCCAGCATATTATGGTCTTCTGACAGGTGATTCACAGCTTTCTAATAAAAATCAGACACTAATTCTTGCAGAGAAAGCAAATAACAATGCAACTGGGCTAAAGATGAAAGTTATAATTGGCAGTCAGATTGCATCTGAAGGTGTTGACTTGAAATTTATTCGCGAGTCACATATCATTGACAGCTGGTTTCACTTAAATAAGACAGAGCAGATTGTGGGTCGTTCAATTCGTTTCTGTTCTCATTCTCTTCTACCAGTTGAAAAGAGAAATACAACTGTATATTTGTATTCAACCATATTTCCAGATGGCTCTAAAGAAACTGCAGACCTATATAGTTATCGCATATCATTTAAGAAGGCTGTTCAAGTGGGCCGCGTATCGCGTATTATGAAGAAGAGTGCGATAGATTGTAATCTCAATCATGATGCAATTCTTATTCAGGGTCAGCAACCAATTATGCAGATAGATGCACAGGGTATTAAGCGAGAAAGTGTATCTATTAATGACATGCCATTTACTGCGATATGTGACTGGGTTGAAACATGTGACTATAGATGTGAGCCTGAAATAAAAGTAGACATTGCTACATCAGATGACAGCACATATGATGCATTTTCTGCAAGATGGCGGATGGCACGTATGAAGGATATAATAAAGGAGCGTTTCTCTAAACAGGCATTTTATAGGGCAGAGGAATTATGGGAGATGTTTGCAGATACTCCTAGATTATCAGTTATTGATTTATTCAGAGATATTACTGATAATAAGGCATTCCAGGTTATAAATAATGGTAAATCAGGCTACATTCATTATTGCAATGGATATTATGTATTCCAACCAATTGTATATGATGATGTGTCTATACCATTGTCAATACGTCTCGCAAAATATCCTGTTAAACGTGATTATTATGGCCCTGCTATAATAAAACCAGAAGACATATTTATAGGTGAAGAAGAAAATATTGCCGAGGAAGAAAAAATAGGAATCTCGGCTGTGTGGAATTCAATTGAAGAATGGATAAATAATATGTCTGAGTCAACTGTTCCAGTACAAGTTCCAAATGAATTAATACAATACATTGATGAAATAAGCAAGGGCAATATTACAACACAAGCAAAGCTACAACAGATAATTGAAATGGTATCTTGGTTTCACATATCATACATTCGTTCTAGTAAAAAGGATTCCTCTGCATTTATTCATGCATTATGTGAATTCTTTATGGATAACTGGTTTAATATTGAGCAACAGAGGAATATGCTATATGGAAAAGATGTTGATATCAGCTATTTAATGGATGATTATAAATATGAATATGAAGATATTAAAATATATAGATTTATTGATAGTAAAACTGGAAAAATGCAATATATATGTGATGGAAATAAGGAATGTGCTAGGTCATTTGTAGACTATATTGAGAGAGATGAGCCAGGTATAGATGCAGATAAGAAAACACGTATTAATCCGGTTAATACTGGTGGGTTATATGGTTTTATTGTTCCTAAGATGGATGGAATGGTATTTAAGACAAATGAACCTCCTCTGGAGGGAAAGAAACTGGGTGTCGGTGCAGAATGTGGTAATGTGAGTACCATGGGTAAACATATACCCAAACTTGAGAACCTGGGTATAGTCTTAGAGAGAAATGGGTATACGAATTTTGATTTAACAGAGGTTAAAATGAAGATTGGTCCCAGAAAGATTGTAAATGCTGCACGGGCATGTGCTTTAATGGAGATTGTTTTGCGTTATATGGATACGACTCGTATTAATAATAAGAGATGGTTTTATAGACCTGTTAGTGCATATTATAAGGGACATAAAGGTAGATTTGTTGCAGGCAAGTAAATGAGGACTTAAAAATTTGACAATTCTATTAACACAATAGTTCGTAGATATGGAGTCAATATCATTCTTTGAAAAGAAAATTACTCTTACGCCAAGGGATTTGAATAAGGTTACTTCTACATCCCTTGATGATATTCTCCTTAAGAAATTGAAATCAATGTTTGAGAATAAGTGCTCTGAACATGGATTTGTACTTCCCGGCACAATGGAATTTATATCACGTTCAATGGGATATTATGAAAATGGTCGGTTTGATGGATGCACAGTTTATTATGTGAAGGCGAAGGGTACTGTGTTGTATCCTACTGATAATATTAAAGTTGTTGCTGAAGTTGCACGTAAAAATAAAATGGGTATTTATGCTACTTATCGTGATGGTGCTATTCGTATTCAGGTCCCTCGTGATTTGCATCTAGGAAATGATGAATTTGAAGAGGTTGAAGTTGGAGATAAAGTATTGATTGAAATTAAACGCTCTAAATTCCAGATTAACGATAGTTTCATTTTGGCAAGTGGGCTCTTTATTAATAAGGCAGCAGATGAAGAAGTTGCACCTGTTAGCGAAGAGAGGGTGCTTGGTGGAAACAATGAGGAGGACGAGAGTGAGGAGGAAGATGAAGAGAATGATGGAATAGAGAATGACGAGGAGGAAGATAATGATAAAGAAGAAGAGGAAGGCGACGAGGAGGAAGATTGATGCGGTTAAGAAATCCCTTTATCCTTCTTTACGGGGTATAGAATGTCATCTAAATACGAAGAGAGAAAGCTTTTTTTAGATAATCTTAAAATACTTGTTAAGGATGAATATGAAAATATATATAAGATTCTTGTTGAATATAAACAAAATTTTATGAAAAATTCAAATGGCATATTTTTTGATGTGATGGAATTATCTGATGAATCGTTTTCTGAAATTAACAAATATATGGAATTCTGTCTTCAAAATCGTAAGGAAGAAGATAATAGAAAGAAACAAATGGATTTACTACGGGTGATACATGAATAAAGCTTAAGGGTTTGTTTGCATGTATATATAAGTAACAATGAACGCGGGAAAACAATATCAGAATGTATCTATTCAGCAGCTACTGGAATGGGCAGAAATGAATCCGAATAGGGGTAAAAGTCTAACACCTATTGAGGTTCAACCACAAAAAGAGGATGATAAACATAGCCTTAAAGAGCTACATCTTCCAAGTTATAAGGCAGAAACACTAAATCCATGTGGAATTATTAGCGTAATTGCATATGTTACAGATTTAATGTATACACACGCACTTCCATCTGTACGTAATACAATGTTGCGTGAATTTGTAACAGAGCTGCAGCAAAAGACTGATAATCTATCTGGAACTAGTCTTGCTCGTAAACGGCGTAAGATTTTTGAATGGATTGCAACATCATTTAACGGTGGACAGCTAAAGGATGATGAGTGGCTTGAATTGTATTCTGCACTTGCTATTATGAATAATCTTCAACTTGTATTGGTTAAACGCCCTACACCACAGGAAATTGAAATGAATTCTGGATCTGTTGGTGAGATTTTTTTCAGTACAAATCCTATGACATGGAATGAAATTAATGCAACATGGATTGTTGATTACAGAGGTCACTGGGTAGCACAGGTAAATGATTATGATATTAAGCCCCTTAAAAAGCGTATGGCTATGTGGATTAGTTCTATGGAAACTACCGGTTGGAAAATTCACTGGACGGCTGTTGATGGTAAGAAAGAGGAAATTGTTGACCAACTAGTCTATACGGATGGATGGGATGTAAGTAAAACTAAATTGAAGAAGGAGGTTCTTGCAGTAATGCTAGGACGGGTAAAAGCTCTTGAAGTATTTGGTAATTGGGCTAGTGAAAAATTTGAGGAGGCTTAAGGTAAAAATTAAGTTACAAGATTAGATACGATTATGGACTTATATCCAGATCAAGTAAGAGATATCAATGCTCTTATTGACCAGTGGCTAAAGCATCCTGAACAGGAGCTAGAAGCTACATTTGGTAAGGGTGGTGTAGTTGATTCTACTACATTTCTTGCAATCTCGCAACGCCTTCGCTCAAAAGGATTTGAGGCCATGCCACAGGATGATCGCATTAGTATTATCACTCCGAATAGCATTCGTCTATCTCTTCAAGGCCTTGGTGTAATTCAACAGTATTGCCAAGATGATAAACTTGAAAATAAACCATTTACTGCAATGATCAAGGACAGGGCAAGTCCAAATGCTCGCGACAGCACAATTGATATTGAAGAATATAATACACGTATTAAGTCTCGTCGTGAAATTACATTAACACGCGACGACCCTCGTATCGTTGAGATTCTTCAAGGATGGGATAAGCAAAAGAAGGCAATTCGTCTTGTTCGCCGCTGGACATTTATGGGTAATGGTATGCGTATTGATATGTCAATGGTACGCTCCACTCCAAAGGATAGAAATGGTCAATTTAAATGGGTTACATCTTTTCTTGAACACAATATCTTTAAGGAAGTGCCTATCTATGAAGTAGAGGTGGAGCTTCTAAGGTCTGAGGAAACAGCTACTCTTGATAGGGCTCGTAAAGTTCTTATTGGCGGGATTGGTGAAATTCTTCGTGCTATTCAGCGTAATACAATTCTTATCCGTAATACAATTAAAAAGAGAGTACTTGATGAGTATAATGACCTACTAAACTATAAGGGTGACCCTAAGAATGAGAATAGGTTCCGTGGTGTTGCACCTGTTACACTTGAGATTGAAAACATGACTGCTGCAATTGATCAGGCAAATCTGAATGATAATATTCGCAATGGCTTCAATGTAACAGATAAAGCAGATGGCCTTCGTGCAATGGGATTCTGTGATAGCCGTGGAGATTTCTACCTGATTGATATGACCATGAATGTATATCGTACTGGCATTCGTACTAAGAATGAACTATGTAAGAATACACTACTTGATGGGGAATGGGTTACAAAGTTTAAAGATGGTCGTGCAACAAACCAGTTCCTTATCTTTGATGCATATTATTCAGGAGATGAAGATATATCCGCTATGCCATTTGAATTAGTAGGAAATAATGATCAAGATAGGAAAACACGCTACAATTTCATGAACAGGTGGTATGCAAATTGGAGAAAGGAAGGGCAGGAAGAATTGATTGCTAAGGCTGGTGTAACTGTTGATAACTGTCTACTTATTGGTGTAAAGAAGTTCATGTTTGGTACAAAGGAAACTTCTGACCAGAAGAGTACTATCTTTGAAGCATGTAATAGTATTCTGAATGAATCACGTCCATATTATACAGATGGCCTTATTCTTACACCAAATGAACTACCTCTTCCTGTAAATCCTGGTGCAACCTATGAACATCAGTTCAAATGGAAGCCATCTGAGGATAACAGTATTGACTTTATGGTAGTATATGAACGTGTACCTGGACTGCCAAACGTAGATAATGTTACAACGGGTATTCACCCTGAATCAGGTGAGACTCTGCGTTATAAGACTATGCGTCTATATGTTGGTTCTTCACGTGATAAGTTGGAGACAGACCCTCGTAATACTATCCTAAATGAGCTTCTTCCATCTGATGGAAGAATTGTAAAAAAGAGGGGTAATGTGTATGGTCCTATTCTCTTTAATCCAAAAGACTATGAGGATACTATGGCAAGTACAACATACAGGGGTGTATCTACTGACCCAGAAACTGGTGAAGAATATGTTCTTACAGATGATTCTAATGAGCCTATTCCTGATGGAAGTATTGTTGAAATGCGTTATGAGCCACTAAGAGACCCTGGTTGGAGATGGATTCCTATGCGTATTCGTCATGATAAGACTGAGCGTCTACTTACAACTGGCAAATATGAACGTACTCTTAATAGTGAAAAGGTGGCAAACAGCGTATGGAATTCTATTCATGAACCTGTTACAGAATCTATGATTCGCACTGGTTCTGAAGAACCAACTGAGGAGGAAATGAAGAGGATTGTAACAGATAAACTAAAGACATATTACAATCGCAGTGCATCACAAGCAGATTTGAACCTTGTTCGTGGTATGCGTGATTTCCATAATAAATATATCAAAGACAGGATTTTGTATGAGCCCATTATGAAGGGTGGTAGAAAGAAGGTCATGGACTTTGCATGTGGTCGTGCAGGTGACTTGCACAAATGGATTAACGGGAATGCTGGATTTGTATTTGGTGTTGATTATGCTGGTAAGAACATCACTGCAGAAGATGGTGCATATGGGCGTTATATGAATGCATTCATGCAGAAGAAAGGTCGTGTTCCTCTTATGGCATTTGCAATTGGTGATAGTAGTCTGAATATTCGTTCAGGTGAAGCTGGTTCTACTCCTGAAGAGAAGGATATCATGCGAGCAGTATTTGGTCAATCAACTGCTGGTAATATTCCTCCTTATATTGCAAATAAATGTGCTGGTATTATGACAGGTGGTGCAGATGTTGGTGTGTGTATGTTTGCTCTCCATTATTTCTTCAAGAGTATTGATACTCTAAATGGATTCCTAACAAATCTTTCAGAGACTATTGCTGAAGGTGGTTACTTTGCTGGTTGTTGCTTTGATGGCCAGCGTCTATTTGATCTTTTGAGACCACTTGAAAATGGTGAGAAGAAGATTGGATATGAGGGTCAGAGCATTCTTTGGACAATTACAAAGAAATATGATGCGACTGAACTTATTGATACGGATGAATCAGTGGGTCTGCAGGTTGATGTAAACTTTATTACAATTGGTGAGGAGTATCCTGAGTATCTGGTGTGTTTTGACTACTTTGCAAAACGCATGCGACAGATTGGATTTGATTATATGACACCCGAAGAGTGTGCTGAGATTGGACTCAGAAATAGTACAAATATGTTTGAAACTTCTTATGATATGGATATTGGTAATAAACGATATGTTATGCCCGATTCTATTAAGCAGTTCTCATTCTTGAATCGCTGGTTTATCTTCAAGCGTCGCAGTAAGACAAATCTGGATTCTGCAGTTGAAGAAGAGGCTGTTCCAGTTCCTTCTGTGCCTTCTGCTACAGTTGAACCACGTGTGTTTGGATTAGAGGAGAGTAAAGAAGAGGAGGCTGAAGATGAGAATGAGGAACGAAAGGAGGAGATGCCTGCTATAGTAGAGGAAAGAGGTGAGGTTGAAGACCCAACTGCAAAATGCAAGTTTACTATTAGTCGCGATGTATTACCTGCAAATATTATTCGGTTTGCGGATCCTGATATGCAGGTTGCAGGTGAATCTATTATGCCTGGCGACGATGAAGCGAGACATGATGTTAAGAAACCTTCTCGTTGGCTTGCCCCATTTGCACCATTCCCTATTAATGATCCAGAAGAGCCTACGCAACAATATCCATCAATGGAGCATTACATAAATGCAATGATGATAAAGTATGCATCGCCTAAACCAGGAGATGCTGCTACACTAATGGGATCTAAAGGTACAATTCATATGGAATCACTTGTTCAGAGAGGTAAAGCAGGTGAAAGAAAGGATAAACCACTTGAACCAAAACTATTATATCAGCAGCTACAACTTGAATTTATTAAAATGAAAGATGCAATGAAGGCAATGCGTATAGATACTGCTAGATGGAATACAATTAAATACAAGTATTATAGAGAAGCAATTAAACAGCGTATTGAAAATGATGCACGGTTTAATAAGATTCTTGAACTAGCAAAGGCAAATGGTAAGGTACTTCTATATCTGGGTGATGCAAAGAGTGTTGGGGAAATGAAAGGTGTGTATGATATTAAGACAAAACGTATTATTGGAGAGAATGCGGTGGGATGTCTGATTATGGAGATGGCTGGATTTGCATAAATATAAGGTATTAAATAATAGATGCATAGTATAAATAGAGATGTCATCATATGAAAATATTTGTATTTTTTGTTCAAAGGGAGTATCGAATTTATATATAAATAATACATGTACTTGTGAATATGTTTATCATGATAAATGTTGGAATAAATATGTAGTAGATCATAGCTCTCATAATGGGGATATTCCACAACAAATACCTTGCCCTGTATGTAAAGTAATGGTCACGCGTGTAAATACACATCTTAAAAATATGAAAAAGGATATTTTTATTGATAATTCCCCAATTATATGCTGTGGCTGTTTTGGTGCAATTATAGCATCAGCTACTAGTATTTGAAATGTGTGATTTGAGCCTAAACATTTAATGTATATTATATAGTAAGGTTATATAATGCCAGAAGCATGGCAGATTCTACATAGAAAGAATGCTCATCCAAGAGATAAATGTATTGTCTTTGATGAGCCGTCACATACATATACTGTGAATGGTACACATGATGGGTATATTTCTGTTACCAAATTTCTCCACTGCTTTTTTCCACATTTTGATCCAGCAAAGATTATTCGTAAAATGCGGGCTGGGGCAAATTGGAAAAGTAGTAAATACTATGGAAAGACAGACCAGGAAATCATGGATGAATGGAATGAAAATGGACGTCAGGCTTCAGAGGCAGGGACTAAAATGCATTTGGCAATTGAACAATTCTTGAATGACGCAGAATATCTTATTCCTGCTGAAGTAAAGGCGACTCCTGAATGGAGGTATTTCCAGAAATTCTGGTCTGATTTTGGAGGGGATTTGGAGCCATACCGCATGGAATGGGAAGTCTGGGTTGAAGAAATTAAACTCGCTGGCTCTATTGACGGCGTATTTAGACGTAAATCAGATGGAAAATTCTTGATTTATGACTGGAAACGTAGTAAAGAAATTAAAAGTGACAACCCATTTGGCACTGGCTTGCCACCTGTTGAGCATCTTCCAGATACAAATTATTGGCATTACACTCTTCAGCTCAATGTATACCGATGGGTATTAGAAACATATTATGGACTTGATATTGCAGAAATGTATCTTGTTATTTTGCATCCTGACAATAAATCATATCGTCGTATGAGATTGAATCGTCTGGATGATGAAGTTGCAGATATGGTTGATGCACGTATGAGAGCTGTTAAAGAGGGTGGCTCTGCACCTGTAATTATTCCTCTTCCTGAACAAGCGGAGGATGAAGAGCCACTTGATAAAACAGATTATTCAAAGTCGCTCTTTAATTTTTAATTGTATTTCTTCTATATTATTTATAATAATTGTAAAGAAATATCATCTACGCCAGAATAATCTTAGTGGTTGTCTACCACCTTTTGTATTTGGCATTTCTGTGCCTGGTGCTACATACCGAATACGTGTTGCCATATTCCAGGCATCATCTAATGTAACAGGGAATGAGGATACATATAAGTATGGATTATCTGGATTTTCTACAAGAAGACCTATTCTTCCATCTGGCATAAATACAAGGACAAGTGAATTATCTATGTCTTCTCCAAATGGCCTATAGAAATCTATTGTAGGGTCTTCCTTTAATAAATTCACTTCTCCAAGGGGAACACCTGTTTTCTTAATTATGTTAATATAATCTTTTCTTGAAAGAGTTGTTGCCCTAGGTGATATTCCTAATTCTTCACGAGAAACCCCTATATAGTCAAATAAGAAATCTAGTTTTGTATACGAGGTATCCTCTTTTGTCTCTTCCAGTTCGTTTATATTTGCTCTATTGGAAGGTATCCATAAACGTAAAGAAGTTCCTGCACCAATTACATCTTCTAATTCAGGAGGTATTGCTTCAGAACGGGCTTCAGATTGTTCTACCTCTTCCTTTGGTCTAGACATTTCCTCGTAGAACATGGGCTTCTCAGGAATAGTACCAGACCAGTCCATACGTAGAAGGTTAAGCCATGTTGGGCTTGATTCTGGAATAATATATTGGTCATTCTTATCACCATAACGTATAGGGTCTGTAATTGCAGCTATTTCTGAGACTTTCTTCTGCAGAAGTTCTTTGCGACGATTATAGAAGCGTACTAGCTCATCAATTACACGCTGAATAAATAGTTCTGTTGTAGATACATCTCGATCACTTCCAAGTTTTGTAGTTGGGTTTACATGTAAATAACACTTTTCTTCCTTCCATTTACATACACCTGAACATGCTTCTTCACTATCTATTAGACGACAGTCTCGTCTCAAAAATACATTTGGTATTTCCCATTCCTCGTCAGATACCAAGAACCATTGTTGCAGAGTCCCTGCCAATAATATATCTAAGCGTTTTCTCTTTTCATAATCTGGTAGCTTGCTATTAAAGATAACTGCCTCTATTGATTTTCTTGCATTTGGACCAGCCTCTTCAGATGCTAGCCAGTTAGACACTGATAGACGGAAATGCTGATACAATTCGTTAATCTGATTCATGGTCGCAGTTTTCTGGGCCTGTGGGTCAGTTCCACATTTACCCTGCAATGCTTTATTAATACTCCACTCAAGTTCTTCTACCTCTACAATTGATACTCCTAACTCTGATGTACCTACTCCAGGATTTGTCGCTGGAATATATATACCATTTTCCAATTGAACAGCGATTATATCTGGATCACCACGATATCTGACTAAGTGCTTTGGCTTGTATCCAGGATACATTGATATGATGTCAGCAAGAGTGTCTGAATAATATTTTATTATAGCATCTGCAGGGGCAGCAGGATAGTCATCCCAATCTAGATGTACGCGAAGTTGTGCTGTCAGCATGCCATCATCAACAATAGGAAGAGTTATAAGAGGAATATCAACTCCTTTTCCTGGCTTTAAGCGGAATGTAAGCCCCACTGCATGATTATATGAATCACGTATAACACCAGCAGGATATACTGGTGCAACCTGAATTGCCTTTGATAATGATATCATTGCCATCTGATCAATTCCCTGCTGTGAAGTAAATAGTGTTCTATATCTTGATTGGCACTGATTTAAGAATTCATTTACACGACTTCTTACTATCTCAGGCCATTCTAATTTATCTACTGGAGACCAGCGAACAATAGCATCATTTATTCCTCTTTCACCACCTCTAGGAAGAGAATTAATAGTATATACAAATAGTTCAAATATTCCATTTGGATCTCTTGATATAAATGCTACATCTGCTTTCTTATGTCTATCAAGTGATACACCATATATAGGACAGCGTATATTTACATCCTGTGAAGGGTCATTTGGATTCCAGTCCATAACTACAAGAAGTATACCATTTTCTGACGCAAGGCCTGGCTCTGCTAATAGAGGTGCAATATGTCTCAAATCTTTTCTCTGTTTTGAGTCTGATAAGAATAATCTGTAGCGTTCATATGCACGTTTAATGCGTGATAGAGCAACCATATTATCTGCATTTAGATCGACTTGTATATTCTCAGATGCCCACTTCTTAAGGGCATTTACAGTTGGTTCTGGGTCAGATGGAGAGAAAAACTCGTTTACAAGATTTCCAAAATTAGCAGATACAAATACACGTGGTGAACAGAATTCTAGGAGACGTTCGCGAACTTCCTCTATAGTATTCTTATACATAAGAGGAGCTATTATACCAAGAATAGATTCTTTTCTACTGTTATCTGTTCCAATTCGTAAAAATCCTCTAGATACTGGTTTTATTCTCTGTTGAACTGTTACACGTTCCACTATATCTTTGGAATCTTGTGCAAAGTATCTCTCAAATGGAGGAGGAGCGATTGCGAATTTTCCTGGCTCAAGTGGATGTTTCTCAGGTCCAAGGATATATGCATCTTTCATTGTCTCAAATAATACCGTGAATTCAATTGGCTTGAGTTTTCCACGTGCGATTGTCCCTGTAGTTGCTTTTGTAATAACAGTTGTGGCAGGTTCAGATACAACATCTTCATCATCTTCCTCCTTTTCTTCAGGCTTTTCATTATTTTCAGCCATTAATTCTGCTACAAGTCTCTGTTGCTCCTCTTCATATCTGCGAATATGATCAAAACCATCATCTGCTTTACGAAGTACTTTTGCAGATTTAAAGCAGCATGGGAATTTGAATCCGTCTTTTTGTGTTGTTTTAGATGTAAACCCAATAAATGTATGTGCTGCCTCTCCCTTTGCCTTACGACGTATAACTGTATATCCCAGAACAGGTTTTGTTTTTTCAGTTATAAGAAGACCCTTACAGAAGGGGCATGAGTTTGCAGGCTTGGGATTACCCTCTCTATCTTTTGTTGCCTCAAAATCACGTTTACGCACAATAATTTCATCATATAAACAGTAATATTCTGAGCAGACATAATATGATTGACTTGTTGGGTCAGTGCCAAACTTGAGAACATTAAATACCTCTGCCCCAGGATGAGGGCGAGGTGGGTTTGTTTTTCCTTCCAAAGGATACATCATAAATATAATCTTATTTTGGACAATATCGTCTTCATATTCCTCTAACATTCGGTCATATTGTGCCTGAGACATTACTGCAGGTTGTCTATCATCACTTGCTTGACAAATACGTGAATAACCATTATCACCTGATTTGTCTTTTCCATCAAGAGATTTTGAGAAAAGGCGTGGATCTATTTCTTTTAATTTATTGATGAACCAGTAATGAGGGTTAACCATTAATTCTTCTTTCTTTGCTGGTGGAGCAGGTTTAGAAGGAGGCGGTGGGGCTGCTACAACAGGTTGCTCTTCTTTTATTGGTGCAAGTGGCTTTTTGGCAGTTTCTAGTGGTTTTCCTGAAGGCAGTTCAGATGGAGGCTTCGCTGGATTAGTAGTATATGTCTCCATGATTGCACTTTCTGCCATTAACATTGCCATCATTTCTTCATCTATACCTTCTAGTTCTTCTATATCACCAGCGGCTGCATCTATACCAGCATCTTCACCCGCCGCACTTCTAGCTGTTTCGCCTGTTCTCATTACATCTGTTACTTCACCTGGTTCAAATCCATAGCCTTGCCCTTCACGCACTTCTGCTTCCTCCTCTACTGCATGCTCTAATGCAGCATATGATGATGCCTGAGCCTCATTAACAACAACATCTCCAAATACAGCATCATCTTCTTGAAACATTAGACCTAATAGAGTATAAATTCTCTGGAATGTCTCAAAACTATCTATACGATTTACATTAAAATTATAGAAGGGATGTTGTGCATAAATATGTATATCTATGCCAGGATTATAACTTTCTGCAAAATCACCATCTTCTGGTGAGACAACAGTATAAGTACCGCGTTGCTCAATCCATTTTGCCAGATATTTCTTTGCTTCTTTCTCTGTTATCTGGAATTCCTTCTGAAGTCTATCTACAATATCAGATGGCATTTCATCTCCTTCAATAAGATTATCTGTAGCATATTGTGTTATAAATGTGAAGTATTTGTCTTCAGATGCATATTCACTAACTGCTTTGTAACGCAGAGAAAGAATTGTTTGCTCTCCTGGAAGAGGCTTAATCTGCTGAAAGAATGCCTGGAAATATGGTAGCCTGCTGAGAAGTCTCTGCTTTGTAAATTTAGGAGAACGAATATCTGTCTTCAGACTAAAAAGAAGGGATACTTCATTCAATTTAAATTCATCAATCCTGTGTGGCATATCTTTTAATGCTTGCTCCATTACAGTTGAGAAATTAGCAAAGTCATATCCTGGTTCTAGTTTACGAATACCCTTTGGTGGTTGCAGCACAATATCTGCTCCACCATTTGCAGTTATACGAATAGTACCATATAGGTTAGGCAATGAACCTATTGCCTGACGATGGAGGTATTTTATATAACAATAATCTTGAGATGGGATTGGGTTATTCTCATTTGCCCATTGAAGAAGGAGTTCTGGATGGTCTATTGATGGTATGGGAAGTACCCCTTTTACATGTACCTTACTTACAGCAGAACCATTTGCAGGAATTAAACGAATAAAGGGACGACGCTCTGTAACTTTCAATCTGTAAAAAAGAGACTCGCAACCATCAAATCCTTGCTCAGGAGTTTGAAGCCCAAGGCGGATATATTTAATACCAGTTACATTTATAATTGGAATAGGATAGCCATATTCAAGCATTTCATTTACTTTGTCTATATTATTAGCACGGCTCTCAACATATTTATATATTGTGCTTGCAAATGCCTTATCCTCTTCAGTTGCTTCATATGGACCATTTACAGGAACATCTACAAAATACGGTGCAAACCTCTTGTTCCAGTCTGCCTCTGATATGGGGCGTGGACCAGTGTAATCTCTCATAAGATACAGAAGAGGGAATACATAGAATGTTGGAATTTCATTAAAAGGTTGAAGATAGACCTTTTCTAATGTGGAACGACCTCTTGCCTTTGGTGTCATAGATGGAAATGAACCATCTGGTGTTATGAATTTTGAAGACGGAGTCTGTATATTTACACGTGGATTTGGAAGAAGAATTACATCACGACCTGCAGTTGAGCCAGTTGGAAACCAGTTGTAGTCTGCAGGCATGAATAACTCATCTTCATTGTTTTCTTCACTTACTTTTGTTGCTACAAATGTATATTTTGGGAGAAATTCATAGCGGCCTCTGTAGTGATTTGCTATCATTTGCTTCACATTGTCAATTGTATCAAACGGATAGACATTATTAAATATAATGTCCTCTGTTTCACTGCCTCCTTTCCAAATAATACATCTAACCGGATACATACCCTCTAGAAAATTGGATATGATAGATGGGTGTATTATTTGTTCAATACCTGTTATGGCAGACATCCCTAATTATTCTTACTTATCTTTCTTTAGTATTTTTCCTATCTGGAAATTTGTTCCATCTTTCGCAGGATCATATCTTGGTGAATCTGTGATATAGACACCACAATAACTGACAGGGTGTGCAGAGAAGTCCGTGTATTTGTATATTCCCTGTCCTTCTGCCTCTTTCAAGAGCCAGCCGAAGTTGTTCCAGAAGTCTGGACCATGACCAATTGATTCAGTTATAATATGAGAGAGTTCGTGGAGTGCTACAAATGTCATTACATTTTCATCTACAAGGTGTTCATTTGCACCTTCACGCTCTCTCAGGCAGAGATGCACTGATTCACCCTTATTCACAGAGTAGGAAGTATGTTGTGCATCTGGTGTTGCTTCCAGATATCTTTGTGGGTCTTCGTGGAAGTTGCGGATCATTTGTTTAACTTGAGGCTTGTCTGGATATTTGTGCTCTAAGTAGTCACATAGTTTTACTAGACGGAGACGGACTGTTGCAAGTAGGTCTGCTGCCTGTTGTTTATCAGGCATATCTCTGACCTTGTATATTTTTCCGTCAACATTTGATTTTACTGGAACAGTAGGATAGGCTGGTGTTATAACTGATTTTAGCCAATTGCCGACAGATGAAAGAGGAGAAGTCATTACTTAATATGGGGATTTTAAATGAGTGCCGTACTTACTCAACATCATCTATTGATAACGAGTGATTGCTATATATAGCCTTATCTTTATAGGCTGAAAATGATATGCGACGGGATTTACGCTTACCGCCTCTTGTTAAATTATATTTTGTATTTTTCTTTTCAATACGAGTATATTGTATTATGGGGCGATTTGTAATATCTATTTGCCAGAATTGTGTTATGTCTACCCCTTGGAATATTATATGTAGTGCATGTCTATACCATGGTCGTATCATTTTATATATATTAGTATCTTTATATGTTAATTTTAGTAATTCTATAAAGGAGTACCATGTATTTGTTGCCTTATATAGCGGTTCTAGCTTATATTGAATCTCTGTATCCAAAAAATCAAATGTAGGGGGCTTCATAGATGGATCATTAAATCCTTTTGTGCGAAGCTGTACATATTCCTTATACTTTTCCGCATCCTGCATAGTTGCATTGAATTTTTGTTCATAATAGGTTTTTTGATATAATAGTACATATGCAGATAGTAGAAGAACACCATTTTTTTTATTATTATCCATATATGTAATATGACTATCATCTATAAAAGTTACGATTTGTATAGTGGGATTTATCTCTTTTATAATTGTAAATGCTAGGTCTGTCATATGAATAGTATTATCACGCCTGATTTGTTTTCCATCTAATTCGCATTCTCCATTTTCCGTTTCCAGTCTGTCAAGATAGCCGTATGTATTTCTATTTGCAAGGGTTATACAGTATTTCTTACCTCCAACAAAAATAGTATTAAAATCATATTTTACTTTGAAGTTTCCTACTTTTGTTTTTGCAACAAAAATATCTTGAGGGGGCATCTATATATGGGTAGTCAATATTCTTTAATAGTAAGAGTAAGCTTTTTGCCTTTCTTTGTGTAAAGCCAGAATTCAAAGTTGTATCCTTGTTCCAGACATGCATTTGCTTTTGTTTCATTCTTCTCCATATCTTTTTCGTATGTCCAGGAGGATTTCACTTCAATAATCTTATCCTGAGATTTAATATAAATGTCAGGAAAATAATATTTAGTTTTATCATTATATGTATATGTAATACGTGGAATCTCTTTTCTGTCTGTAATAATATCAGATTCTTGAATATTGTGTTCTTTTATGAGAGTATCAATGGCAGTGGGTTCATATCCTTGAACATAACGTATAGCACCAGAGGGCATTATATATTCCTTATATGCATGTGCTGCTTTTTGCTGTTTATCTTGGAGGTTTACAGATTGCATGGAATATTCTACACCATATTTATTCAGCATTGTTTGCTTGGACTTTTCTTGAATTTCCTTATTTTGAAATACATTATCACATCCATATTTTTCCTTGACTGCATCTTTTGCCCTTTGTTGCATTTCTGGTAGCTGTGATATATGTGTTACACCATAACGATCCATAGTTGTTTTCTCCCTTTTCTTTTTCACTTCTTCTGATTTTGCTGGTGAAGAACTGCCATATTTTTCCATATTTGTTTCTTTAATTTTATTTCTGATAGTTGGTGATTCAAATGCATTTTTAACACCATATCGTTCCATAGTAGTTTCTTCCATTTTAGCTTTTGTATTTTTAACAGTACATTCCTTGCAATATGCACCACCTTTATCAGCTATTGCATAAAATGGTTTTGTATATTCTGTATTACATTTGCATATGAATGTAATATTAGACATCTGTCCAAATTTAATATTACTTGTATCCATATTTAAAGTTGCATTATCTCTATGTATACACATATTAAGAAAATCTAGAGTATAATATTTACGTTTAATACCTGTATTATTTTTACTGTTTTCTAACATTGTATTATATATTTTCTCTTTTATTTCTTTTAGTTGTGAAGGATGTTCTACTCCATATTTTTTGAGATTATTTTGTTTTCTTAAATTATTCTCATTCTGATTGGAACATGATTCACAGAATGCTCCACTATGTTCAGATAGATATACAAATATTTTTGATGATTCTTGTCCACAATTACACGTAAAGGTAATAATACTTTCACGATTATAATGTATTAAAGTATCTTTTAGAGTTGCATTATCCCGTTTTATACACTCTTCTAACAGTGTTTTGTTAAAACGTCTCTTCTTTTGTCGTTCTTTTGTATTAGAATCACACATCTTATTATTTTTTACTATAGATGTATAATTCTGTTTATCAAATTTTATTAGGTAGTTTCAAAATTAAGCACCGATTTCTAATGGGCGATGTGATATATCAGGTGATATGGTACTCTGTGAAAAAATTGAAACGGGGATCTGGGGGTTTGGCGGTTCAGAACGTAACTGCAGGTTGGCATTACGTAATGATTGACCAACGGTGTTCACACCGATCAGAGCACCAGCGGAGAGGAAGTTTTTGCCCTTGAGAGAGCCAGGGCCCATGGGGTTCTGCTGAGCCCAGATAGAAGTCTGGTCAGCAGGGAGGAGCTCAACAGGGGTGAGCTGGTCGCGAGGGTAGCAGCCAGCAGGGGGCTCAGCAGAGCCGAACTGAGCAGGGCCCTCATAAGCAGAAAGATCAGCAAAGCCTTCCTTCTTAGCAGCAGGCTGTGTCTTCAGCTCCTGACCAACGGGAACAGAGTTAGGCTTAGGGGCAGCATTAGCAAGGTGAGCATTAGCCTTGGTGTTCTCCTCGGTAGGCTTACCAGGAGAGGCACCAGGGGCAGGGCCCTGCTTGTAGTTGGGCTTGTTAAGACCCTTGGGGTCAGCAAAGCCCTCACGATGACCTAATAAACCAAATAGTGTTGAATCATACTGATAAAGAACGAAAAGGGCTACAACTACGATCAATCCAATGAGGATGGCGTTCTTCATGTCTATACCTGCCATTAGCTTCTATAAAAGTATGAGGGTAGATTTTTCAGGATTTGAACTAAAAATCAGACTCTGACCCCTCCTCATCAGAGTCGTCGCTTGTATCGTCGGAGTCATCCGAAAAATCTTCACCGTATTTATTGACGTATTTTGAATAGGCCTTTTCAGCCTTATATTGAGCGAGCTTTGCCCTTAGACGAGCTTCTTTGACCTTTCTTAACTCATATTGTCGGGAGGGACTCATTAATTCAAATGTTCCCGTAGACTGCTTGTCATCTTCCGTAGCATCAAATTCTTCTAGCTCAGTTGATATATCACTTGTTCCTGTAGCCGGGGATACAATAGTATTTTGTAGATGTCCTTGTGTATTGTCTACAAGGGTTGGTTTCCCTACAGAACTTTCAACAGTCTCTTCATAATCCGGAACATCAATACGTGCTAATTCTGCAGATACTGTCCATTCAAGTATGAATGTTCCATTAATAATAATTATATTAGATGGCTTATATACAATAGATGCTGGGCCTTCAGTTAGTGATGGAAGAGCAGCGATTTTATGCTTAAAATGTTTAAGGAATACCTCTACCGTATATTGTTTTGTAAACAGTGTTTTAGATGCATTTTGAAATTGTGTAAGTAATTCCTTATACATATCTGCATGTGAATTAAGTGTATACATGAGAAGTAAATTTATAGTTTCTTCGTTAATATCAGTATCAATAAATTCATTCATCTCCCAGTCAGTTACAATAGGAAATCTATAGGATGGTACAATTGTTCCATTTGCAAGTTTTTGTTTTGTATATAATGGTTTGTTGAAGCTGAAGTTCATTCTGAATATAGCGGTTAGAACGGAAATAAAAAAATCACCACAGAATCTAATAAGTATGTCTACCGACCGGACAAAAAAGGAGCGTGAACAGGAACGCTTTACACAAATGATTAAATCGTGGATAGATCAATTTGCACATACATTACAATCAAGTGATACAAAAAACTATATTCAAGTTCTTGTACTTGAGCCATTCATGAAATATATACTTGATAGAACATTTCCATATGTAATTATTGCATGTTGTCTTTTTGGTGGAATTTTTCTGTTTGTTGTTCTTACATTTGTCATAATACTTATGCGACCAGCAGCACAGGCATCTACAATGCTATCAGCATCTGTGCCAGCTTGCCCATTTTGTAAAGGTTAACGAATATATAGAGGGAATATACCATGTCTGATTCCGGTAATATAGGTACTTTAGTAAGACATTGGCTTCATTGTGATAAACTAGCATCTACATTTTACAAACAAGCTCATCGCAATACAACTCTGAAAAATGAGTATGAGGGGCAGATTATACATGCTCTTAAACAACGTGGCATGATAAATGCTATTATACAAACTGGTTCAGGTACATTAAATGTAATTGAGGAGAAAAATCCGAAATCGCTGACACTTATAAAAATTGAAGAACTGCTTAATTCATATTTTAGTATGAGAGGGGGCAAAAACGAAACACGTGATATTATGAATTTCATAAAGGGTAATCGCGGTTATGATGTAAGACTAAAGTTAAAAAATAATCAACAAGGAGGTGGCAATAGACCACCAGCACTACCCCCTATGCAATAATTTACAAGTACTTAAGGGAATTTTACATTAATTATGTATAGCTGCATCTGTTATACTTGTTTTAATATAACAAATGAGTAATAAAGTTAGCATATTTGATATTCAAGCAAAAAAATCTTGGCTTAAGTGGTTGAGAATGCCTCTGCGTGATGAATATGAAGAGGTATGGAAAGTCCATGAGTGGATTCATTCCCTGTGTGTTAATGGAATTATACCAATGTTACATAAGTATGGATATGTTATAAATGTATCTGAAAAAGAATTTATAAATTGTACGATGAATTATATGTATAAATGGTATAATCATAATGCAAAAGGGCATATTTCATGTGTATATAGATGTAAATGTAAAAAGAATAATGCAACTGAAGATGATGAATGGTATTTTCATTCTATGCGTGTTGAGAATGAGAAATGGGAAGACTTGAAAAAGCTATTCTTTATTGAAGATTATGCAGATGATAGTGAATTTGCATATAGACTGTGGAATGATATTCCATTTTTTGTATTTAAACATATTAATATCAATGACTCCCCTGCAACATCAGTACTTGATGAAATGATGACTTATGAAGATGATGAAAATAATAGTGATAATGATGGATATAATAGGGTTGACCCATATATTGCAGACTATTCATAAGTGTATTTAGCATATCGTCAATATAAAGTACATGTTAGTATTATAAATTAAGGATTATGAATTCTGAATTTATAATATCATATAATCAATTAAGTGGATTTCCATATTCAGATAAATGTAATATATGTGGTTCAAAACAAATGACAGATATAACTGCTGTATATAATAATGCTATAAAAAATGGCGTAACAGTATTTGATAATCTTTGTCATAGCATTATTTGTGAAGGATTGAATATACAGAGTAATATACAGGATCGTGCATTCTTATGTTTTAGTTCTAATCTGACCAGTGACCAGGTTTGTATGGATTTATGCCAATCTGGTCAGACTCAGAGCGGTACTTTGCTACCTTTTGATCATACACGAGTGCGTCAGGAGTCATTGGAGTATCATTACGCTTCATTATCATGGCTTCATCGTGCTCCGATTGAGGAGGCTTATCTCCATAACAGTTTACGCCAAAACGAAGCTCAGGGTTGTCAAAATACCCACCATTTACACCAATCTGACCACACGCAAGTCTTTGGTCATCTGGTCCATCTTGAAGCTTTTCCCAAGTCTCTTTTTGTGTAGGATATATTGCGGCTTGACCTTTTACCCAGCCATAATTACACCAGTCGGCACCATGTTTCCATGCTTCTTGAACCTGCTCATACGTAGCCAATTCTGCACCAAGGGCCTTGCATAGGGGGGCTGCATCCTTATATGTATATCTGTTGTCTGCAACATTAAATACCTGTTTTTTACCAGGAAGAACCTTTTCAACTATATTTTCCTCTGGTATAAGTGAAGTAGGCTCTATTGCAGGCAATTCGGATGGAATTGTCTTAGTAAAGAATTTTTTAATGCTGTCATATACATATTCAAGCTTCTCCTTTATCTGTTGATGGAATGTAGCAAGAAGTACAAATGCAATGACAAGTACACCAAGAGTTAGTATTAGTGGTATAGATACTGCAGGCGATGTATTTGATGGAATTGCCTTTATAGATTCATTAATAGGTTCTGCTATATTCATACCAACCTCTTTAAAGCTATTACCAATATTACTTATGGTATTTTGGACAGGCTCAGGCATTGTATTAATAACAGTACTAGCAATATTACCAGTTGTGTTCTTGATATTATTACTAGCATTAAAGATAGTATTTGATACAGTTTTACCAATGTTATTTACAGCACCCGTAACTGTGTTGCCAACATTTGTAACAGCTTTTAATGCGTTATTACCAACATTAGAAACTGCCTCTGTAAATTCTGATATCGCATTATTGCCACTTGTAACAATTGAATTAATGCGTGGTATGTTACCTAATATACCAGCATTGACACCCATATTGTTGCGGGTGTTTCCAGCTGTATTATTTCCAACCTTATTATTGGCTTTTGTATTGTTGGAATTCATCCCTACCGTAATCTGTTAAAAAGTTATAAATAAATAATGAAATATAGAATATTATAATTCATTATTTACAATTTATTATGCAATAGTATATAATATTTAAACACCATCTTCAACCGTACGATTACCCCCACGCATATTTATGTAATTACGCTGTTCAGGGGTAGTGCATACACAACCAGTATCAGAAGAATAAGAAGCAGAGCAGCATTCAGGCTTGGACTGATTATTCTTAAAGATGAAGAGGCTGTCGGGGCCAACTGTGAAAGGAGGACCCATGAGAGGCTCATTAGGAGCAGTATAACGCCATGTGCTTACGCCATTATCAGGGACTAGTTTTACATCATCAAAGGGGCCAATAGGCTTATATGCATTCTTTGCACCACCAGCATTTTCAAGGAAATAACCCATGAAACCCTCTGATGTACCACGCATACTGTACATCATTACCACGTTCGCAAGAATAAGCAGGACTAGCCCCGTGATAAGAAATCCAGTTTTCATTCTAATTCTGTAGTATCTTCCGTTTTTTTACTAAGCCGGAGTCTGGATTCAACAAATGGATATGTTTTATGAATTTTATCGTGACCGACTTCCGTAAAGTCCCTTACTGATACAAAATCCCCCGTTATAGGGTGTTGTATAGTAAATGAACCAGACTCTGTTAATAACATATATCCTATTGATTCTGAAACACCATCTTCAATGGTTGAATCACTATCTATTACCCATACATCATTCGCTTCATCATATTTTATTATATTTGTATACCATATATCATTATGATTTTCTTTTATATTACATGCTTTTCCTTTCATAAATCCTAATACAGTTGATAGCCCCCCATTAACATCCAATACACGGTCGCCAAATACAATATCTTTTATATTTATAAGGCCACGATTTGTTATAACCGGTGTATTACCACCAAGCAATGGAATATTAGTTTTTATTGATAGTGACTCTTTCCACATATTGTATTTTGCATATTTATTCAACATTCCAAGAATACAATAATTCCAACCATATTGGCCAACCAAATCATCCTCTTCAATTTCTTCCCAATCTTTAAAGTATATTATTCCACCAGTTGACTGTACAGGAATCTTATGATGCTCCGTATTTAAACAGAACAGCCTGGAAGATCTGCGATTGGTAAACTGTGCTCTCTCGTCTGAAGATACACTTTTCCAACCGGTTCTATCATTAGATTCTACAAGATGAGAACCTGATACATATATTCCATTTATATAATAGAGAGGTGTCATTGCACCACCCATTTCAAAGTATGCTTCTATTTTTCCACATCCATGTGCAAGAGTATCTCCAATCTCAAGTGTTTCAATAGATTTATATTCAATATTTCCTTCCCTGTCTAGTGTTGCAATCTTTGTACCCTCTGCAAAACAGAATGACTCTCTATAACCATCTAATGTTCCTGCGGTAGCACCGATTGCAACTGCAAGAATAGCACCAATAACTGTTAAAATCAATGGAATAATAGGAAATAGGAAGAATATAAGAATTATAATAATCGCTACAAGGATACCAAGAATAATAATAACAACTTTAATAATAAAATTAACCATATTCATGAGGCCTCGTGTAAGGGTGAGGCCAATATATATAGTTGATGTTGCTATAGCATTTACCCTACGCATTGCAGAACGAAGTTTGCTGGTAATTAGAGAAAGTTGAACAGCTGTAAGATTGTATCTTCTTACAAATGGCTCTAAAAATGACATAAATTCCCCATATATTGTCGCAATTGTCTTACGTATGTCACCAAGTATCGTATTCATTACATTTGCAGAAGAGGCCTGCTTGCCAAATACAGAAACAACTGGCATCATCGCAATCTGTGTAGCTTCTTCAACCAGCTGTTTCATACAAAATTCAAAATTGTCCTTTGAAAATTCAGAGGGTGTCCTTGGGTCATCTGAAGGCTTGAAATATGAACCGGTAAACATTACAGGGACGCGACAGCGATTTTTTTCCCAGTTTTTCATTATTGATTTCTTTTCAACTGAAGCCATTGTTAATCCAATGCCCACAGTCATAAGGACTGTGAGAATTATTAATGGCATTAGCTCCATTCCCTTTTAATTCGTTAGTTCTTTTAATTGCTCACTATAATACATCTCGGTTACCGGGGAATGAATTTCCATATAATCACGAATACGCATACCATTTTCAAGTTCTATTTGTGAACTATGATAGACAATCATAGAATAGTAAATTTCTGGCTTTTCATATTTCTTGATTTCAAATCTATCTCCAGCTCTGAACCACAGATTTGCTTCTTTATCCCATACAAGTGTTGATGCAGATATTTTATATGGAACTTCACAATATTCTGTAATTTGTCTCTGTATTATTGAATATATTGCATGTCCTGACTCTATTTTATCATATAATGCAATGTCTTTTATCGGTTTCAATGTACCATCTTTCATACGAATCAGATTATCTCCGTGAATTGCACCAGATGCATATTCCTTAAACATGTATTCCTTATCACGTATATTAGTTCTATTTACCATATTTTCAATCATAGTCATTGTCTGCTTATCAGCAGCTTCTGTTTCATCATAATCTCTAAACATGTATCCACCTATATAAATTGTATGATCTGATGTATTTAAACATATGAGTTCATCTGTGCCCCATTTTCCGCCATCATTGCCATCAGGGTGTTCATCCGAACGTATCCATGAACCATTATTATATATGTAATGATTGTTGCTTACAAATAATGGCATATTAGGATTATCTTTTCTCTTAAAATAAACCATATTCTGACCAAATCCATTGAACTTAAAGAAACCAGTTACACGAGATCCAGTTTCATCAATAACATCACCAATTTTAACATCCTTTATCATTATTCTGCCACGCCCTCGTATTACTATATCTGTTGCAGGAGGGAAACAACCAATATCATTTAAGAATGAAAATAGGACTGTATTTGAGAAACTTTCCATTGCTGTTATTCCAGACATACCCATATACATAACTGAAAACAGGATTGCATACATGCGTTGATAGAGCGTTTTCATTCTGATTGCAGACATACGAAGGAGGAAAAAGAATTGCGTAATTCTATCAGTAAAATCTTGAAATATAACATTTATACCACCACCCATTGTTGCAGCAGTTGTTCTAAGACTTGTTATTGAACCCATTAGTGTTGACATAACACCAGTAAATCCGCCAAGAATCTTAGAAAATGATGATGTAATTGGCATAGAATGTTTGCTAAATATATTACCTAGACAGTAATTGAAATTATCTGCCGTATTATGTCCATAGAAACTTGCAAATGGCATAATTGAAGGATCGCATCTATACTTTGCCCAATTTCTAGCAACCTCATTTACATTGAGACCCGATGATATAAAGTAAAAGAATATCAAAAATATAATGGCGATAAATGAAAGCACAGCGAGTGCACTTGATACGGACCAGAGCTGGAGATCTTTACTCGCAACTGAGTCCATTCCCTGTTTTGTCTTGGTGTTTCTATCTCAAATAAAATATGCATAATTTATTTTAGTTGAGATACTGTAAATTCTTTATTTGGAACTGTGTATATTATATTTATAATTGACTTCTTACCCATTCGGCATCATCTTTAAATATTACGTGTGCTTGAGGTGCTGTTCTCATAGAATACTTTGCAACAGCATCCAACATATGATATACAGTTGATGCACCATATGCTTTCATTGCCCTCTTTAAAGCTTCATGACGTTGTCTATCAGATAAACGATATGAATAACCATATTTAAGGAGTTTTCCTTTCCGGAGAGAACCAATACCTTCACCTTCTAATGGTCCTTTTCCAGGAAGGCCGCGATCCTTTATACAAGCAGCTGGTATGTATATCTCGTTCTTTGTTGGTTTTACACGATAGAGAGTTCCACGCCGTCTAACAGTGTAACCATGCTCTTTTATATTACTTCTAAAACGACGGGTATATCCCTTGCGAAGAATTGTGCCAGGGGGGCATTGATTGGTATTACCACCTCTTTTTTTAGTTTTGCGTTTTGTTTGACGCAATGATTTTTTCATCATCCTTATTATTCATTTACATTATTATTTGGCAGGTTATTAATTATAAATGACTGTTTTACATAGTCATTGTTTGGTATATTTGTATCATAATCATTGTGTTTGACAATCCAGTCAAAAAGAAAATTAATTGGCTTTCTAGATTCTTCTGGAAAATGTTTCATATCAATATTCACATTATATCCTTCAAATAACGAATTACATATATTATATATTATACGCAGTGTCTTCAAATAATCCTCTATTGGCTTCATGCTTTGAGCAATAGCAGTATCTTCATCATTCTTAAACATATGTGAATTATATACGCTCCATTTTACAGCTCTTACTAATTCTTTTAATTCACCAGATGCTGCTGGAGGAGGTATATCACTGGGAATATACTCAGTTTCTTCATCCGATGAATCCATTATTTCTCTGCTATAAGGCCATATAGAATAAAACATATTCCTGCCACATACAGGTGTGTATATAAAGTTGGATGACTTATGAAACCCTCTATGAATTTTGCCTCTGTTACTCTTGCAGGCGGCTTTGGATCATACTTTGTATCAGCCTGGGCCTGCACATTTAACATGGTTATATTTTGATTATGCTCATTTAATTCTCTTAGAAGTGTCGTGTTACCCCCGGGACCAATAGGAAGTGGTGCTGGACGACTTGTAGGTAATTGATAATCGCTCATTCCTATTTTTGGTGTGTTTATATTTAAGGACTTATTTTTATAACATCTTCAGAGATGAATACGCAGCGTGTTGACAGGCAATCTGTAGAAGAGGCTTCACAAGAAGCTATTAATCGCCCTCTTGATTTTAACCCAGCGGAAAGAGCAGCTCTTATTCGTAGAATGTTGGACGAAATACCAGCTGCAATGCGTCGCGAAAAGCGTGAGGCTGTGCTCAAGGAACAGTTCAAAGATTTTTCTGAATATTATCCTGAACTCTTTAAAAAAATACTTGCAAAGGAAGATCTTACACCTATCCGTGTAATGTTAGCTATGCTTGATAGAATGGCTGATGGATCTATCAATCAACATCAGGCATCTGTTATTGTAGGCGAACGCCTTGTAGAGAAGTTTGTAAAACCACAGTTGAACGGCACATCTTCTTCAAGCGTTTAATAGTGCTGCTTTATGTGGATGTACATATATATTAAATTTCTTACACCATTTATAACTTTCCTTATAGTGCTCCTTTATAATTGTTTTTATAGTAGAAATATTAGTATTTTCAATTAGGTTAAATACAGATTTAAGATATTCAATCTGCCGTTTAACAATATGTGTTCTCATTTCCTCAATTTCTCTCATAAATTCATTTGACGGAGTTGCAATATGTGAAATAGATTTATTATCTTTACAAATGGAACGTAGAAATTCTATAGTTTCTTTATTAGACCCTCTAAATTCCTTTCCAATGAAATATTGCTCTGGATTACATGGGCGGCTTGTTGCTGGCTTATAAAGGGTCCATGATTTGAAGTGCAATGAGAGAATATATAGAAGTTCAATTGTTGCAGAATTGTATAGGTCAAAGAATTTTAATATAAAATAACCACCTTCGCGAAGAATTTCAAATCCAATACGCGTAGATGCAATGAGAAGAGGAAAAATTGACTCTTCTTGGTTTTTATAATCTATTGAGAAATCAAAGCCACCATCACCTGTAAATAGGGATACTTTATCTGAACATGATTGGATAAAATGATTCTGATTTTCATATTTAAGAATATCACCTGTTCCATCTTCACCATAATCAATATTTATTATTTTTTTATTCTTTTGAAGAAAATAAGATGCACGCTTCCATCCTGGAATATTTGGTTGTTTTGGCTTTAATGTAATAGCGTGCATTGATTTTGGAGTACGCTTATAATGTGAATTTGCATCTATAAATCCTTCCATAAATCCTCCAGGGCCTTCGCATACATGAGCTGAACGAATAAAATGATGCTCACATGTTGTGAAAAAATTAGATATATGTAGTATTTCTATCATTTTAAAATAGGAACGAGATAGGGGTTTTGTTAAACACAATGATTCTGGAAAATCCTCATATTTCTTCTGTGTATACACAAATTCATATGGATTAATAATTTTCTTGTAATACTCCCATGTTCCTTCACCCTGCTCCTTTTCATACTTCTCTATTTTTGAACGATATTGCTGTATTTCCTCCTCTTCAGAAGAGGCCTCATGTACCCATGCTCCTTTTTTCATCTCAAAAAAAGATACAGCTTCTGTATTTTTTTTGAATTGTACACTTTCCCAAGGAGGCTTAGTAACAAAAATATCCATGTATTATATGCGTGTGTCGCCTTTATATTATGTTTTGTGATATTTTATATATTATCTTATATATTATCAATCATCATCTGTGATTTCATTGATTTCCATCTCTGGCTCTGTGAGAGTATCAACTACAGGTGGCATCGCCATATTCATCTGGAACTGTGTAGTTGCACATGGGTCTGCAATATTAAGACCACCATCAATTAGTCTAGTAATATCGCCCTCTTCTTCTTTCTCTTCCTCAACATATCGCACATCCTTGTTCAGTTCAAATAGCGATGCTTCATCCAGCATAATCTGACTGAATGCAGTACCACCGCGAATAGGCTGACCCATCATGATATTTGCACTTACACCTGTTACAGGGTCTACCTCACCAAATAGTGCCGCAGTCAACATAATCTTCTCAGTCTCCTCAAAGGATGCCTTTGCAATTGGACCAATATCATTCTTATTGATACCATAGCGGTCAATAGGCATAAAGCGACCAAGGCGTGTCATAACATCACATAGAAGGCCGAGGTGGCGGTAATTTACTGGTGCTTCATTCTCAAAGAGAGTATTAATCTCGTTGTAGAGAATAGCACGTGCAGCCTCAATACCAAGGATATCAAGAATGTCATGTACATTTGTAGTATAGAGCTTATTACCATCCACATAGGGATGATTCATAACACGGAGATAATTACTACCATCTGTGTCAAGTACAAACTGTTTGAACTTCTCATACTTACCAGTCTCTGGTGAGAATCGTACCTTACTCTCCTTATCATCGTCGCGGAAAGTAACTGCCTTAATACCAGGGACACCACGAATAACAGTAGTATTTAGAAGCTTGTTCTGGAACTTCTTAAGATTAGCGAAATCATCTGAATCAGTTCCTGCTCCAGTTTTCTTATCAACTGTTAGACGAATACGCATAATGAGATTATCAGAGTTGTAGTCACTGTAAATCACATTTGCATCAGGATGTGCTGCCTTAATAACCTTGATTGCTTCAGTCATAGAGATATTGCGATTGAACATCTCCTCCTTGTTCAGGTTGAGACGAAGAATCCATTTGCTCATATTATCCTGGCCTTGGGTATCAGTCCTCTCAAACATGCGGAAGAAGTTAATAAGCTTCTTATCTTCATCAATTAGAGTTGCATCATCTCGTGGGTCCCAATAGATGGCAACCTTGTCAGTGATGTGGCGAAGAAGAGTGAGCTCAAGCTCTTGGCAGAGTTCGCGTGCCTTGTCCTTTGATGACTTGAACTGCTCCTTCATCTGGATAGTAAGAGATACCGCCTTGGGATTCTTTGTAACCTTCAGAAGCTCCTTTAGACGAGGAACACCACGAGTAACATTAGACTTACTTGCTACACCTGCCAAGTGGAATGTATTGAGCGTCATCTGAGTAGAAGGCTCACCAATACTCTGTGCAGCAACAATACCTACTTGTTCACCAGGCTGTACCCACGCCTTCATATGCATTACTACAATGAGCTCACATAGAGCATCAAATGCTGCCTTTGTGAAACGCTCCTTAACAAGAATCTTTGCAGGGGAAAGATGGTAACGAAGTAGAGCATTCCAGATACGATTATATGTCTGAGTACGCGAGATAATCTTTTCAATACCTGCAAGGACATATGCAGGAGTGAGGTCAGTCTTAGTACCAGCCTTGATACCGAAGCGAACCTTCGTATTAAGAATGAGGCGTGAGAGATTTACTGGTGCAAAGACGCTATCTGCACCAAGTGTGGAATTCTTAAATACACCCTCAACAAGCATTGCCTGGTCACGCTTAATCTGTTCAACGTGATTTGCAAGCATAGTTTCCTCATCTGAGCGAGTTACACCGTCCTGTAGAACAGTTGACCAGTCAACTTCAGTCATGCCGAATTCCTTCTCGATCTGCTCATGTGACATTGATGCAAGGTCAATACCCTGACCTTCAATCTTAGTTGCCATGATACCGTCTTCACCATAATGGAACTGGACAATATTCATGTTTGCATCGCGAACAGTACCATCGTGTTGTACAGTAAGATCTTCCATACCCTTAATAAGCTGACGCTGGATATAACCTGTATCTGCAGTCTTAACAGCTGTATCAATAAGACCCTCACGACCTGACATGGCGTGGAAGAAGAATTCCTGAGGAGTGAGGCCGCGAATAAAGGAGGATTCAATGAAACCACGAGCCTCTGGGCCATCATCATACTTCTTGTAATGAGGAAGAGTGCGGTCAGTGAGACCATATTGTACACGCTTTCCTTCAATAGCCTGCTGACCCAAGCATGCAATCATCTGAGCAACGTTCGTCTGAGAACCCTTGGAACCAGAGTTAACCATTGCAATGAGACGATTCTCTGATGATAGAGATGCAATAGCTGACTTACCAGTCTCATCCGTTGCCTGATTCACAATACCGAAGATTTGGTCTTCAAACTCTTGCTGATTTGTCTTACCAGTATTGTTATCAAAGAGACCCATGTGAACCTGGAGAATGGCCTCTTCGATCTTCTTCTTTTTCTCCTTGAGAACAGCGTTAATCTTTTCTTTGGTATCATCATCTGCAACCAAATCGCTGATACCAACACTGAAGCCATTCATTACAAGATAGCTCTCAACAGTACTCTGGAGAGCATCAAGGAGATTTACAGTGGCTTGGGGACCAAAGTCATTATATGTTACGTGAATAATACCCTTACCCTGCTTCATGTACACGGAGCTATCAATAATACCCTGTGTCATATCACCCTGTGTGATTTTTACGAAATTATCTGAGCCCTTGCCTTCATCACTCTTGTATAGTTTATTACCCATTTCAATATTCAGTGAAGGAAGGAGTGCACTGATTACCTGCTGACCAGTGTAGCGACTGTTATCTGCACGTGGCTGAGGAAGATTGCCATCATATGTCTTATTCCACATCATAAGGTTCATGAACTCGCGGCGATTGAAGTTGTTGCCAGGACGAGTTAGACGGTATGAACCTACAAGAGTATCCTGATAGACACCAATGAGTGGGACAGCATGACGTGGGCTGATAATGTGTTGTGGGATTGCTGCAATATTTTCTAGTTCTACTTGTGCCTCATGTGACTGTGGCACGTGCATGTTCATCTCCATGAACCCCTCTAAGTTTCCCTAGAGGACGGACTATATCTTGAGCTACATCTGGGTGGCTAACCCTTCATATATAACCCGCTACTGTTTAGTCTCTGAACCTTCTCCGTGCTCTGCCAGTTGACGAGTTTAGGAGCTTGGCTGCGGATAACCGATTTTGCATATAATGCTGATTTCTAACATTCTTACTTTACCTCTGATTTTTCTCCAGAGCCATATACCACTTTCATGATATACTTAGTAGTCAGAACTTTACGGCTTCCCCGAACAATTTAATAGCGTTGCAGATGCATTGTTGCATCCACTAGATAGTTATATTATAGACACACCATGCATGGAATATCTATAGAGAATTTTACACTGTTTGCCTTAGCAGGAGAATTCACACCCTGTTAAGCAGCTACCTGTTGGTAACAAGATTTATCACCATCGAAATCGGCGTTGTACGGGCGAGTAACTAGAACGTTCAGTCTGAACGTCTTGTATGGGAGGACTCGCACCCGATGTGCCATCATGGACATTTTGTGAAGAGTAGGCTGACGGTTAAATAGCACAATATCACCATCAAGCAAGTGACGATTAACGGTGTCACCATTATAGAGTACAAGTTCCTTCGTATTGAGATGCTTCAAGGAAATCATACGCCCATCTTCACGAACAATCGTCTTCGCACCAGGATATTTATCTGCCCCATTCTGGATGAACTTGTAGAGACGTTCCTTATTGAAAGCAGTTACACGCTCAGGAATAGTCAAGTTCTTTGCAATCTCTTCAGGAACACCCAGTTCACCGATAGAGATATTTGGGTCAGGGGTAATAACAGAACGTGCAGAGAATTCTACACGCTTACCCTGGATATTGAAACGAATACGACCCTCCTTAGAACCAAGACGGTCCTGAATAGACTTTAGAGGGCGACCAGAACGCTGAGCAGACACAGCTACGCCTGGAATTTTATTGTTGACCAGCGTTGCAACATGATATTGCACAACATTGGTTAGATCATCAATAACTGCCTTGTTTGCATTGTTTTCAATCTTCTGAAGAAGAGAACGGTCGTGCTTGATAATCTCATGGAGCTTGTGAGTCAAATCATCCTCTGATCGCTGACTGTTATCCTGTACTACAGATGGACGTACCTGTGGGGGAGGAATAGGAAGAATAGTACAAATCATCCAATCAGGGCGACACCAATGACGACTGAGGCCCATAAAGTCAACATCCTCATCCGTGATGCGTCTGAAGAGACGATGTACATATTCAACCTCAAGGGGTTGTTGTTGAGTTGATTTCTTATTTTCTTCGCCTTCATCGCTCATGTTATAGTGAGCAACAATGCGTGCAATACCCTCACGAGTAAACTTGTATGGTTTAAGAGCACCGCAGCCATCTTCTGTCTCCTGACCACAGCGACCAACCTTGCCACAGAGTGCAAGGATTTCACGCCAGCGAGATTCTCCCTTCTTATTTTTTAGTGTAGTATGGATATCCTTATCAATCAGGAGCTTAGAGCAACGAATACATACACATTTGAGAACATTCATGATCGTAGACATGAACTGAATGTAATATACAGGGCGTGCAAGACGATAATGACCAAAGTGACCGGGGCAGCCATGATTTGTTTGACCACAAGAACGACATACTTTACCATTGTCAAGTACGCCCATACGTGGGTCAAACAGGCCTCCAATCTTTGGCTCATTACCATCATACGTTGCCTGTGATGTAATTTCAACAACAGAACGGCGTTCAATCTCTTCGGGACTGAAGATACTGAATTGAATGCCTACAACAGACTCCAAATCAGACGATTGTTGTGCAAATCCAGGAGGCGGCATCTGTTTGATAAATAGAAGTGATTTCTCTAAACTCTGTATTGAGTAGTGAACGTGTCAAATTTTTATTTTGCAGGGAATATCTTGCTTAAAGATATCATATATAGTATTAATAAAATGGGAGATACTAATACTGTATATGAAGAAGTTGATTCTCAATTGAATGTTGTGTACAAATGGTCACCTGCAATTGTTGAAGATTCCATTACAACCAGTCGTGGAACTCTTGTTGAAATGGTGCGGAGGCCAAATTGGGGGCTGTCCTGTTATATGGATAATGCTATTCAATCCTGTGAGGCAGATGAAGGTATTTATCACGATGCACTAACACGGAAAGCAATGTCATATGCAAATGGGGCTAAAAAGGTGTGCATTATTGGAGGCGGCGAGGGTGCTACAGCAAGAAATGTATTGTCGTGGCCTGGTGTTGAACATGTTGATATGATTGAATGGGACTCTGATGTAATTGATTTATTTAAAGCGAAGTACCCTCAGTGGTCTAAAGGTGCATGGGACGATCCTCGCCTTCATATTGAAATTGCTGATGTATTTACTGTATGTGAGGAAGAAAGGGTATATGATGTAGTTATTGTTGATTTGTTTGATCCAACTAAGGATGATCTTGAGAAATGGTCTAGACTCATTCGTAAAGTAACTACATGGGCGACACGTTCTATTGTCGTGTATTCAGGTATGTCTACTATATTTGATGCTGAACCAGTATATCAGACTACATTTAATATTATGTCATCATTTGATAAATTCCATATTATTGAGCGTTATACTCAATTTGTACCTTCTTTTGTTGGCGAGGCAGTCTTTGTATTTGGTGGTACTCGTGGCTATCCATTTGTTGAAGATGTTCCAACTTCTGAACCATCCGCTGAACCAGCTCCTGAACCTATTTAATCTTTGAATCAGATAATGGGGCAAAACCAGAATAACTCTGATTTTGTTGCTGAACTGGTTGTGAAATAACTACTTGACTTACTGTCTGAGTATGAGATGGCTGCATCGGCTGAGGAGAAAATATACCTTTATCCTGAAGTTCTCTTTGTGCAATCAAGTTCTGTAGGGATGAATCAAATTGCCTTTGTACATCAGGATTAGCAGGTCTATATGAATTTGTACCATGACCATCAAAACGACGAAGAGCACATCGATTAGTCGGACAAGCCATTTATTTATATAGTAGTAAAAATTGACCTAAATATATCACATGATATGTTATTAGCATCTGATATGAGAGGTATTCTTGATACGCTAAACTATGAACATTTCCGTATAATTAATTCAGAGGGAGTCTGTGCAGCAGAGTTTGACGGGGCAAAAAAAGCAAATAAATGCTTAAATGGAGATGCAATTATCTGGGATGGAGAGCAATGTAAATTGCTGCAGAGGGATGAACATCCAATAATATCAGGAACTCTAGAAATCTCAAGTAAAACTACATATGGCGTAACCAGTCGCGGAATTCCTATTTATCTATTTGTTCCATTTCGTAAAGATTATCCACCATTTATTGTTGGCTGTTCTGAAAAGGATAAAAGTAAAAATAAAATCTGCACTATAAAATTCTCTGAATGGACTGGACAATTTCCTCGTGGAAACCTTGTTAAAGTGATTGGTAATTCTGGTAGCATAGATGCAGAGGTTCAGGGACTTATTAATTCTCTATGCCCTTGGCCATCCCTAAAAGGGCCATTTGATTTGAAGCCGCATAATACAGAAAATAGACATCGTCTAACAGGGTGTACCTTTAATATTGATCCATCTGGATGTCGCGATATTGATGACGTTGTTACAATTGAGTCAGTAGAGCCACATGTTTGGCGTATTACAATTACAATTAGTGATGTAGCCGCATATATAGAAGAATTAGGAGCAGTTGATATTATGGCAAGTACTATTGGTCAGACTTTGTATCATAATGGGCGAGCAGTAAAGCCTATGCTTCCTGTTGAAATATCTGAAGATGCATGTTCTCTTCATGAAGGAAAAGAGCATCTAGGCGTGAGCCTTATTATTCTTTGGAATGAGAAGGAAATTATATCAAAGGAATGGAAAGAGACCGTGTTTGTAAATAATAAATCATGGACATATGATGATTTTATGAGTAGTTCTTCTGATGAGAAATCAGTCCTTCAAATGTTTACATCATATATTGAAAAACGGGATTTGAACGATTCACATGAATGGATTGAGGTTCTTATGAAACTATATAATATGGAAACTGGTAAACTTCTTAAGAATGCTGGTGTTGGTATTCTTCGCAGGCACACTGCACCAAATATGGAACGTCTTAAGAAATATAGTGAATGGGACTCTGGCCTTGCTGTTTTAGCTAATTCTGCTGCAGAGTATTGTGAGGCAAATGATGAGAACACTGTACATTATGGGCTTGAATCTGCTGCATATTGTCATGCAACCAGTCCTATTCGTCGCTATGCAGATCTAATGAATCAGCGTATTTTAAAGGAGCTTATTAAAGAAGGGGGGGAGGAGGAACATAAACTTCTTATGGTAACAGTAGATATTAATGAACTGAATCGTCGTGCAAAACTCTATAAGGGGTTTGAACGAGATGTTATTTATATGACTGCTCTTCAAGAGACTAAATCCTTTACTGGACGTATTTTAGATATTAAAGAGGAGGATGGAAAGTACAAACTGAGAATCTTCATTCCAGACTGGAAACGAACAATTTCCTGCCGCTACAAAAAAATCGGTGAAGATGAAATCTGCTCCCAGGATGAATCTGAGAATTTCCAGATTAAGGAGGGCTCTTTTGTTGATATTACATGCTCTATTCAACCTAATACCAGGCGTTGGAAGGATCGTATTGTAACACGAATTAAAAAGATATACTAATGCTCGTGTTATAGATTATTATTGAAATGCTCTCTATTATATTTTTATTCTGTATTACATGCGAAGATATAGACTTTCTGGCTGAACTACATCGCGAATTAGCTCAGATTTGATTGCAGTCATCTTATCAATCTGTTCAGTATGTTCGCAGATAGTTGCTAGGGCAACCCATTCATCTACAATATTACCCATCTTCAGAATACCACGAATAAAGTTACCTTCAAAGATATCATACTCTTTACAGATGACTGCAATATGCTCTCCATTTAGCCATTTATAGATTGGCTCTGCCCATTGAGTAGTGATCTTCCAATAATCCTGTGTTGGGACAATCTCCACATCACGGAAACCATCTGCCATAACTTCCACTTCATGAATTGCATCTTTAATATACTCTGGAAGGGAGAGTTCATTTACAGATACTATTCCCTCCTTATTATTGTCCTCAAGGAAAATAGACAAGAATGTTACAATATCCTTTGCATCCATCTTACTAACAATTTCTTCCAGATAAATCTGCGGTAGAAGAATTGGATGTGCTTCATTCACTTCAGTCGCAAGTAGACCTTTTAGTGATAGATCCTTCTTTGTCAGAGTATGTGGATCTTTATCCTCTTCATCATATGACAGGAAATTTGTACGATGAAGGAACTTTACAACAGGATTAATACAATTATCAAATCTCTTCATTTCTGCAAGGTCTCTCTTTAGTTCCTCTAGCTGCAGTGATTCCTTTTTATATTGAGTTGTATATGCCTTCCATACAGTATCCCAACGAGGACCAACATGCTTATTCTTCCAGTGATCCAGGGAACGTTGTACTTCTTTCCTAGCTGCATTTACTGTTGATTTACAGCGGAGTTCTAGTTCCTCGCGAACCTTGCAGTCATCTAGTTCATTTGGCTTAATATCAAGGGCAGCTATTTTTGCTTCTGCTGCGACGATCTCATTCTCAGTCTGACGGACTGACCCCTGAAGCTGCTCAAACCAATAACTATTCTTCATTATCTCAAGCCAGGATGTGCTCTCAGATTGAAGAGTCTTCATAAGGAATTCATAGTTGAAACTCATGCGACTGTGAATTGGGGGCTTATTGCCCCGCATAATCTGACGCATTTCTGCTGGTAGAAGAGGCTCACGGTCTGGCATGTAGATAACCAGGCCAGATGTATCTTTTCCTCGCCGACCAGCACGACCTGCCATCTGCGTATATTCATCTGGGCGTAGAAGACGCATACCACCAGTTGTATCATCATACTTCTTCAATCCAGTAAATACAACCGTCTTTGTGGGCATGTTAAGGCCGACTGCAAATGTTTCTGTTGCAAAGAGTACCTTTACTAGGCCTTTTGTAAAGAGAATCTCTACAATTTCCTTTAGAAGAGGAAGCAGGCCACTGTGATGGAATGCAATACCGCGTAGAAGCAGGTCGCGAATCTGGTGATACTGGGGAAGAGTCTCAAGGCTCTTATAGCGATGAAGATGGAAATTGATAATATGCTTCACGTTTGTTGAGTCAGTAGGAGTAATAAGAGACCCCTCTACCTTTGATGCATACTGTTCACACCCTTTGCGACTTAGGACGAAGAAGAGTGCTGGACATAGCTCACGCTCCTGAAGAGTTTGGATGAGATTGTTCATCTGGTGAGTAAATGCAACTGGGCGAACTTTACCTTCAACCCCTCCAACATGTTCTCCGTCTGCCTTTATTGCACGGACTTTATCACGGAAATCCTTGTATGCCTTTGCATCATTTAGCTTTCCATTTGTCCAGTCTAGATAAACCTTGTCGTAATAAACCTCCTTTGCATCCATAAATGGAATAAACTGAAGCCCTTCAGGAGTATACGATGGAAGAGTATGTACAAGTGGAACAATACGATACTCCGTTTCAATGAGATGGATAGGCTTCTTTTTTAGTTCACCAAGCCATGCTGCAAAGAATTGGGGACGGTCAAGAGTCGCCGAGAGCATAACAAGATTCACTTCAGGAGGAAGAAGAATCATGGTTTCTTCCCATACCTTGCCCCGATCCTTGTCATTAATATAATGACACTCATCAAAGATAACTGCATCTAGGTCATCAATTGAGAGAGATGCAGTTAGACCAATATTTTCAGTCTGAGTACCACGTTTGTATAGAAGATTACGTAGAATCTCAGTTGTCATGATTACAATTTGTGCATCTGGGCAGAACTTGATGTCACCTGTCATAATACCTACGGATGGAAACTGTTGCTTAAGATCATAGAACTTCTGATTTGAAAGAGACTTTATTGGGGTTGTATAGAAAACACGCTTTCCCTTACGGAGAGAATTGTGAATTTGGTATTCGCCAACAAGAGTTTTACCAGACCCGGTTTTTGCACACACAAGGACATTATGCCCTTGATCAATTGCAGCAATTGCATGTTGCTGAAATGGATCAAGTGGGAAAGAATATTCTATAGCAGGATTTGTAACCAGATGAGATGGAGTAGATCTGTAATCAATAAGATGTAAGTATTGAGACATTTGTGACGTATATATGTGTTTATATAATTTCAAATTTTTATATAATATAATATTATAATGTATACAATAGGGCAAAAATATGGAACAGATAAGGTAACATGGCATAGATATGACCGTTTTTATCCAAAATATATTGATTTTGTTAAAAATATTGATAATGCTGCTATATTAGAAATTGGATTAGATAAAGGGGCATCACTAAATATGTGGTTGGAATATTTACCCAATGCATATATATATGGTATTGATATTGGTTATTCTAAAGAAGGTGAAAGATATACTATATTTAAAGGTGATCAAAGTAAACAAAATGACCTAATTAATATTATGAAACATATTAATAAAAATGTATATGTAATAAATGACGATGGTTCACATATTCCAGAACATCAAATATTAACATTTAATATTTATTTTAAAGATCTATTGGAATATGGTGGTACATATATTATTGAAGATATTGAAACATCTTATTGGACAAAAAAAGGTCTATATGGATATTCTACAAATTATGGATATAAACATTCTAAATCGTTTATTGAGAAATGTAAACTTATATTTGATTATATAAATAGAGAATTTTTAACGGCCGATAATATTAATTTATGTATAAACGAATTAGTAGAATATGGATTTAATATAGATACATTAAATCTAATATCAAGTATGACAATTGCTCATAATTGTATAATATTTATTAAAAAGAATAAAGAAGAAATAGGTATAGAAAATCGCGAATATAAATTTAAAGATTGGTTATAGATTATTAAACATTGATATCAATAATGTATATTTCGGTGGTAAATTATTATTATCTGATATTTCTATTTTATTTATAATAATATTTCTATTAAATATATCTTTACCTGATAATATATACTGTTCTATATTATTTAAGTATATATCATTATTATATTCTTGATGTGCAAATTGTTTTATTTTATTTATTATAAATGAAACATTTCCAAAATAACTGAGATGCCATCCACCATTTTTTAGAACTATAGTATTAGTATACATTCTAATCTTTTCACAATCTCTAATATTTTTATATATATTATAATACAAGCATTTAGGGTGCATCCATTGTATATCAACTTTATATAATATATTATAATAATATAAATCTTGCTCTAATGAATATATACTATTATTATATGGGACAGATTTTAATGTATTAATATTAGGTATTTCATCTAAATCAGATATTACAATTAAATCATTATCATTTAGATTTAATTGTTGTATTCCTCTATCAATACACCTTCTTTGGTGGTATTCTCTATCCCATGCATTATTTGTTTCTGGCATATCATCAACAATTATATGAATTATTTTATCATTATATACAGAATACCTTGATTTATTATTATTATAAAATAATTCATTATTATTTCCAGAAAATGTCCTAGTAGATTCAACTAATATAAAATAATCTACATGTTCATATAATATATTTAAACGATATTCTAATATATCTAATTCATTATAAAATGTAAAACAATCTATTATTTTCATTATACTGAATATAAAGAATTAAACTATGTATAAAATAGCATGATTACTTTTATTTTACCAACTCTCGGAAGGCCATCTCTTATATATCCCATACAATCTCTATTGAAACAATCTGATATTAGATGGAATTGTATTATTGTACTAGATGGATGTAAACTACCAGATAACTGTGTGAATATTATTGAAAATAATAGAGAAAAGTTTATATTACTTCCTATTGAAAAGAGAGGGGCTGGCACAAATAAGGGTGCAGGATATGTTAGAAATGCTGCGACTAATTATGTTGAATCTGAATGGGTTGCCTTCATAGATGATGATGATACTGTTTCTTCAGAATATGTAAAAAATGCAAATAGTATTATTAAAGAAAATACCACAATTGACTGTATACTATTTAGAGCTATTGTTCCACAGGGGATAGTCGTACCAGATCCTAAATCATTAGATATTCAACGGGGACGAACTTTCATTAGCTATTGTTGTAAAACTTCTATATTTAAAGAAATACAATTTAACCAAGTAAAAGATGAACAATATGAGTTCATTAATTTAATTAAAAACAGGGGATATAAAATACTTCTATCAAAATATGTAATGTATGGTATTAATCTTCCTCATATGAACTATAGTAGATTTATATCCAAGCATTTTGAAACACCCGTTGAACAAATACTATATACATATAATAAGGATACTATTATAGATATATATAAGCGTACTACATTTAATATTTCTGGAAAATGGGTAGCACTTATGCTAGAATCAAGGTTTAACAATGATATTGTATTTGTTCTTAAACAGTTCTCGCGATTCCTATCTGATAAATGGTCAATGATACTATATGTTACAAGCGATGTATATGATAAATATATGAAAGTTTCTTCAGAATTAAATAATAATATTCAAATTAAACTTCTAGAATATCCGCTTACATCTGTAAAAGACTATAATAATATTATGCTTAATATTGATTTCTGGAAAGGCCTTTCTGAATTTGAAAAAGTGCTTATCTTCCAAAATGATACTATGATGTATAGATATGGTATTGAAAAGTTTATGGATTATGATTATATTGGTGCACCATGGCCCCTTGAGTATACTATTTCAAATGGTGTTGGAAACGGGGGATTATCATTAAGAACAATTCCTGCAATGATATATTGCCTTGAAAATAAAGATAAAGTTATTATAGGAAAGTATGAAAATTGTGATAAAAACCTTGAAACATTTGATGGTGTTCATCCAGAAGATGTATTTTATTCATATGCAATGAATCAATTTGGATTCCGTGTTGCACCACATTCAGTTGCATCTAAATTTTCAATTGAGACAGTTATGTTTAATGAAGATACAATTGGCTCACATCAACTATCTAAATTTAATGAATCTCTTTATAATAAACTTCTTGCAAAAAGCCTTGTGCCATATAATAATTATCTTATTACAAACGTTACATCACATAGATATGGTTGGAGATATGTTGATTCTGAACTATCTAAATATTTTAATAATAAGGATGGTATTCTTCTTTCATCATATGGTGATTATAATTATTTCTTTACCCCTGGCTTTAGTATGAATGGGAAACAATGGGTAGGTATTTCCCATTTTACACCAGTTGACACGGGTGTATATTATAAAAATTGTGATATTAATCACCTTAAAACTAATCCAGTATTTAAGAATGATTTGAAAACATGTAAAGGTATGTTTGTTCTTTCAGAGTATATGAAACCAATTGTAGAATATATTTTTAAAGAATGTGGGTATTCAGATATTCCAGTTGATGTTATATATCATCCTATGATCTCAGAACCTCCTTATTTTAATCCAGAAAATATTGGTAATATTAAACAGATCATTAGCCTTGGTTCTCAGCTTCGTACGAATACTACTATTTATAAGCTCAATATGCCTGGATATAAAAAATTATGGCTTTCTGGAAGAAGTAAAGAAGCATCTATTAGTTTATTAAATCAAGAAATACACGAGTTTAAAGTGTATGTATCTGATGAAGAATCTAAATCAGTTGAACTTAGACGACTATCTGATGAAGAATATGATGAAGTTATCCTTAATAGCTATATTATAATTCATCAGATGAATGCAAGTGCAAATAATGCCCTTCTAGAATGCATTGTAAAAAATATTCCAGTATTTCTTAATAGATTACCTGCTGTTGAAGAATATATTGGAGCAGATTATCCACTATTTTTCACAGATATATATGACCTGGAAAATAAATTAAAAGATGTGCTGTTAATTAGACAAGCATACAATTATCTTGTAAATAGTACTAAAATAAAAGAATTAATTTCTATTAATAAGTTTATTAAGGATATTGCTAATTCTAAAATAACTCAAGGATTGTTTTACCAATAACATCCATCTTCTATTTTTGTATAACACTCTGGTTTATATTCATCGGGTATATTCATTATCAAATAATCTTTTATTTCTTCATATGGTTTATCATAAAATGTATTTTGGCTATTGCTTTCCTTATCTCTTTTATTCATAATACCAAAATATGCGGTTATTTGTCCACCTAAATAATAGGAATCTTTACCTAAATCCTTTTCTATCTTATCCATAAGAATTGTTCCATATGAACCGCAGCCAAGTATGGCTACATCAAAATCTGAATAGTTATTTTTTATATCATTATAAACATGTTCTAGTGTTTCAAAGGAGTTAGAATGTGGGCCACTATTTTGAAGGGTGTATGGAAAGTTATATGTTATAAATGTAACATTTTTATATTCTGGAAATACATTATATATATTACCAGATTCTATTTGTTTATCAATCAATTCTTTAAATGATGATATAACTAATACTTTTTTATTATGTATTGCGGAAAACAACTGTTCTTTCCGTACAATATCTCCTCTTAATATTTTAATGTTATAATCTTTTTTAAATACATCTACATATTTAAAAAGGGGATTATTAGATTGAAAATTTTCATATGTATGTGGACAGGTATATACTATATCCGTATTTCGTATTGATTCTAACATTAAATCGATGTATCTTTTAAAATTATCAGTATATGCATTTTTAGGGGTATATCTATTAAATACTGGAACAGATTTGTCATAATATCCGCCTGTTTTATATAACCAGTCTATGTAATTATATATCATTGAATGTATTGTATGTTTATCAATATCTGTAAATATATTATGTAATTCTGTATTTTCTATACAATATTGAGCAAACATTAAGTTAAACTCCGTATTTCCAAGGCGAGGAAGTTTCATTATAATATATACTATAATATTTAATATTTAAGTTCTAATTATGTAATAAATTATGCCATTGATGTATTATAGCTGTATCATAAAACTTTTCATCTAATTTTACACAAGGTCTATTATTGTATATTTTCTCAACTAAGTTTATAAATTCAGTTGGATTATTAAAGTTACATGTATACGAATTATCTATAAATTCATGTAAACCATTTCTAATATTTGTTGCAATCACAGGTGTTCCTAAATGATATGCTTCTGCAAATACGCATCCAAATGTTTCTGGATATTCACTTGTTAATACACATAGAGATGATTTTATTATTTTGGAATATTCTTCTTTTGAATCAACTGTATCAAGTAATTCTATATAGTTCCTTTGTGAATAAATATCTCTATTATAATTTGGCCTCATAAGAACTAGCTTAAAATGTGAATGTCTAGCATGTAATGCATCAAATAAATATATAATTTTATCTAAACCTTTTGACCATGCAGAAGCAAATACTATGTTATTCTTATTTATATCAATATCATCATTTATAAAAATAGAACTATATAATGCATTGTATATTACTGTTACATTTAATGGGTTAATATTAAATACTGATACTATATTATTTTTATGAAATTCACTTACAGTTATAATTTTAATATTATTTTCCCTTATCGTATTTATTGTATTTATATCAACTAAATATGGTGGATTATGCTGAGAATGGACATAATCTTCTGACCATATATATATATTATCCTTATTGAAATTGCGTAACAACATATGTATTTCTTTAAACATTCTCATAAATACAACTATTGCACTATTATTTATATTTTTCCCGTTTTCTATATCACTATATTTTCTATATAATATATTATCATATACCGAATCTATATTAGATGAATTAAATATGGTTATATTTAACCCTTTTAATGATAATTCTTTAGCAATCATATAGAATTGAAATTCAGATGCACCGTACCCTTTTTCCTTTATAATAGTATGGTTTAAATCATTATTATATATAAAATATATATCCCTTGTCATTTAATATTATATTATATATATATATTAATTATTTATTATATATAAACGCATGTGTATATTAATTATGTCCATCATATGAACGATTATGTGTAAATATTCCATATCCAAATCCACATTTATAGTCTTTTGTTGCCCATATCGGAGTTAATTCGTCCTCTAAATTTTTTCCAAATTCTATGTATGGCAATATAGCATGTTTAAAAAAGCTTTTTGAACATATATATGGATTATTAGAATAATTACAACTTTTTGCAGTTGTTAAATACCAATCATTATTTCCATATAATGGGTTAATTTTTGATATTTTTGTAGGATATATTTTCTCAGGTTCTGTTAACCACCATGAACATTCTGCTAAATGCATGCAATCTATAAATTTTGATGGTTCTATATGTCTTAAATATTGATAGCCGTAATTTGGCTCTCCTGGATTTTTTCTACTTCTTCCTCTAATTATATCAACTATACCATTATTTAAAAAATATAATGCATTTTCAATATATTCTTTTACTTCTGTATTATCACAATATATGCAAAAATCATTTTCTAAAAATAATATATATTCATATTTTGCATTTTCATATATTTCTTTAAATCCCCATGCCATTCTACCATTATTTGATAATGCGACATATCGTATATTAAATTCATTACATACATCTATTTCCTGCTGTTGTCTATTTGACATTTGAAGTACTGCAAATATATCATCCGATACTTCAAATAAGCCATTTTTTTTGTATGTTTCAAGAGTATTTCTTAGTGTTTTTGGAGCATAATGTGATAATATACCTATGGATAGCATTCTATAATTATAACATTTTTTATCATTATTTACATAATGATACAAAAATATATTTCTATAATATAATGAACACTTTAAGTATTAATAAATTTAATACAACTTTTAATGTATCCGGGTGTATATGTGATGATAGAGATTGTTCTATCAACTGGTTTCCCTCGGTTAATGGATTAGGAGGAAATTGGGAAAATGATACATTTTATATTTTAGATTATTATTCTAATAAAGATAAATATTATATAGATATTGGTGCATGGATTGGACCAACTGTATTATATTCAGCAGATAAATATAAGCATATTATAGCATTTGAACCAGACCCTGTTGCATATAATAGACTTATGGTTAATATACAATCAAATAATTTTGATAACATAGCTGTAATAAATAAGGGGGTATCTGATAAAACTGGTATTTCTGAATTTGGGGGAAATGGTAAATTAGGAAATAGTATGTCAACTTTATTAGTATCATTAGATAATAAGGAAGATTTTTTTAACGATTATGGGAGAACAAATCAATGGCTTGATAATGAAGAAAGAAAGAAAAATATTATAACTATTCAAACAATAACACTTGAAGAATGTTTATATGAAAAAAATATATCAATAGAAAACATTGCTCTTATAAAAATGGACATAGAAGGCGGAGAATATATAGTTATACCACAAATATATAATTTTTTAAATAAATATAAACCTGTATTTTATATTTCATTACATTATGTATTCCTTCCAAGAAATAATATTATAGAAATTATAAATATGCTTTTTTCTATATATAAAAATTGTTACATATTTGATAATAATGGTACAAAAATAAGTGTTTCACAGTCTACTGTTATAAATAAGGGATTGACATCTATTGTATTTGAAAAATAAATATATAAATATATAAATATACATGTGGCATTGTTACCTCCTAGTCTCGTCGAAAGGTCAAACATATATCGGGGCAACTGTTGATCCAGATCGTCGTCTCAGGCAACATAACAAGGAAATATCTGGCGGTGCAAGGGCAACCGGTATGAAAGTTGTTGAAGGACAGACGTGGTCTCGGTTCTGTCTCGTCTCAGGATTTCCTGACAATCATGCTGCTCTCCAATTTGAATGGCGATGGAAAAGTCTCTCTCGGAAAAAGAGTTTAGCAAATCTTATTCCGTTAGAACGACGTATACAAGCTCTCTATGAACTTATTGAACTAGATAAACCAACTAGTAAAGCTATTCCATATTCTGAATATCCAGCTGGCGGTGTTACTATAAAATGGGAGGAGGGATTAAGCAGAACCAGTCATGTCAACTAAATCGTGGCGAACCTGTTTCACATATTCCTTCATTTCATCCTCATCTTCGCCGGTAGGAACATGACTTGACTGGAGCTGTACAAGTGTACCAGGGCTCATGCCAAATGCTTCCATACGATGGCGACGTGAATAATAAAATACAACTACAAGTGCAGAAATAAGTAAGAGCAGCAAATACTTCATTTATACTATTATATTAGGATATTTTAGTATAAATGGATATATCTGGGGTTTATCACTCCGCAAATCCGTTTTTAACATGTATACTTCATTGTATAAATAATTATCTTGGGTTTTCCAAATACACAAAAAATATACTACCTGTCCCAACTACGCTTGCATCATTCTTACAATTATTCAAAGAGAACTCTTCAAATACATGTATCATAGTTCTACCATCTCACTACATTCACATATTTATTCAGAATGATTGGCTAAATCGCGTTGATATTAAGTATATATTCCATATGCAGAATAGACATATATACACACTTAAAAGGGACAATGATATATGGATAAAACTAGATTCTCATCCATCTATTAAGTCTATAATAGACGACAAAGATTTGATATTTCAAATATCAAATGGCACTGGCTTTATTATTATAATTGATATGGATAAATTACCACTTTTTCATACAATAGTATCCGAATGGAATTCTTCAAATGGATATTATAGGGAATTTAAACGTCAAATTCTTGATAATATTCCTATATAAGATAAACGCTGCTCTTATTAGGAATGGCAGGTATACAGGAATTGACAAGGGTATCACCAACTAATGCGGATACACCTATCTCTTCTAACAACAATGATATGTTATATTATGAAAGTAGAAGGGGAGAGAACTGGAATTATCAAGAAGTAAAAATTTTAACAGAGTGGATACATATCTCCGCCACATTCCTTGATATATTATCAGAAGCATGTGAGAGTTATCGTAAAACTCTTCGTGCAAATACTATTATAAATTTAGTATTTAGTACTATTGCAAGTACAATTAGTGTAAGTACATTTAATCTATCAGAAGAAAGTAATGCAGGTACAGCACTTGCTCTTAAAATTGCATTTACATGTATGACAATGATTCTTACTATAGCGGCTGGTTATATTAAAGTATACCAGATACAGGAGAAATTGGAGAATTCATTGCGTCTTAAAAATGAATGGGCTCTCTTTGGCAGTAAAATTTCATCTGAAATGCAACTCCCATTGATGCTGCGTACAAATGGTATCGCACTTGTAAGCAAAATGAAAGATATATATCTTCAACTTGTGCAATCTGATCTAGGTATTCGTAAGGATATTATTAAACGTATGGCTGCACGTTCTGGTCTTACAATGGATGATTTAACACTCTCAGAAATATTTGAACGTATTGCAAATGATGAACTTAGTCGCATTACAGACATTGATCATGTAAATGTAGTTAACAATGATGAAATAGATATTAAACCCGTTTCTAGCCCTATTACCCAAACAATTGTAGAAGTTCCTACAAAGCCAATGACAAATGTCTTAAAAGATATAATGAGTATAGGAAAAAATAACTCTATTCGTGCACCAATAAGAGAGAGAGGGCGTATAGCATCATTTATAAATAAGCCAGCTAGCTCAATGAAATCTCGTGCAACATATACAATGCGTCGTGGCTCTACATCTAGTACAAATACTTCTGGTGAATATGATAATAGTAATTCAGGACAGATGATTACAGTTCCTAGAAAACTATCTACCGTGGGTAGTGAGGCTTCTCTTGAAATTGAAGAAGGTGATGATGAGCAAAATAATACCGAAGCGGCATCAGGCGAGCATGCAGAGCAGCCTATAGATACTAATGTAGATATTACTCCACAGGCTCAGCCAGCTAAATCAACTGGCTCATGGAATATATTTAATATATTATCATCTCCATAAATTATTATAGTATGTCTAGTTTACCACGCCTATTTTTCTTTGTCCGTTGAGATGCCATAAACCTACTAATAAGTTTCTTCATCTCTTCAAGGTTATTAAATGTTTTTGAAATATTAATCCTCCTTTTTTGATCGTTTTCTTCTCATTTTTAGTGTGTTTAAATAAGTTGAAAGTTTTTTAAGGGCATCATCCTTATTATTCATTGCTAATAGTTCTTCTTTTAATATTTGAATTTCATTGTCTTTAATATATTCCTTATAGAATTCAATAAAGTCATTTTCTGAACCTGATAAAAGTGTATAATATAATCCATTTGACGTCCATCTAATCCTTTCAGGTTTATCTGAATTTGTTGTAAAGTTAGTTATATTTTTTCTTAAAGGATTATCAAATAATGGAATACTTTCAAGTTCTTTTGTATCAGTCCATTTATCAGATATTTTTTTCATATGATTAACAAAGTCTTCATAATTCATATCATGTTTCATAGTATTACACCCTCCACAACACGGTTTACAATTATTAATATTATATTCGCGAATAGTATTATCAACTCTGTCTAATCCTAGACCCTCTAGCTGTTTATAACCACATAAATAACAGGGTTGTCTAATAAGTCGGTCCCACTCCATTTCAGTTATTAAGAATTTCATATTTCTATTTTCAGCTTCTTTTACATATTTATTATATAGGTTATTTTTAGAACGCGTGTAGTATAATAACCATTTATCATAGAATTCTTTTGTTGGTGTTATAGTATTTGATATAATTTTAGCTTTATTGATAAAGAATAATGGATGATTAATATGTTTAATTCTATTACAAGTTTCACAACAAGAAACACAATTTTCTTTAGTATAATGTATTATATTATTAACTCTATCAATTCCAATTGCTTCTTGTTTATTATAATAGCCACAATAATAACAGGGTGATTGAACTAATTGTGAATAATCTTCAAAATTAAGTTCTACATTATATCCTCTTTTTGAAGATTCTTTAATAAACATTCTAAAATAAGTTTCTAAGAATTGTTTTCTTTCCTGTTTATACTTTCTATTTCTATTATCGCGGTTATCTTCTATTTTTTGTTGATATTCAAAGCATTTTTTACATTTTGTAGAATCCTTATCATGTGATGTTTTAAATACTTCATAGTCATTTCCACATTTTTGACATACCCTTTTATCTGATAACGATTGAAGTTGTCCATTTAATTCTTTACGCACTTTAACACGTTCATTATCTTTTCCACGAGTATATTCAAGGCATTTTTTACAAGATGACATTCCTTCCTCACAAATTATAAAACACCCCCTATCAATATCACAATAACGAATATTTTTTTCTTTTTCTTCTAGACGGTATTTATCCCTTTCGTGCTTTCCACAAAATAATTCTTTATCTTTTGCTTTAAACGTGCATCCTTCGTGTTGACAATTATTCGTATTTTTCTTTTTATCTTCTAAACACCTTTTACATGTTACTACCTTTTCAGGTTCGTTTGTAATTTCATTATCACATCCTCTAAAGAAGAAACGACACCAACGAATACCATTTACAATTCCTTCATCGTATGTTTTATTGCGTAAATGTTTTCCGCAATAACAATGCTCATTTATAGTATTTTTACAACATTTATTACCCCTATTTTTACCTTCTTGAATTGTTGCCTTACAAATATTCATTTTAATAATAAATATTAATAAGTCTTTAAATTGTACCCGTTATTTATTTGATTTCATTTTTATTATGATACAATATTGTATAATTGATTTACGATTGTAATATAAAATACAGCACAAACAAGTACTGTACCCTTTAATTTGAATAAGCGAGGCCTCCCATACCGCTCATGACGCGTAAAACGTTGTAGTTGGTAGCATAAACGCGGACAGTGGAGGAGAGGTTGAGGCCCACGGCGTTGTTAGACACAGTGAGGAGGAGAGTGGTGTTATCGATACGAGAAAGATTGCAAGTACCAGAAGGCTGGTGACCCTCAGGCTGGAGAGCGAAGGAGTAGACGTTGATACCAACAGCGGGGATGTTGGTGTGGTGCTGGTAAGGCTGGACAAGGTTGAAGTAAGCACCCTCACGCATCTGGAAACGGTCGTGGCCGTTGAGCTGGAGGAGAGCAGTGATTACAGGGTTCTTGCCGGCCATACCCTCAACGCGAGTCACGGAGTAACCAGACTCGAGGCAGGCACGATCCCACCAGTCAGAGTAGTTGAAGGGCTGCTGACCCTTGTAGGGGCCGATAACAGAGTCATCACAAGACACGAAAGAATCACGCTGGACAACCCAGATGAGCTCCTTAACGGGGTGGTTGAAGTTGAGCTTGAGCTTGTTGGAAGAGGAGGTGATAGACTCGCCACCAGTGAACTGGAGAACATCGATGAGGTACTCGTGGGAGACCTGGGCGAACTTACGACGCTCATCAGTATCGAGGTAGATGTAATCAACGTAGAGAGAAGCAGCGACGAGGCCAGTCTGGGCAACACGGTTGCGGACAGAGTGGGGGTCACCAGAGGTAGACTGATCCCAGCAGAGGTTGTTGAGGGAGTTGAACTCGAGGTTGATACGGACTTCGTGGTACTGGAGAGCGATGAGGGGGAGGGCAAGACCAGGGTTGCGGCAGAACCAGAACTGGAGGGGGATGTAGAGGGTGTACATGGGGGTGCAACCGCCAACAGTCTCAGAGAGGTTGGGCTCGCCGGCGAAGCAGTCATTGTCGCAAGGAGAACCACCCTGGTAGATGAGGTTGGTGAGCTCAGGGACGTTACCAACCATCTTGGCATAACCAGCCTGCTTACCAGGCTCCTGGGTGAGCTCGTTCCAGATGTGGAGCCAGTCACCATAGTGCTTATCGATACGCTGACCACCGATTTCGAGCTCAACGTAAGAGATGAGGTTGTGGCCGATCCAGTTGAGCCAGCGGAACTGGGCACCAGAGCCGTCCTGGGGGAGAACAGTGACCTGGGGGAGAGTAGCCTGGAGGTAGATGCGGTGGATCAAGTCACCGTTACGCTGGATGGTACAGGTGACCTTCTTACCGAAGTTGGGGGCACCGTTGAAAGGGTTCTCAATGGACTCCATAGCGAAGTTGGTGTGACGACGGTATGTAGACTTGAAGAAAGTAATTTGAGGGTTACCAGTGAGGTAAACATCCTGAGCACCATAGGCTACGAGCTGCATAAGACCACCGCCAGTCATTTGTTATATCTTAGAATAACAAAATAATTTAGCCGGAGAACACAATTTATCGCTGCATAAATGCAGCGATGGAGTTTAAAAGATGCAGCTTACTATTGTTTAATACAATAGACTATGAGTGATGGAGGCCTTTTTAAGACAAAGGGTTCTAAGCGTTCTAATCCGGAAGCTCGTACAACATTAGATGCCCTACATAGCGAGAAAATTCAGAGGATGCTTGATGAGAAGGAAAAGATTGAAGAATACAAAAAAGAAATAGAACTATTGAATAAACAATGTGAACAACTTACATCTGATGCTGATATTTGGCAGATAGAGCGGAAAATAGAGGGCTTAAAGAAAAAGATAAGGTCCCTTGAAAATGATAATGATATAATAGATTATTATCTTCGCACAGGAGATATTTTATATAATTATTATGATGTTCAGGAGAAAATTCAAAAGGGTACAATGTCTGCTAAATCTGGAAATCGGGTTGCAAAACCTGGAAGTATCTTGGCAATCCTTGAAGAAGTTTCTCAAGAAGAGGCTGCCCAAAAACAGACACCTGTTCAACCACCTGTTCCTAAAGCGACTGTTCCAGCCGAATCCAATAAAAAGCAACTAGACCGTCATCAACTTCTAAATAAATATCTTGAAATGGAAGATCCTGAAATGATACAGACAAATGAATTAGAAACAGATGATCCTTGGACACACTGCGAAGCATGTGGGGCCGAAATGTCAATCTGTATGAATGATGCCAGTATATCCTGCAAGGAGTGTGGCTATCAAGAATTTATTCTTATTGATAGTGATAAGCCATCTTATAAAGACCCTCCTCGTGAAGTATCGTATTATGCATATAAAAAGATTAATCACTTTAATGAATGGCTTGCACAGTTCCAGGCAAAAGAATCTACAGAGATTCCTCAGGAAATTTATGATGCGATTCTTTTACAGTTGAAAAAGGAACGAATTACATGTATGTCTACATTGAAGAGATCGCAGCTCCGCGAGATTCTGAAGAATATGAAATGTTCAAAATATTATGAGCATATTCCTCATATTATTAATCGTCTAAACGGACAGACTGCACCATCTATGAGTCGTGAGGATGAAGAGCGTCTGCGGCACATGTTTCGTCAGATTCAACCATCCTTTAAGAAACATTGTCCAAAGGGTCGCAGAAATTTCTTGTCATATGGATATGTTCTCTATAAATTCTGTGAATTGCTTGAATTGGATGATTTTTTGGTATGTTTTTCTCTTCTCAAAAACCGTGAAAAACTCCTCATGCAGGATAAGACGTGGCAACTCATATGCCAAGACATGGGCTGGCAGTTCTTAAGAACCGTCTAAAACTCCAAGATATTATATTTTTTAATATAATTTACGAGAGAAAAATAGCCAGGATATAACATTGTATTAAAAATGAAAAAGTTGGGTGGTCATAAAAATAGCTTAAAAGGATATATATATTATCTACTATAAGATGGAAAATAATAAATATTCCAATGGTAAGATATATAGATTAATATGTGAAGATATGTATTATTACATTGGTTCAACAGTACAAACAAAATTAAACTTGGTATTCAACAATCACAAATATACTTCTAGAAATAGTACACTTCGTGTATATGAGCATATTAATAATATTGGATGGGATAAAGTTAAAATAGAAGTAATTGAAGATTATCCATGTAATAGTAAACAAGAACTCCTTGAGAGAGAACAATATTATATAAATAATACAAATAATGATATACTATGTCTTAATAATTCAATAGATACAAATAATACAGAAAATATAGATATAGTTGAGACTATACCTGATGATACTCTCAATAAATACAAAAATGGCAAAATATATAGATTAATATGTGAAGATGGTCATTATTATTATGGTTCAACCATACAGAAGCTATATATTAGACTAAATCATCATAAATGTTCATCAAAGACTGAGACGCATAAAATATACGCATATATTAATAGTATTGGATGGGATAAAGTTAAAATAGAATTAATAGAAAAGTATCCATGTAATAGTAAGAAGGAACTCCTTGAACGCGAAGGATATTATATTAATCAATCATTAGAAGATAATTTATGCCTTAATACAATTAATTCACATATTACAGAAGGACAACATAAGAAAAAAACGGATGCATATCATGCACAATATCGTCTAGAGAATGCCGAAAAACGCAGGGAATATACAAGGCAATATACAGCAGATCACTATGAGCAAGTAAAAGAGGCCAAAAAGAAATACAATCAGGAAAATAAAGAGAAAATTGCAGAATATTGGAGAGAATATCGCAGTAAGCAGGAAAACAAGGAAAAACTAAGAATAATTAGACAAAAATCAGCTCAGAAGGCAAAAGAACTAAATGCCGAAACAATTGCGAAAGAACAAGAGGAGAAGAAAAAGCAACGTGAAGAAAAAGCAAAAGCTAGGCTTGCATATGAGAATACTATTGTACAATGTGCTTGCGGCGGAACATATCAGAACTATCGCAAGAAACGTCACGATGAAAATAAGAAACATCAAACATACTTATCATCACTTGCAACATAATTGTGCTTTATTTCAGAAATAGTACTTATTTCATTTTAAAGAACATATTACTCTATAAAAACGCCTACAAAAAGCGATAGTATGATAACTATACATTTATACCTAATTCATCCCTCAGAGTTGCCAGCACAGATGTTACATTTTTATTCAAATATATAATAGGCTGGTCTTCTATAACAGGTATATTATCACCGTGCATAAGGGCAATAATATAATATATCGCAACACTCCCAAACGCGAAAAACCCAATAATGGAGTTTATCCATGAAGTTAAATAACATTTACCATGTATTACGCACCTTATTTCATCTACAATTATGTAGAGGGCAAGTGATATAATTAAAACAAACGCAAATGACATTAACAGACCATATCTGATATAATTCGCCACAGTTCCTAGTATAAGGGATAGCAAACCAATCACTAATACTAGATTTATTTGAATCATGTCACTCTATTATGTAAACTGGATAAACCTATTTACATACGGGGGAAACCGACGAGGTTGGCACCGATACCGAAGCCAGCACCCTGACGTGTGGTAACAGCAATGCTGGGAGAAACAGCATCAAGGACAGCGAACACAGCGGCGGCCATGAGGGCGAGGGTGATAACCTCATCCATAGGGAGAGCCTTGCGGGGGATGAAGATAGCAGCGGCAGCTACTACGAGACCTTCAATTAAATACTTGATACTGCGGTTAACGAGTTCGGCAAGACCAAATTCCATCTTATATATTTGTTGGTTAGAAAAAAACGAACTAGTGTCGGATACTTTTCTTAAAGAGCCCCCCTAATTATGATATATTCAGCGGTCTAAAGAAATACCTCATTTAATCCGGAAGAGAAGATGAGTGATACTACTGAATCTAAGCGTCCTGTTGTTGAAGATTATCTGGATGAGGACGAGCCCATCTCAGGCCAGCGTTATGTTCTTCTCAGCTTTGTGAGCCCAGAGAATATTCTACAGAAGAAGGACCAGTACTTTTTCAGCCGATTCCTCCAGCATTATGAGATTGAATGGAAGGTGAAGGGTGGCGAAGAGTTCCTTGCAGATAAGGTGCAGTCTATTAACCGGGATTTGGAGGCTGCTGCGATTAAGTTTGAGAAGGATAATCAACAGGAAGCTGCTGACATGTGCCGTAAGAATCGTATCAGAATTGATCCTATTCTCAATGACTACCAGGAGTTTATTCGCAAGAAGCAGAAGGATATTTCTATGACAAAGATTAATGATGCTTGGGAGGATTTCATGTTCAAGGAGCGTGAGAAGCTTGAGGAGGAGTTCCATGCAAAGAATGATTTCCAGACTTCCATTCGTGGCGTAAAGGTTCGCGGTGTTGCTGCAAATACCAAGGAGGCAGAGGTTCGTGCCAAAAAGCTCCAGGGTAAGGATAAATACCATAATATCTTTGTTGGTGAGGTCGGTAAGTGGCTCGCATGGGATCCTTCTCCTTCTCAGATGCCCAATGTTGAGTATGCAGAGGATGCTCTCAATACCCTCATGAAGAAGTACAAGGAGAATGAGGATAATAAGGAGAAGTACTTTGAGGAGCGTAAGAAGGGTTCATCTGCCAAGGTGGTATATGGTGCAACTGATAGCAATACTATTGAGAATCCTTCAACAGACGATGCTCTCTTTGGTGCTGGTGAGGATCTTGCTATGGCTCGCAAGATGAAGAATAAGCAGGATTCAGAGTAAATGAATTAGGGTGTAATTAAAATAATAATATGATATACTATGTATATCATATTATTAATATTTTATTCTATTATCTTATTGGATTATTTAAGCATAGTAACCTGTGGAGGGAACAGCACCGCCTACATACTTAGGCTGGCATGACTGTGTGGTACCATCGCAGAACTGGCCCTCGGGGCAGGGGATGCCAGAATTATTAGGACTATCACAGAGATAGTTTGTATTGGGGTCAGGGACATTTGTGCCGAGACGACCATTTGAAGAGCGAGCAGGGCCGGCAGGAGGATTTACATCTTCAAATCCAGCAATGGAAGTTCTGCGGAGGAAACGCAGGACCATAGGTACTACAACTAATGCAGCGAGGAATACAATTACAAGGGCACCAGTACCCATAGGTTTAACGCGAGCCATTCTATGTTATCCTGCGACTTTTATATACACACGATTCAATATCTATCTGGACGGATAGGAAGGTCAGATAGAGGAGGAAGTGTAGGAGGTATATCTGACTTACAGTAACCATTCATGCACCGTAAGCCTTCTGGGCATGATGGCAAATCTACTCCACAACGTATTTTATCTACAAAGCCTTCACGTGAACCTGGTATAATATATAAATATAGGGCCATAAGAATTGATATAATAACAAATAGTGCTCCCATAGTTTGACGCATCATCATTCTAATTATAAGTATGTTTTCATCTGGGTTATAGCTTTCTGACTGTCACAGCTGGTCCCTTCAATTTGCGACTTGATCCTGGGTCGTATGTATTAATATTTTCCTCGTCCTTATCACGATAGTGTATTGCAGAATGATTCCAGAATTTAGGATCGCCAATGCGGAAATCACCCTGTATTTGTGCCTTATACCAGAAAATAGTGTCTTCCAGTTTATTACTGCTTGTTGCATTGTTTATTACTAGACACTCATAATTCTGTGTACATTGATCCATAACCTGACAGAAAAGTTCAAATGATGGGAATGCAGAGCCGTAGTTATCATATAGACGTTTACGATTTGAGAGATATGGTTCACGGAGAATAAATACAAAGTCTACATTTGTTCTAAGAACAGGAGGAATACCAAGAGGATACTGCATAGTAATCAAGAAGAACACCTTTAACCAACGACCATTCATAAAAAGATAACGAATATTGCGATCATTAATCCAGCTATCATCATACATACAGTCATCTAGAATCATGAAACATCTGGCATCAAGTGCTGAGCGACGACCAGCTTCATTGTCTGCATTAATTTTCTGCATAATCAGTTTCTGGCGTTTTACAAAATTAGCAAGAATTACAGGATTGTACTCTCCATGAATAAAAAGAGGAGGGAGAATCTTCTTGAAGAACCCATTTGACTCTTCTGTACCGCTAATTGCAGTGCCTAGTGGCATATCCTTATGATGAAAAAGGAGGTCCTTTACGAGGGTACTCTTACCTGTTCTTCGTTTTCCAATAAATACACAAACTGCATCTTGTGGTATCATTTTCATATCAAACTTCCGGAGATTTAAACTTTGTGCACTCGGTACTGCCATTTTTAGATATCAAGAGTTAATATTTTAAATGTGCGGAACACGCACTATAAAGGAAGTCTACGAACAAGGGAGAATGAAAGCCTTTCTTGAGAGAATAAGAAATGCTTCTTGTAGGGAATATCCCCTTGAGGATATTTCAGGTATATATATGAATAATTATATATTTGTACAGAACTTTTTCCCTGGTGTTGAACTTATTCAAAAATCGCAAGGATTTAGTAAGAATTCAGAATTACCCTCTCGGTTTCAGTTTTCTTCACTTCTAACTCAAGAAGGCGATAAGGTATGGCGAGGAGTATTAAAAGATACACTAAATGGCGAATATGTTGAAGATAATATATTTGTAAAATCCATTCATCTTCTTAATCCAATAAATATGATAAGAAATGAATATGTAGTACCCCCTCATGCACTTATTCCCCAGAGTAAAACACTTTCTTGGAAAAGCACTCTTTTAAAAATTCATACACCAAATAATCAGGCATATGTTGATGCAATAGCAAACTATATACTTGGATGTTTTAGAGATGAAGATTTAACACCACATTGTATACGATACTATGGGACAAAAACAGCAATTGCTAAGAGATATAGATATAACATATCGGATGAATATGAAACATATAGTCAGACAAAATGGTTTTGGAGAGGAATTAAACAATATAATGTTAATATTGAAGCATATTTGGATGATGTGAATCTTCGCGAGAGTAACAAAGAAATGTATGATATGTTCTTTTTGCCACCTGAAAATTTAGACGATGAGTCTGATGATGATAATAGTATGCAGGAACTAGATATTGTTACAGATGATGTAGATGCAAACTCGCTTCATACATATGAACCTGACGAAATGAGTGATTCTGGTAATGATGAAGATAATGAAGAAGATAACGATGATAATAGTGATGAATATACTGAAGATGACGATGATGAAAACGAAGACGAGGAAGATGAACCAAATATATATATTGATATCCCTGATATGCCCGTTATTCTTGTATATCAAGAAGCACAAGAGGGTACTATGGATGACCTTCTTGAATTAGAAGAAATTAATGGAATAAAACATGGAACACCTGATTGGGAACATATGTGGACTGCATGGATATGGCAGATAATTAGTGTCTTGTCATTACTACAATCAACAATATCATTTACTCATAATGATTTGCATACAAATAATATAGTATGGAGGCACACAGATAAAGAATTTTTATATTATAAAGCAAAAGATGGTTCTGTTTGGAAAGTACCAACATATGGGTGTATATTTAGTATAATTGACTTTGGTAGAGCTATATTTAAATTAGGAGATGAATATATAATTAGTGATGACCATTATCCTGAAAATGAAGCAGGTGGGCAATATAATTTTGGACCATTTTATGATGCTACACAGCCAAAGGCTATGCCAAGCTATTCATTTGACCTCGCACGCCTTGCAATAAGTATGTTGGACGGACTATATGATGAAACACCATCTAAGAAAAAAGGCAAATGCAGTATTCTCAGTCAAAATGGCTCTATTAAAAAATGGGAGACGGTGTCATCTCTTTATAATCTTTTATGGTCATGGACAGTAGATGATTTAGGAAAGAGTTTATTTGAAGATGAATTTGGTGAAGAAGTATATGACGATTTTGAATTGTATATTCGTATTGCAAGAGATATTTCTTCTGCTGTTCCAAAAGATCAAATACGTAAACCAATATTCCAGGCATTTAAATATAATGGTAAAATAGAACAGTCAGAAAAGGTATATCAACTTGGTATTTAATATTAGAGATATACTATAAGTGTAATATGAAACATAATAATATAATACACACTATATATGATATTATTATATAATAATTACTGTATTTATCTGCGAAGAGGACCAACCTGTACATCAAAATCATCTCCACCACCAATGATAGATGGAAGTTCAACACCTGATGGAAGAGGAATATTCAATTCTGGAAATAAATCTGGAGATATGAGGCCAAGGAATGCAATTACAATAGACCCACTCAAGAAATCTTGAACAAATGAGCCCTTCTTATGCACCTTATTCTGAACCTTTGATGCAATAAAACTAAACAGCATAAAGACGATACCGCCTACAAACATCCATGCAAACCAGTTTGGCATTATTGAAAAGAGTTAGGATAAAAACACAGATTCCCTCAACACGTTTTATTAAACTAAAACATCATAGTCATCATTGTTCAGAGATGACTCTTGTGGTGCCTGGTCAGTATCAAATGATTCAAAATCATTTTCTGTCATAGGAGTACCTGTTTCTTCTAAAATCTCCAGAGCCGGGAATTCATCATTTGTATCCTCTCCATCCTTTGGCTCAAATACCATATCTGAACCTTCTGGATTTTCAGTATCAATAACCGAATCATATTCTGAGAATCTTACATTAGGCTTATCATCTTCAACTACAATAATAGGTACTGTAGAATCAGTATTATCTGAAACGGGTTCTATTTCCTGTTCATTACTATCTATAATTGCCTCATCCTCTTGTTCACTTGTAATAGGTGTTGCGGCAGATTCTGTAGAGGTGGGTTCTGATGATTCAGGTTCCTTTATATGTTCCTCGGCATGTTTATTTTCTTTTGCAGGCTCTTCTATTTCTTCAACTGGCCCCTGTTCCTGTTCATCTTCAGCATCCTCATCGTCACTCTCATCAAGTGAGACAAAGTCCTTCAAAATAGATTTTACAGGGACTAGTGCACGAATTGCTTGATGCACACCCTCGTGTAAAAGAGCCTCAATATTCCTATAATTCTGCTGTTTCTCTAGACCAGATATACCCTCTCTAAAGAGATATGTCGACCCCCAGAGAAGCTTAGAACATTCACAGAGAACCTTGAACAGGAAATGCTCAACCTTCGGTACTGTAATGTTAATCTTTTTCTGTTTTGCAGAAATACGAATTGCAGTTAATACCTTTGTATGGGCAATAAATACAGCAGTTAACAGATCTTCCATATAATCGCAACCACATGATGTCTGAATTGTATTAATCTCATTGTTTACCTTCTCCATATTCCAATCAGGTATCTCATTCAAATAACTCTGGAACTGCCAAAGAAGCTTCTTCTGCTCTGTCTTTGTAGCTTCCTTTGCCTTATCAAACATGGTTAGGAAGTATTGAAAATAGGATGGAACAAGAAAAGCACATAATTGCTTTGTATACTCCGCCCGAGCATCGGAGTAAACTGATATTACTGAATCTGATCTACTCATGTCTCTCTTTCAACATTCGGTACAGTTCTAGCATTATATAACGCGTTTGATAAAAGTGCCCAGAGTGAACCAGCATTATCTAAACAAGCACCGTAGGCCTTAATTGATGTATTAATAAATGGCTCTAGAAGTACCTCTGGGTTATATGCATTTTCAATGTAGGCTGGAATATCCATATCAGTTGCATTTGTAGATAGTTCTTTTTCCTTCATTCTTGTCTCGTATACCTGTTTCCAAATTTCAGGATATTCAGTCTGAAGAAATTGAATCTGCTGAACTCTTCGGAATGAAAAATCATTTGAACAGAGATACTCTCTCGCCTGTTTTTTCATTTCAGGAGTTTTCTCAAAACTGGATTCAAGCTGATTCCAAGATGGTTTATGAATTCTCTGAATCCTGCATCTTGATCGAATTGGTTCTTGAAGTTTTCCAGAATCCCGGCATTCAAGAATAAACAAAACTTCGTGAGCATGAGTTTCCAAAATTCGTCTCAAAAACGCCTGGGCCTCTGGAGTTAAATCGTCAGCTCCCTCCAGCCAAAGAATTGCAGATCCTGCTCTCCTCGCCCAGATGTGAAGTTTCTGCCGACCTTCTCGGAGAGTTCTATCTTTTCGGCATGGACAGACCAGAAGTTCACGATTTGTTTTTTCTGCATATTCCTGAATCCATATACTTTTTCCGCATCCAGGAGGCCCCGTTAGAATTAAAGGAGTATTATCCATATTAGAATTTATATATTCAAATATGTTTAAGTTTATCTTTATTTAATAATTATCTGCGTACAATTTCTTATTGATTTCCATACATTCTCTCATATTCCTGAAGCATTCTCTCATCCTGCTCTGCATTCTTCTTCAAGCTCTGCATAAGAGGATTATTGTCAACTGCAGATACAACATCATACATATTTCTCTCACGACTTACATCCAGCTTGAGAGGCACACGGTATTCTACACGACCAATATCACCAACACCAGGTGTGAGATCCATAGAACGATTGATTGCAAGTGCACGGTCATTTATTACATCTGTATCTAGTTTCTTGGATAGCTGTTTACCAGGGTCACCTGTAAAGATTGCCACATTACCAGAACCAGCAATTGGTTTACGACCACGAGCAATCTGCTCCTTGTTGGGGTTTGTTCTCATATTGTATGCAAATGTGGGGTCCATTGAATCCTGTGCAGCAGCCATTGAAGGACCATACCAGCTTAGATTATTAGAGAGCTGGGATTTCTGTGTAGGACGGGCAATATCATCAGGATCATATGTCTTAAGTCTAGTGGGTGCAGATGCAGATGCAGCAATACCCATGCGGTCAAGATATATTGTGGATTCCTTCACAGTTGTACGAGCAACATCCTGTGGATCCCATACAGTAATTGCTGGCACACCCCCAGCATATTTAGTGGGAACACCTGCAACACGTGTGCTACCAATTGTCTCGCCACGACGTGTAGGACGAGCGTCATCCTGATAGGGAAGAGTCACATTACCAGTATCAGCTGGTGCTAAGTTGAGAGCCATAACACGTTCAGATGTCTCTGTACGCTCATTGGGACGCATCTCAATGGCAGAGCGACCATAATCTGCCTTCTCTGCATCAACATCCTTTGTGTAATAGCCTTCAAGAGAAGCATTGCGGTAACCAGCACCACCATATTGCTGTGTCATAGGTGTACGATAAGAACCAGTTACATATGATTCTCCATAATCCTGTGAAGAAGCTACACCAGTATATTCAGTTGATGTCTCAGGGCGGGTTGTATGGGGCAGAATCTGTGCAGAGCGAACAGTTTCCTTTATGAGATCGCCTGTTGTAACGAAGAAACGTTCACCAGTCTCATCTACGTAGAAACGGTCGGGACGATATTTACGAACCTCGCCAGGGTCATTAGAAGAGTTGGCTACAAATCTTGCACCAGGAACAACTGGTGTATTAAATGTCTCCTTGGGATTTGTTGCAACACGAAGTTCATTTGTATCCTTTGGTCTCATGATTTCATTAATCTCAAGTTGCTGGAATCCTCCTTTTCCGAGAAAACCCGATTTCTCACCAATGCCTGCACCGACCTTAACAGGTTCAAATGGTTTCTCACCATTCTTTGATATCGGTTCTTGAATACGAGATTGGAAGAAATCTGTATTGTCTTCCATGCCAAATGGATTACCAAATGGTGCACGACTTGCTTCAAACATATTCTCAACTTCACGCTTTTTTATCTGTGTAGAGCCACCGCCATTGTATGCATCTAGAAGGCCAGTATTTGCCTGAGGTGCAATATTCTGTTTTATGCGACCACCGAAGAATGGCTGCATATTATTATGCTTATATTCACCTGTAGGAATGCGTTGACCTGATAGAGGGCTAATAATGTAGTCACCATTCATATAATTTGGTGATTGTTCAGTATTATCTGAACGGAATTCAACCATTGGAATATTTGAATCAATGGCTAATGGGTATGGCTGTGGGTCCGGAGATGCCATTGGTGCTAAGGGTGGACGCTGAGTAGCATAACCGAGGGCAGTTCCATAAGGGCCTGGATTGGGTTCTGATGGGTATACTTGACCATTAGGATACTTGTACATCATGTCAAGTTCTGGGCCAAATCCGACAGCTGCAGCACCCTTTTCAGTTTGAGTGAGTACATCTGTATCAGGTGCACGTGCTGCCGGTAAGAAACCCTCTGTTTGTGATTGATTTTGCTGTGTAGATGCCCCTGGTTTATTGACTTTTGAGACAAGGTAGCTCAATCCGAAGAGACCCGCTAACGTGGCGACTTCCATTACTCTACATTTGGTGAGGCAATATTGTTAGGCTCAACAAATATACAGATTGTAATAAATTTAAAGATTAATGGGTATATATATACCAATGATATATAATAGACATCGTGGCAGAAGATGTATACGACGTAATTTCTGCTGTATTTATTCAGTATTTTTTGTAATATTTATGTATTCTTATTATCAATGGATGCGTAATGTAATTCATGAAATACTTACAATTGAATATATAAATAATGAGGGTGTGTAAATAATATTATTCTTTCTTTTTTAGTCGTTCCTCTTCTCGTCTAAAATATATTTTAAATATATCTCTCTCACGAGGGGTAAATGAACGAGCATATTTTGTATATAGTAATGATTTTAGTAAGAGATTTGTGTCTGTATTATATCCAGCTGCATCAATTTCAGTTACAATGCGTTTAATATCTGCTAGTTTATTTTCATTGGATAAATTTACTTTATTCATTATCTTGGCATATTCATGTGCAACTTTTGCTTGAGAGGCCGAGCGATTTAAATATTTTTTAACATTTTCAATTGTTGTTAGTGCATTTCGTTTACGTGTAGTACTATGGCGTTCTACTTTACGACGTAATAGACCAGAAGGTTCAAATAGTTTAATATTTACTACATTATTGAAATTAACATTTTTTATTCTTCTTCTTTTTGTATTTCTATTATTTACATTATTATCGGAATCTCTCTTTCTTTTACCAAGCAACGTTTTGGAATTATTATTGTTCATATCTATAAATACTATATATTTTCAGGCTGCATGCTAAATTTAGATACTTCATTTTCATAGTATCGTTTGTAAATATTACGTTCATTTGGTGTCAATGCCTTACGATATTTACTATATATGTATGATTTTAGCCCGAGGTCTATATTTGCAGGGTATTCGCTTGTATTAATTACCTCCAAGATCTTATTTATATCTATGAACTTGTCATTGTTATTTAAGTCTAACTCTCTTACAATTTTAGCATATTCATGTGCAATTATAGAGGACATATTAGAACGATTTAACACATTTTGTGGAAGAATGGCGTTCTTGGAATATTTACCTCTTCTTGCAGTTCTCGCATTTCTATTTTCACCGCTTCGTTTTCTTGTTCCAGCTGGTTTTTTTGTACCTCTAAGATATTTACTTTTTGAATTCTTCATTCTGTTTAAAATAGAATGTATAACAGGATTATTTGGCTCTCTTTCACGGCGTTGTAATATATAATTTTTATAATTATCCATTAATTTATATGGTTTAACTTTTACTGTATTCTTAAAACGGATTCTGCGTCTGGAACTATTATTGTTATTATTAATAATATTACTATTATTATTGTTAGTATTTTCTTTTAGAGGGATATAGTAATTACTATTATCATTATTATTGAATTCATTATTATTGAATTCGTTATTATTTTCATTGTTATTATTTGCATTATATACATTATTGTTATTATTTGGGTATTTATAGTATCCAGATTTTCCACGTGGTAATGCAGTAATAGAACGTACACTATTTGCATTATTGTTATATGAATTTATAGTAAATACATTCGGTATAGGTAGCATCTATTTACTATATAATATGGTATTATTTATGACTTCTCGTAGAGGTGATCCTGACGCATGGGTGTAGAGTTAATCTCACGATTCTCCCCGCCAACATTCCAGCAACTTGATTGGCGATGAGTATTATATTTCTCCTTGTCAATGTCACGGCTAGGAATGAACCAGTCAAAGGGGGTCTCAAATGTCTCCTGAGGATTGTGGAAGAGAGGTTGCCAACGATTCCAACCAGTTGTTCTCAGAGTGCAAGGAGGGTCTACAAGACGAGCAAATGTCAGAGGAACGACCTCATCCCTTGCATTGTCCAATGGCTGATTTGTAAAAAAGTTTGTCTTGGGGTCATACTGAACTTCATCGCAACGTACACGGCCGCTGAAACGATTTATACCTCTCAAATCAGATTCCACATCCGTACGCCACTGACCCTTAACCCAGGCATCACCACTTTTCTGAAGGCGAATTGTAGCATTTGCTGGGAAAGTTGTGGGACAATTCATAGCCGGAGGATTGAGGACATAACGACCAGCATATGTAGAAATACGATTATCATCTATTGTATGAAAATCGTCAAACTTGTTACGTGTAAAGGCCTGTTGCTTTGGTGCATATACAGACATATTCCCTTATGAAGTATTGGGATTTTTATCTGGAAAGTAATTCCTGGAGATAGGAATCAGGATAGGATACGAGCTTATCATATGAAATCTTCATCTTCTTGTTGAGCTTGTCAATGAGATCACTGCGAACTTCCTCTGTGAAGATGCGTTCCTGTGAGAATGTGGACACATCTGCGACTGTATTCTTGCCGTCTGCACCCATTGACTCTACTGCGACGCCGTTTGCATAGATGAGTTCGGAGCGGAGACGACCGATTGAGATATTGTAGTACTCAACAGGAGTGTCCATCTTTTCCTGGGGATAGCCCAGGAACTGTGCTTCTACTGTCTCACCACCAGCTGTGCGGACACCGTGTGTAGGGCTGAGGTAGAGATCCTGTGTTGCACCGAGATCACCTTCAGGGATTTTGTATGGATTTGTTGATTCGGTGGGAGGAACAGTTGCACGTTGGATATTTGTGATGGCTTTTATTTCGCCTGTTGTTGTCACAACTTCATCACCTTCCTTGAGTGTTTCAATTGGGACTTCGCCAGTAGGAGTGCGAATGAGAGTTCCCTTGAGGAAGCAGGGGACCTCATCTAAACCTGCATCAATAGCTGTAAAATTTAAAAGTGTATTTGAACCAAGTGAAGATGCTGTCCATGTATTTAAATTAGATGTATTTGAGTAAAATGCCACTGGGTTATTAAGTGTATCTGAACCTATTGCAACCCAATCACCTACCCCATTTGTTGCTACACTATTTAAACCAATACCTGTACCAATTATAATAGAAATCCATGTACTACCATCATTTGTTGAATAGAACATATTATATTGGTTTACAGATAAAGAAGTTCCTACAGCAACCCATGTACCATTATTATCAGTAGCAATGGCCGATATTGCAATATCACTTGTATCTAATACAGTATTCCAGCTACTTGTAGGTGTAGTGGAAGAAGTCATACATACAAATCCTCCACTATATAAACCAGACATCATAGAATATTGTGCACCACACACTGCCCATTTATTACCAGAAGAAGCCGATGAATATATACCTTGGGCATATGTGGATAATGGACCATATGTTGTAGGAGGATTAATATTTGCAGAAATATCTGTATACGTGTATGTATTTGGATCTGCAGATGTTGATGTTGATGTATTTATATGATAAATATAACTATCTGGAGTAAAAGGAGGAAGTGATTTATTAAATACAAGTATCCAATTTGTATTATTATCACCTCTTAATTTCATCTGCAGAGAACCACTTAGATCTATATTAGTAAATGTATTATTATATTCTGTAAATGCACTTGAAGATGTAACATCTGATGTTGTTACACCAATAGGAACACCTGGTATTGAACCATTTAGTCCATAACATAACCATCCAAATGTAGGAGAAGAATTATTAATAAGCCCATATTCACCTGTTAATAATTGACCTCCAACAGAATACGCCCCACCATTTGTATATACCGATTGAGACCAGTTATATGCATCATTTGAATAAAATAGACGTGATGTATTATCTCCTCCAACTGTTCCTGTAGCAATCCATTGTGATATAGTTAAATTGTAGCGTATATCGTCAAAATTTTTAGTGTTAGGTGAAGGTGGAGATGTTACTATATTAGTTACATCAAATGATATACCAGATGAATCTGTAGAATAGTTTACTGCCTTACCACCAGATGCATCATATCCAGTTAAACAGAATACATAACGAGAAGGCATGTTTCTAATCTAGGCATCAAGAATTATTTCGTATCAACACATGTCTCAAATAACTATCTGGGTAACTCTGCAGAACAGGAATCTCAATTTTGAACTTCTCATGCAGCTTACAAATCAAAGCATTTCGCACATCCTCCCTGTAAATCTTCTCCTTTGTAAAATCGGTCAGCGGAGGATTCTTTTTTGGCCGCTCTCTCCCCATAGTCTGGACAGCAACACCATTTGCCAGCACTGTATTATCTGAAAATGGCCCCACGCTCAAATTATAGTATACTATATCTCCTGACCAATCTTCTGCCTGAGAATATCCCAAGTACTGAGCCTCAATAAATCCAACACCAGCAGATAGAATCTTGTGGTCAGGGGATATATATAGTTCCTCTTTTGCACCATGCTTTCCCTTAGGAATTATATATGGTAGAGACTCCTTTGAAGGTGGGCAAGAGCGACACGTAATTTTCTTAATCGATCTAAATTCAGCCTCCGTACTCTCCACTGAATCACCGACCTTTAAATCCTCAATTGGCACATATCCTCTATTTGTCTTAATCTTTGTTCCCTTTACCAAGCTCTGACTATTTACAAGGCCACAAGCAATAGCATTCACTCTTTTTCTTGCTGAACAGGCGACAGGGTTCCATGTTAGTCCATTGTCAGTGCTTTCCAGAATATTATTTCCAGACACATCTTCGCCAGTTACAAACCATCTCTTGTCACCAGCGTGGAAAACAGAAATACCCCTCTCAGAGAATCCACCAGAACAGTCTGTCCATGTAATGCCGTCATCAGAGCGAATAATCATTGCAGAAGTTCCCTTACCAGTTGCAATCCAGACAGGAGATTCATCAGAACCATTTGTAGCAATTCCATAGCCAACCATAAGTGAACTCTGGCAATCAGTCCAGCCTGATGCCCCAGATATATTAGTTGTAAATTTAATAGCAGTTTGTCCCTCACCGACTGCAACCCAGCCCTTTGTAGCATGGCCTGCTACTGCATTCCCTTCCACTGAAAAAGGCGTGCCTGCACCAGTCCACTGTAGTCCATCTTCACTCCATAGAATATTCTCTTTCTTCTTTGCAGCACCGCAATTACCGACTGCAATCCAACAGGTTCCATTCCATGCTACTCCATTTCCCCATCCTGAAATATGAAACGGCTCTCCATGAGAATCAATCCATGAACGACCAGCATCCCTGGAATATTTAATATGCTTTCCAGTATCAACACCAACTGCTATAAATCCATCTGCACCGTCTACTTTGCCAAATGCAACACCGCGTCCTTGAAATCCAAATACATCTCTTGCATCATACCATTCATTTCCATCTGAACTGTACATTACAGTTGAAAATGGAGCGTTACCGCCAACGATGACCCAATTCCCTTTTTTATCTGCTGAAATGCAACTGGGCTCTCCATTTGAAAATAGTGTAAGGCCAGACGTATTTATCCATGTTTTATCAAAATCATTTAGTTCAATTATCTGATTTTCATAATGTGTATCAGAACCTACTGCTATAATACCTTTATATGATGGCATTGTTAATATTTAAAATATTATTTGAGATTTGCCGTAGACACGTCTATGCATAATTAAGTTCCCTGTATGTCTCAATTGGAATCCCATTTGCATACATCACCGTATTCTCATTCCCTTCAACAGAAATATTATAGTATTCTATTGTGTCTGTATATCTATCGTCATGCGGATAACCTAGAAACTGTGCTTCAATCATCTGCCCATTTACAAATACAGAATGTGTTGGAGAAATTGTTAAATCCTCATGACCCTCTCCACCAGGAATTCTATAGGGGGCTGTTTCAGGAGTTACTTTTACAGTGCGATGAAATATATTTCTAATTATTGCATATTCTCCCTTATTTATTAAAATAGGGTCTCCAATATGTAAATCTTCAACAGAGATGTAGCCAAGTGGTGTAGAAATCTTAGTACCCTTGGCTATACAATATATTTCTATTTCACCATACATCATAGCCCTCGCATTTGTAGATGGAGTTGTTCCAGTTACAGCTGTCCAAGAAGATGCATCGCTAATATCTGAATAATATATTGAAGATGTCCCTGGTGTAATGGGTGTTCCTAGAGCAAACCAATATGGAGAATTAGGGTCAGTGTCAGTATTATAAAATAAACCAAGTATCTCTGAAAGGGGAAGACTTGTTGTAGTTATACCAGTATATATTCCTGAAAAATCATCTGTATAATATAAATTACTAGGCGTAGCTGTTGATTTTCCACCAATTAGCCATCTTCCTAAACCATCTGTTGCAATACAGTTTCCATATCCACCTGAACCAAATGGATTTCCTAATCCAGACCATGTGCTAAGAGATGTCTTATATGAATAATATATTGAATCTGAACCACTTATATCACCTGTTGCTATGAATACAGAACTGGCATCCTGCCCAGATTGAACAATAGCAGAGCCATATTGAACACTATTACCAATACTTGTAAATAATCCAGAAACAGCAGACCATGTTTGCCCATAATCTGTACTATATGCAAGATGATAAGGAGAAGCAGTCTGTGTTGTTCCAACAATTACAAATATATTAGAAGAATCTGATGTTATATCTTGTATATATCCAGATTGCGTGAATCCTGAGAAATTAACAAGTAACCAATTTGGAGAATCTGTTGTTCCATATGCAATATTATGGGGTCCTCCACCCGAATTATTATCACTTCCATATGCAACAAAAACCTTCCCAGATAAATCTCTAAAACGTTCCGTATATATTACACCAGAACCACGATGTAAACTTCCTTTAAATATATGATTTACTGCAGTCCAGGAGTTACCTCCATCATTGCTATATACTATATTATGCGATGAATCGGGTGACAATCCAGTTACAACTATTTGACCAGAACCATCAGTTGCAATTCCATATCCCTCTGTAATATCTGCTGGAAGTGTATATGTTTGTGACCATTCAGTTTTACCATTACCACTATCTACAATTTTAATTGATTGACCCCCCACTGCAATATATCCTGCTGCATATGGCATATTCCCTATTCTTAAATATATATATTATGTTCGCGATATGTCTCAATCGGAATTCCATTTGCATACATTACTGTATTCTCATCACCTTCAACAGAAATATTATAGTATTCAATTAAATCAGTATATCTATCATCATGAGGATATCCTAGGAACTGTGCCTCAATCATCTGTCCATTTACAAATACAGAATGTGTTGGAGAGATTGTTAAATCCTCGTGTCCTTCTCCACCAGGAATTCTATAGGGGGCTGTCTCAGAAGTTACTTTTACAGTTATATGAAATATTTTTTTAATTATTGCATATTCTCCTTTATTTATTAAAATTGCATCTCCTATATGTAAATCTTCAACTAGTATATATCCTATAGGTGTAGAAATCTTAGTTCCTTTTGCAAAGCATCCTATATCAATATTTCCATATGATATTGCTCGTGATATTGTAGATTGTGTACCAGTAGAGGGTATCCAGTTTGTAGGGGGAGAACTTAATGAATAATAAATAGATGAACTGCTTCCCCCTGAATCACCAAGGGCATACCAGTATGGCTCCGTTGACCCATTTCCATTTGAATTATAATATAATGCAAATACTTCAACACTAGGTCCTCCTATGATTGATGTATATGTTATAAAATCAGTTGTATAATATGTATTATTTACCCCTGTTGATGATTTTCCACCAACTATCCATAAGCCCATTCCATCTGTTGCTACACAATTTCCATACCCATCTGTTGTAACTTCAACGATATTAGATGTTAAAGGATCGGTATATGATAGCCTTGCAATAATTGTCCCTGTATTACTAAATGGATTTCCTTTTGCCACCCATGTAGTCGGATCATTATATTCACATGCATATACTGTAGGATTTCCTGCTGTATTTGTTCCAACTGCAACATAACAATTACTTGAATCAATCTTGCCATATGCAATACCATTTCCAGAACCAGTAAAAATAGAGGCAGTTACATTCGTCCATGTAGTTCCATAATTTGTACTATATGCAACATGGTTTGTTCCAATTGAATTTGAACTATTTCCGTTATAACCAACTGATACAAACGTACCATGTCCATCTGTTGCCATTGATTTTATGTATCCTTGATTTCCAAAGAATGTAACAGATTGAGTTTGCCAACCAGTTGTAGAAGGTGTTCCATAACATAGATGTGGGCCTCCTCCAGATGAATTGTCGTGGCCATATGCAACATATATATTGCCTGTACTAACATTATAACGCGAAACTCTTAATATACCATACCCCTGTGTTTTAAAAACATTTCCTAGATTTGTTGGACTCCATGTTTGCCCACCATCTGTACTTACAATAACATTTGGTTGATTAGAAGCAGATAAACCTGTCATTACAATATTATTACTTAAATCAGACCCTACACCATATCCATTTTGAATTGTATTTGATGGAACACTATGATGTTGTTCCCATACAATTCCATTTGCACTAACAGCATTTGTAACAGTGCCATTACCAGCAACAATATACCCAAGTGCAAATACCATACGATTTAGCACCTCTAATACTTCTCAGGATTCTTGCAAGTCGTACTTCTAAGCGGCTCGGGAGCAGGCATGCCAGGGTACGCCCACATCTGGTAAGCAGGTAAATGCATAGGCTCAGTATTAATCTTCACATGGCCCTTCCAGTTATCTCTAGTTATCTCCTGACCATGTGGAGGCTGATATTGTCTCCAAGGAGCAAATGTATTGGGGATATTAATTCCCTTTAAGTCCGATTCCAGGTCAACCATATTCCCCTTAACAAGACTGACTTCATTGCCGCCGACCATACCGAGGATGTGACGTTTAGGATCTGGATGAATATACTTCGTCGCAATATTGTCGTACGACTGAGGATTCTCCTTCTTCTCCCATGGATTCCCCATTGGTTTGCCGTATGCCTCGTCTATTGAACTCATTTACTATATTGTCAATAGAATTATTATTGAAAAGCGTGTATCGCAGAAGTTGATCCTGGTAACTCTGGAGCTGAGGAATTGTCAAACTCGTTTCCTGAGAAAGTTTAACAATCAGAGTATTTCTCGTATCTTCTGAGTAGCACCGCTCTGCTGCCCATCTAGACTTATCCTCAATGTAATCAACCCTTCTAGATATTTTATTATGAACAATAGGCATATATAGAATAAATGTCATCCCATTTATATAAATAATAGGGTCGCCCCTGTGTCTGACTGTGAGATGAACAAATGTTTCATCACAGACTTCGGATTCTTCCAAGCCGAGAAATCTTGCTTCTATTCCACCATATCCTGGAATGTAAACTAGACAGCCAGGAGTGACATAAATATCATCTGTAGCCACCTCAAGGTATCCCTGTGGAATTCTGAAGATGGGTTCTGGACCCTTTCTTTTTTGTAGAGAGATGTCGGTGACGCCTGTTTTTCCAGAAAGTAGTTTTATTGTATCACCTGGTTTTAACTCATCTATTGATTTAACACCAGATACTAAACTTATTGATAGGTTTTTATTAAGAAACATTTATTTATAGAAGCTCTATATTATCACCAAGAAGGATATAACGCAACTCCTGGTCTGAGAAATTCTGTAACTCAGAGACAGTGTAGGGGGATTCCTGCTGGAGTTTTGCAATCAGACCATTTCGGACATCTTCAGGGTAAAGTGTATCTCTGGGAAGATCCTTGCGAACAGCCACCTTTTCGTGGAATGGTTTTTCTGCTCCTTTGAATGGCTTTCCGTGTGACTCAATTGTTACACCTTGTGCATCTAGAAGTTCATCACGGAAACCACCAAGGGAAATATTGTAGTATTCAAAGAATCTGTCAGTGAGATCAGCACGCTTGTAGCCGAGGAACTGTGCTTCAATGAACTTACCGTCTATGAAGACACTGTGGGTGGGGCTGAGATAGAGATCTTCGGTTGCACCGAGTTTTCCAGCGGGAATGATGTATGGTGCGAGATGGGGTTCATTTGGAACTGTTTGGCAAGGAATATCTACAATTTCGCGTTCTAGGCCGTTTGGCATGAGAATGGTATCCCCTTGTTTAAGAGTTTCAATTTGCACATAACCTTCTGGCGTTTTTATTTTAGAGCCCTTGAGAAGACAAACTACATCCATTTGAGTGTAAATTACGTCATTTGTAATGCCGTTTCCAAATGAAAAGCTACCTGGAATATCAGATGGAAACCATGATGTTCCATTTGTACTCTGTAATATACTATAATTAGATAATGGTGTAGAACCCTGATAAAATATACCACTCGCAACAAAATATCCTTGACCATCTACAACACCATATGCTAGCCCAAGGCATTCATATGTGCAATTTGTAGTAGATATTGGAAAGAATGCATTAAAACTAGAATCAATAAATGTTTGTCCATAATCAGTACTATACATAATACCAACTGGATTTACCCCTGTAGTCATTCCAGCAGAATAACCTATTACCCATGTTCCAGCATTATCTGTTGCTATACATCTGGGATTCCATCTTGCAGGATATCTAGTTATTGATATTTGAACTTCAAAAAGAGCCCCGCCATAAGCTGTCCATCCACCACTTCCATCTAAATATGATGTTTGTATTAGCGAACTTGCATCCTGAATAGTATTTTGTACATTTCCTGCAATAATCCATCCATCTGTAGAAGCACCAATTTTACCAAAACCAGATGCAATTGTATCTGAATCTTGAATCCATTGCGTATTAAATCCAGATGAAGCAGAAAATGTAGAAATACCAGATTTATAATAAATAATTGTACCATTTGTATTCCCCGTAGTAACTACTATCCAATTATCATTTGTACCTGGTCTACTTGCTATTGTTCGTATAAAATCAACTGATGCAAGGCCGCCGGCAAGTATAGATGACCATGTAGTTGAAATATCATCTTTATTATATAATAATTGATTAGCCCCACTTACATTATTTAAACCAACTACAACTGTATTATCAGAACCATCAAAATATCCTCTTCTCATAACAATTTGATCTCCAGCTGTTATATTTGCATCTGTGGTATCAAAACCAGGTACACCAGATGTATCTGACCATGTAGATGTAGAGCCATTTGTAAATAATAAACTACTCTTATTTGTTCCTACACCACCAGGGCCAGCAGTTGAATATAATGGCATCGCCGCGACTAGCTGATTATATGGTGTTGTTCTATACTCTATCTTATTTGCAGTACCCATATTATTATTGTAAGCAGATATACCAGTAAAATCCTGTACAAATATTAAAACATTAGATACAGTATCAGTAATAGCATTTAATACAACAGGCGTATTATTTGAACTATCCTGACCAATCACAATAAATCCATTATAGACAGGCATCTTAACTCTAAAATTGACGCCCAAAAAAATCATTGAAAAAAGTCCAATATGACTTCCCCAATCATCATCTCCCTTGACGGCAATATCGGTGCAGGCAAGTCTACACTTCTCGCAAAGATTCGTGAATCCATTCCAGAAATCAATGTAATTCCTGAGCCGGTAGATACCTGGACATCTCTTAAGATGGGAGATTCAGGTAAGAATCTTCTTGAACTTTTCTATGAGGATAAGAAGCGTTGGGCCTACACGTTTCAGAACTGTGCAATTCTCACGCGTCTTCATAATATTGAAGAGGCAATCTCTAGCCCAGATGCAAAGTCAAATATCTTCCTAACAGAGCGTTCTGTTCTCACTGACCGCTATGTCTTTGCAGACATGTTGTATAAGTCAGGAGATATTAATGATATTGAGTGGCAACTATATAATAAATGGTTTGACACGTTTGCAAAGAAACTCCCAATTAAGGGTATTATCTATCTGACAACTAGCCCTGAGACTTCTCAGAAGCGGATTAAGATTCGCAATCGTCATGGAGAGGAGAATATTCATACTGATTATCTGGATGCTCTAGATAATCAGCATCATACTTGGATTCAGAATACCGATATTCCTGTTCTTCAGATTTCAACTGAAGAGGGTGTGGATATGAATCAAACAATTATGCAGATTAAGGAATTTATTGGTAAAATGCAGTGAACATAATATAAATTAATACTAATTATTGTAAAACATTATTTTTACTATACTATGGAATAATACGGGTACTGTAAAAATCAGTTTTTGTAAATATTTTTTAGTTTTATCAGCAATTTACATCACGCAAGTAACTTCTCGTCGGTACGCCTGCTCTTAACCACCCTTTATCAGCAGCCTCTTGTATAAGATTGGAAGGCTTCTGGATATTTTCCTTGAGAACAGGAATCATAGGAGTCCACTGCTGGTCAAACATTTGCTCAGTGACAGTACCACATTCCTTACCCATACGTACCTGTTCAGAATGGAGGAGCAAGCTTTCAATATTAGGATTACCACGACCACCAGCCATGAAAGGCACAGTCAGGAAGGGGCGAGCCTGGGCACGAGTAGAGCAGCGATTGCTCTTGAAGCCAGGCTGATTACGTAGAACAGAGTCAGCATTAATAGCAGCATTATTGTAGCCATAGCCTTCGCGTGCATATATAAGAACCTGGTCAATTGCAGTAGGGTTTACACCGGATGCCTTAGGAACAAGATTAGTAGTCATATAACGACCAGGGCCAACGGATTGAGCATAATAAGATTGAATGCCACATAGGTCATCGCGTGAATGTGTTAAGCGATTGATATCCATCTCTACACATTACAGAACAAAAGAAGTTTATTTATTACAGATAGAATGAAAGAACCGGTGGCAAAGCGTTTCTGTAAGTGCATAAAAAAGGTGAGAAAGACTGTAAAACGATTACCTGAGCGTTCTGCTGAAAGTTCTGCAATTGCTGTTTGTGTAAAATCTGTAATTCAGAGTCGCGGAAAAACTCTTCGGAAATTTAAATGCGGACGCAAACCTCGTCTTCAGACACAACCCTTAAAATAAAAAATGATTTCCGACTGACATCTCTCTAAAAGTACAAAATGTCTCGTGATAAAAAGAATAACTTTCCACCTTATCTGAAGAATCCCCGTTCATCTCTGCCGTATGTTATTCCTCCTCCGCCAAAACTTCCATCTGGAGCTTCAACTCCGATTAATGTAAAACCAGAAACTCCTCAAAATATCCCTCCTCCGATTCAACTTCCACCTCAACAGGCTCCTACACTCTTTGATTCTGTAAAGCAGGGCTTCGGATTTGGAATTGGTACTTCAATTGCTCGTTCCATTTTTGGCGGCTCATCTGAAGAAAAGAATAAATCGACTTCTATTGGAACTGCTAAAGCACCATTTATTGATGAATTCCTAAAGTGCATGGAGCGTACTGAGAATAATATGGATGAGTGTAAACAACTTCTTATGAATGATAATAAAGTATAAAGTACTTATATTATCATTATTATATTCGTAAAAATTTGATGTTGTTATCCTTTTTTTATTGTACACATGACATTATAGAATGGCCGAAGAATCTTCTAATAAAAAGGATTTTACAGATGACCTTGATCTAGATATTGACCTTACACAGAAAAAGAAGAAAAAGAAAAAACACAAGGGTGAAAATGAAGATGAAGAAATCGCACATGATCCTATATCTCAGCCAACAGCAAATGATATAACTCTGGATGATCTTGACATTGATTTCTCAAAGAAAAAGAAGGAAAAGAAAGAGAAAAAGGAAAAGAAAGAGAAAAAGGAGAAGGAAGAATGTACAGATGAACCACACGATTCAACTGAAAAGAATAATACAACATCTATATGTGAATCTCTTTGTAATTTTGTGTATCCAATTGATGGCCGCAACTGGGGTCCAAAGTTGGAGCCAGATAATGAATATATGACATATTATGAAATGCTTGATAGACTATATCAGCTTATTAATATCAATAACCCAGATTATATGAAGAAAACAACAATGCTTATTAAACCCCCACAAATTGGTCGCCTTGGTACAACACGAACAGATTGGATTAATTTCAAAGAATGCTGTCGTTCAATTAATCGTCAACAAGAACATCTCTTTCAATTTGTACTATCTGAACTTGATATTACTGGGTCAATTGATAGCGAGGAACACTTTATTATGAAAGGCAGATATAATACAAAACAAATAGAAAATGTATTTACAAATTATATTAAGCTATATGTTCAGTGTAATACTTGTCGCAATTTGAATACAGAACTAAGGAAAGATACCCTTACACGTCTCACATTCCTATTCTGCAATCGCTGTACTTCTCAACGGACAGTTCAAGCAATTAAAGCTGGTTATCATGCGACGACAAAAGCAGACCGTAAAAAAGATAGAGAGAATGACTAATATATGTAAACTCTAAATTCGTATATATACAATAAAAATATAGTAACTTTTTATTGAATGTATTATCCGAAATATAATCCAAGTGCAAATGCGATTCCAACAAATAGGATATGGAAGAGAATACGATCACAGATTTCTCGTAGAGATGAACCAATCTGTTTCATCATGTATGTTCCACGGAGTTCATACCCATTTTTGCGATAATAGTCCCGAACACCAATTCCAGAAATAATCGCAATCTGTTTGTACTCCGAATCTCTGGAAATCCGTTCAGCAATTTTGAGAAGAGTCCGGCCAATTCCAAGATGCTGAGCTCCATTTCCTGAACCCTCTTCTCCAACCGCTTTGACTTGCCCATAAACATGAAGTTCGCGAATCATTGCCGTCTTTCCAACAAGTTCTGGAATCACACTCTTCTCCAAAGAATCACAGAGCCGGAGGCGAATAAATCCAAGGAGAAGATTTCGGTTTGGGCGAGGAACTTCTGCACAGATGTAAAACTCTTGAGCACCACTTGCTTGAAAACTATCTATGAAATATTGAATCTCAGACGGTTCAAACTTCTCATTTCCAATCTCTCTGCACCGAATACACTGGCAATAAATTCCCTGTTTTTCTGCGAGCCGAGTTACGACATCTCCGAGATTGTTGTCTGGAATTGAAGAGCTTGTGAATCCAAGGAAATTATTTCCTTCCCTCGCTGGAAGAAAATCCCTCTGAATCCGGTTTACACGAACCCATTTTGGAGTGATTGTTTGGCGATAGACCAAAACATCCTTCAATAAGCTTCCATCTGGAGTCTGCTCTGCATATGGTGTCCACCGCCCATCCTCTTTCCACTTTTTCACTTCGGTGAAACTGACATCTTGGCAAGGATAGTCTTTCATGTAGTCCGGGATCAAATCTGGATCATCTTGAAGAACCAAGCGATAACACTCCTTATCCATCTCAGGAGTTGCTCCTGGCAAATCTGTCATAATGTGAATTTCAACCTTGAATCCATATTCCTTGAGAAGACGAATTGCATCTTTGGAATGTTTTACAAGATGTCCCCGATTCATTTTCCGAAGAAGATTGTCATTCGTATGCTGAACTCCAAGTTCCACACGAGTGACACCATAATTTCTCAAACGTACAATCTCATCCAAGTTGATCATATCTGGACGAGTTTCAATTCCAACTCCAACAACATGAATTTTAGCGGATACATTCAACTTCTGCTCTTCATCTACCGAAAGTCGTTCCCGACGAGGAAGAGAATCGTAGTATGTGTTTGCAGCATAATAAAGGTCTCTCATAAAAGTATCTGCAACATCTCGATCGTAACAAGAAAACGTTCCTCCAAGAATCCGGAATTCAATCTTGTCAATTGGATGTCCATTCCTCTCTAGGGCACGAAAGCGAACCCAAACCTGCTCTTCTGCATCAAACCCAACAGATGCTGCCCGACGAACTGCATCCTCATTGCTAAGATAAGAACGCGGCATATCTACAGATGCACCATTTGCAATAGTCTCATTTGGACAGAACCTGCAATTAAACTTACAACTAAAACGGTCAGGTGGCATAACGACCGATACATTTACAATACCACTTGCACTTCGTATTGCCTTTTTCATTAGGAAATAACGAAGAGGATGATTCTTAGGATATACAGTCGGATATTCATCTGATAGCTCTTTATATGCAGTACTTAGCCATTGTTTTCCAATAATATGTTTATATTTACGTGCCATTTCTCTCATAATTACATCAAATGGCTTAAGCGATGAACTGTTGTTTGAAGGATACATTTTTATCATATCTGCAATCATATATTTTGCAATCCGAATAGTAGTTGTATGGTCTTTTACTGTTGTGGAATCAATAGTAATATCTTCAATATCCATTATATTGTATTATTATAAATGTAATTCATAATAGTACAATATATTTACTCAAATTTTTATGATATGTTTATGAATCCATGTTAAGCCATGTAACTGGGCCACCATCTGTGCCCGCAAGGCATGCTGCACGCCCACCTTCCTTGCATGTCTTACCAGGAATCTTATAGAGCCAATTCTGATAACTCTCACGATCATTTGGTATAGATGTAGATGGCTGAGTTACAAATTGTCTCTGACTCTGATTCTTTCCAAAGACATCTGTTGGATCACTGAACCATTGAACACGGAAATAATCATCCAGGGTCTGCTTTACTGTAGGGTCATTTACAGGGGCAGCAGATGCTCTATCTGGATTATATTTATACTCATCAATAAGGATATTCATAAAGGGGTTTCTAGATGAAGGAGGAGTATATGCAGGAAGAGAAGGGCCAGAATATGGTGCAGAATCTATCTCAGGAAGCGTTGCTTCCACTCCCATAACTCTAGTTACCATCCCTCCACCCCCACCTGTAAAGTTTTCCATAACAACAGGTACATCAACTACCTTCCAACGCCCCTTATATTTATCCTCCAGTCTCTGAATCTCCTTTTCCTCTGCAAGGGCAGTCTTATTTATAGGTGTTGTCATAATAACAATAAACCCAATAATAAGTGCAATAGATAATGAAATTATAGTTGCATTCATATAGCCACATATAGGCATTCCTATTATTCCAAATACCAGTGCAATTAGAATAAGCCGGGTACTATAGTTCCATATTTGCTCGGGACATTCAGGTACATATCGTAGACTAAAGTCCTTAAAAATAACCATTGGATCGGTCCATAGTGGTTTTTCACACTCTATCATTATCCCTATATACGCCCTGGTTTTTTACTTATTTACGTTTACCATTACCCTTGCTACCACCCTTGCCTATAGTAGATACAGTAGCATCACCATTCTTACGTTGTTCTAGTTTTCTACGAAGACGCTCCTGAATAATAGAACGGCGTGCATCACCCTCTCTGTTTACTTTTCTTGCCATATCCATATCTTCAAATCCAAACATTGATTTCATAGTACCCATCATGTCAACAAACTCAGAGTTAGAAGAAAACTCCTTCATAAGCTCCTCTGCTTCGCGGGCAATCTCTGCAGGGCGAATAGAACCATTCTGAACCTTCTGTTGAAGTCTGCTACCAATCTTCTTTACAATACCCTGAATCATCTCAGGATTCTTTGTAAAGAGTTGAATAAGAAGGTCAAAAGACCGGGATGGACTCTTCTCACACTCTTCAATCATTTCAGGAGTAAGGCCAAGATCCTCTGGCTTAATATCACGAACCATTTCTTCAGCAAGACGAGCAAGGTGGCCTTTCAAAAACTTTTCAGGAAGTTTGGGGAATGCTGCTCCAAATCCAGATGCCCCAGATGCATCTGAACTCTCAGCCCCAGATTTAAAAAAGTTCATGAACTTCCCCATCAAGCCATCAAAGTCAACCTGGCTGAGTTTCTCCTTCCAATCCTTCATCGCATCATCCATCCATCCAGGCTTAGAAGAATCACTCTTCCCACCAAAACCAGTTTCAAGGAAACAGCACATGGAAAGAAGACGTAAATATTCCCAAATTGCCTTCTGAGTATTTGCACTAAGTGTCTTCCAAACTGTATCTTCAAGTTTCACTCCAGGAAAGATAGTTCCAGGATTGCGTGAAAAATCATCTCCTTCCGGAATTACAATCTCTTCTTGAAATCTCTTTGAACGGTCCTCTTCAGAAAGAGCAACCGCTGCACGAATCTTTTCCGTATACTCTGGAAATGTTTCAAGTAAGTCGTCTGCAAACTCATCATACTTTGTTTGAAAAATAGAATGAACTTGGTTATTGTCTTCCATCTTCTCTTTTAATCATTTTTAGTACTCCGTTCTTTACGCTCCTTAATGAGAACGCTCGCAGAGAACACAAAGAACTTTTAGATACTTCCAAATTGCCTCACGAGTTGAATCACTCATAACATTCCAGTGCTTATCAAATAGAGTAAGGGCAGGCATAATCTCATTAAATTGTCCAGAAATCTTCTGATGTGCAACAGAACGAATAAGTTCAATATCACGACGATTAATTGCATCATTCAGATCGCGATAAATATGGTCATAAAAGAGGTCTACGAGAAGACGAGGATTTACCTTCTTTGCACTCTTAATCGCCTCTAGGCCCATTTTAATTTCACGCTCTTCAGGAAACGTTTCAGAAAGTTCCTGGAAGAAATTTACAAGTTGAGTTCCAAATGCACCAAGAGAGGTTGCCATATTGTATGTAAATACTATATTTAACTTTAAGTTGTTTGCCTCTCATCAAATTTTTACTGTCGCATTATACGTTTAGGTATTCCTGAATCACGTTCTCTCTGGAATGCTTCATATTGTTGATCCAGAAGCTGCTCTTTTTTACTTCTTTTATCTGGCGTTCCAGTTGACTGAAAATTAGATGCTTCACGTGTTCCCACACCTGCTCCACCGCCACCCAAGAATGAAAAGTTATGTGACATTGCAGTTGTATTATCACCTGCTAAAAATGTATATGAATCATCATATGAACCCCCCATTTCTGACATGAGGAATGGTGCAGGTTCACCACCAGAACCCTCTGCAGATGGATTGGGGCCAGACTGTGATGTACCATCTTTCATTTTACGTTCATATAACCAATTCATTACTTCGGCATCTGTCTTTGGTTCAGGTACACCGGATATTACAAGTGTCGGAACTTTCTTTAACCATGATGGTAATTGTGCTCTATTTGGAGAAGGATCTACGCAAATAAACTTAAATTCAGATTTATATGGTGTTGCTGCCAGCTCTGTGATAAATGCCTTTGACCATTCACACCGATTTGAATAAAAGCAAATATGGATTGGTGCCCTGCTCATCCTTTTTCATACAGCGAAGTGAAGTTAAGAGAGCAGACGCATCTCCCTAAATAAATTTGACGCCGCCGTAAGCAATTAAAGGGGTACAGATTAGAGTATAGAGATATGGCAGCGGCTACTCAACCTCCAAATAAGATTACATTTAGCAATGTGCAACGTGTAGATGATCGCACATATAAATTTACTGTATCACCTATTCATGTAACGTATGCAAATACTCTTCGGCGTCTTATTATGACTGGAATCAAATCAGTTGGATTTCGTGCAGATATGACTCGTGATGGAACAACAACTGATGTTAAAGTTATCAAAAATGACACTCCGATGACAAATGAGATGCTTGCACATAGAATTGGCCTTCTCCCTGTTAATATCAAAAATCCCTCTGCATGGGACCCTGAACGTTATAGATTTGAACTAAAGGTATCATGTGAACCACACAAAATGGTTGATGTGTGTGCAAGTGATTTCAAGGTCTATGAGAAAAAGATGGGGACAGATGGTCAAGAATATGAGGAAGAGCTACCTACAAATGCATTCTTCCCACCAGACCCAGTTACTGGAGATACCTGTTTAATTGCAACTCTACGCAGTGATGAATATGCACAGGAAATTCATGTAATTGCAAAGGCAACTGTTGGTACTGGGCGTGAGAATGCTCGCTTCATTCCGGTGTCACAATGTTCCTATACATATACTCTTGACACGGATGAGGACCGTCGCAAGGAAATGTTTGAAACATGGCTTCAGAATGCAAAGAAGGCATATGACCTTGAAGAGGATAGTCCTAAATATCAAGCATATTGGCGTGAATTTAATACTATGGAAGTGTCTCGTTGTTATTTGATGGATGATGCAGGTGAACCATATAGCTTTGATTTCACAGTTGAAACAGTAGGTGTTCTAGATATCCCCTATATTGTTCAAGCTGCATGTGAAATTGGTGCAGTTATGTGCGACCGATTTAGCAATGTTGCAACCGATGTTAAGTTGGATACTACTCCTGAACTAAGTATTAGTAAATCTGAAACAGCAGTTATTGGCTGGGATTTCCTATTCAAAGGCCATGACCACACACTTGGGAATCTTCTTCAGACTTGGTTGGAGCAGCATCACATGGAAGACGGCGATGCAAATCCTAAAATTACGTATGCAGGATACTGTGTACCACATCCTCTACGTGATGAGATGATTCTACGTATTGGCATAGCAGATAAAACACAGGATGGCACACCTATCCCAGTAAAAGAGGGTATTGCCCGTGAGGCACTATCTACAGCTTCTCGTGGATGTGCAGAACTATTCCGGTCTATTCGTGCAGCATGGCTTTCTAGTCAAGGAATTGCTGCCTCTCCAATGGTCGCCGCTCCTATCCTTAAGAAAAAGGCTGCTCCTACTAAACCACGCATTACCCCATCCAAATAAGTAATTTGCGATAATAGTATATAATATTATTATACATATATAATAATGTTTTATGGACTATATTGTATATTCAGAAAATGTACCACAAAGTGACTTTACAATAGTTCCATTGACACCTAATTCCTTTTTTTACAGTATTTATCCTCATTCAGATACATCTGCTAATAATATAACAATCATACAAAAACAGAAATATTCTATTAATAAGCTGGGGCAATCTGGTATAATAAAAAATACAACATCATATGGTATTGAATTTCCATATTATATTAATAATTTTATAAAGCATAATCCAAAAATAAATTTAACACTTTTTCAGACATTCTGGACAAAAGATTTACCTCCAGGTCTTCATTTTGCATCATACACTCTTAATATGTTCTATCCCCTTTTTAATAAGATTTTATATACTGATAAAGAATGCATACAACTTCTAAAGGAACATTTTGATGAGAATGTGTTAACAGCATTTAATCGTCTTCGCCCAGGAGCATATAAAGCCGACCTGTTTCGTTATTGTGCTCTATATGTACATGGTGGAATATATGCAGATATTAAATTAGTTCAGAAATACAGTATACTTAATTTAATTACTAGTTCAACTGAACTTATTTTAACAGAAGATAGAATACAACTTGATATATATAATGGTTTTATTGGAGCTGCCAAAAGGCATCCATTTATGAAATATGTAATTGATAAATGTATAGAAAACATATCAAATAATTATTATGGGGAAACAGACCTTGCAATAACTGGACCAAAAATGCTTGGAGATGCATTAAGAGAATGGTCTAAAAATAATAAAGCAAATATACTTTGGTTTAAAATGGAAGAAGATGGTTTACATATAACACACAAGGACAAAACATATATATTCAAAAATGTATCAAATTATGGAGAAAATGTATATAATTATAGGACACATTATTCTACTTTATGGGCAACACAAAATGCATATAATGATATTTCTGGTATAAATATAGATGATATAGATAATAAGCTTGATACAAAACCAGCATGTGATTATGCAGTTATAAGAGAAGTACAACTATCTGATGTAGAATTAATAATACCAATCAATGATATATATTCTGAAGAACATATTAATAGGCTATATAATGCAAATTCCAAATTTGCAGAAATTGCAGATAGTATTGATTTAAATACACATCTCTTTTTTGTGGGAAGCTATATTGGCGTTACACCTTATTTTTTTAATCGCAACATGATGTTTCCATGTAAATTTCATCTATTTGAACCACAGAAAGTACTATTAGATATGTCAATGGAAAATTTAAAAGAATATACGCACCGTTGTACATTTGTAAATAAATGTGTAAATTCTCATAACAATTACAGTATGTTTCCAATACCAAATTATTTAATAGATTGGCATTTTATGAACCTTGGTACTGTAGGATATGATTATTTATTAATGCCAGGCAAAACTGCAACAAATATAGAGTCAACAACCCTTGATACATATTATAATACTCTTAATACAAAGCAGAAAGTATCATTTATATGTTTTGATAATAATAATACGAATATATATGAAATGTTATTTGGCTCTGCACAGGTAATAACACGTTTTAAACCAGTTGTATGGATACGTACACGAGAAAATATAAAAGAACAGACATTTATTAATTTTATGAAAGAATCATTTGTATATTCCTATAAGGGAATCGTAATGGAATGGCTTGAATTCAGGTATATTAAGCCTTGAAGTCTTATTCTCAACACTATTATATATACTATGTTATCATACTATATATAATATATTATTTATTCTATCTATTATTTTAGTCTACCTCTTCAATATGGGGTTCAGGGGCAGAACCAGTTGCATCACCAGCAGCCCCCTGATACATCTTCATAAGAATAGGGCGAATCACGTCTTCAGCCTCCTTCTGCTTCTCCTTATATTCTTCCACTTCTGCATTCTGATTCTCGTCAAGCCATGCAAGACCCTTTGATACAGCTGCTTCCACGTCATCTACCGCAGAGCCAAGTGCTTCCTTCACCTTATCCTCGCGAACAGAGTTACGAGCATTGTAGAGATATGCCTCAAACTCATTGCGTGCAGTTACACGCTCCATACGCTCCTTATCCTCCTGAGCATGCTTCTCAGCCTCTTGTACAAGACGCTCAACCTCATCCTTAGAGAGACGACCCTTATCATTAGTAATAGTAATCTTATTAGATTTACCAGTGGACTTTTCGGCAGCAGATACATTCAGAATGCCATTTGCATCCACATCAAAGCTTACTTCAATCTGAGGGACACCGCGGGGCATAGGGGGAATACCATCAAGCTGGAACTTACCAAGCAGATTGCAGTCGCGGGTAAACTGACGCTCACCCTCATATACCTGAATGAGAACACCTGGCTGATTATCGGCATATGTACTGAAAGTCTGAGTCTTCTTGCAAGGAATTGTGGTATTGCGTTTAATGAGAGGGGTCATCACGCCACCAGCAGTCTCAAGGCCAAGTGAAAGAGGAGCAACATCAAGGAGAATAATATCAGAAGTCTTATCATTTGAATTTGAACCGCCTGTTAGAATATGTGCCTGTACAGCAGCACCATATGCAACTGCCTCATCAGGGTGAACAGAATCATTTAGCTTCTTGCCATTGAAGAATGCAGACACCATCTCACGAATCTTAGGAATGCGTGTTGACCCGCCAACCATGACAACCTCGTCAATCTGGCTCTTAGAGAAACCAGAATCACGCATAACTGCATTAATTGGTTCAAGCATACGTTTGAAAAGTGCATCGCCAAGGCTTTCAAACTTAGCACGCGTGATAGTAATATTAAAATCAATGCCCTCATATAGTGCATCAATTTCAATCTGTGCCTGACTAGATGTTGATAGAGTACGCTTAGCACGTTCTGCCATTGTGCGAATACGACGTACTGCACGAGCAGATGAACGAATATCCATACCCTTATGTTTTTTATTAAATTCTTCAATACACCAATCTACAATGACGCAATCTAAATCTTCTCCCAAACATGTTATCGCATAGTTCTTTATCTATGCTTCTTATAGTTTCCTATAAGTTCAGACTATATCTTAGAACATAATTATATGTTCCGAACCCATTCGTGGATATTTCATCATACTCTAATTGAGGTTAGATTACTTTATCTAGTCGTTGAACCTTTATCCAATTTCTTGGATACTTGGCTGCGGATTATCCATTTAGCTTCCATAAGCCTCATTTGCCACGTTTTTACCATATCACAGTTAGTTATTCTGTGCCATCTACTATGTTACCATGTAGATTTGGTAGTGGATTAATTTTTATAAATTCAGATACCTTTTCTTTATGATACTCAATTAACTCATGTATTACCTTGTTATTCTTTTCAAGATTTTCTCTTGCTAAACATGGTCGTAAATTTGTCCAATTGAAACATTTATACTGTTCTTCAATATTATGAAGATTAAATTGTGAACATGGCATCACATGATCTATATGCCATTCTCCATAATTATGCCACCCTATGTCGTTATTAAATTGATATTCAAGCCATTTTTTTAGATATTCAATAGTACAGCCAATATAATTGACTGTTTTATTTGATTTATTAGTTTTAATAGATTTAAGTGCACATACAATGCGTTTATTTAATCTATTTCTAATAATCCTATTATGATTAGATGCTGCTTTTTTCCATTTATTTTTCATTTTATCAGGGTGTTTTTTAGAATATGTTTTATAGGACTCCCTTTGTTTATCTATATTCCATTCCCTTGGTTTCCAACAATTATTACATGTTTTAAAATACCCAGATAATGATTTAGGAGCTTTTCTAAATTCTACACAATCCTTATATAGATTACATACTTTACATAATAGTTTAATATTAGTATTGCATATATCTATAGCATGTTTTTTCCTTTTGACTTTGCAGCAGTCACGACATAATCTATCTAATCCATCTATTGAAATAGAACATTTATTAAATTGTTCTGATGGCTTGTTTATATTACATATACAACACATTTTCTCTTCAAGAATAATCTTATCTCTAGATTTTAATAATTCTCTACTTCTACGTGTTTGTTCTAAACGACAATTGTGACATATGTTACGAATTCTACCACATTTCTCAGTATAAAATGAGTCAATTGGCAATAAATTGTTACATTTATTACAGAGTTTTGTTTCCATACAAGATATCTATAATTTATAATAAATCAATTTTTTACAACTTTAGGACGTCCCCGCAATTAAAGTTCTTTTACTTGAGCCGAGAAGTTTATTGACCCAAGTGACCATCCCCAGAGGTGGCCTTTACTTCAAATACACCATCATCAATTGTAAGAATAGAATAATCTGTAGTGCCACCACCAATATCTACAATAAGAATATTCTTCTCACCATCGTTCTTCTTATCAAGACCATATGCAAGTGCAGCAGCAGTAGGTTCATTGATGATACGGAGTACATTCAGGCCAGCAATTGCACCAGCATCCTTAGTTGCCTGGCGTTGTGAATCATTAAAATATGCAGGGACAGTAATAACAGCATCCTTTACAGTTGTACCGAGGTATGCCTCTGCAGTAGCTTTCATCTTTTGTAGAAGCATTGCTGAAATTTCTTCAGGAAAATACTGCTTTTTCTCACCCTTATAGTCAACTTCAATTTGAGGTTTATCACCAGGCCCGCGAATAACATTAAAAGGCCAGTTTTTCATATCCTTCTGAATAACGGGATCATTATACTTACGGCCAATTAAACGTTTTGCATCAAATATAGTATTCTTTGGATTTGATGCAGAAAGTGATTTAGCTCCATCACCAATTACACGCTCATCATCTCCAAAAGAAACATAGGAGGGCGTGATGCGATTACCCTGTTCATTTGCAATAATTTCAACATGGCCATTTTGCCATACTGCAAGACAAACTGTTGTCGTGCCAAGATCAATTCCTAGTGCATAATTACCATTGCTAGGGGGCATTTTAACTAATTTATATAACGTAAGAAGGTTTTAAGTTCCTTATAAGAAACATAAATCTTTAAATTTATTCCTGTTAATAACATAACAAAAATAAAAGTATAGAAATAATTAACATATTATTTTATTCAGTATCAGCTCCACCATTCTTCCGCTTAGAATAATTCATAAGGAATAGCACCCGTGGCCATGGAAGGCTGTTTACATATTGAATAACCGTTTTAAGACGAACATATTCTCCTTCGCCCTTCAGCTTTTCCATATATAGCTGATGCAACGCATATAGATGTGGCTGGAACTGTTTTTCAATATGTTCATATTTCTTTGTATGTGTAATAAATGCAGCAACATATCTATTGTAAAGCCCAAGAGTCAATCCACGAAGATGTTTTTCATACCCCCAGAACATATTTGAATCCTCTGGGTAATAGAACAAGTATGTATCAATCAGTTTCTGGCTACGTAAACGCATAAATCGCACATCAGGCCGCGGCGAATCTCCGCGAAGAGACCGAACTAGATTATATGAATTTGAACGCATACGCCACCGATTTCCACGATTATCCTTAAATGTTACACCCTGCCATGACCAACCCCTTTTTTCACATTCTGCAATAAACCAATCACTCAATTGCATATTATTATCAGCGGGCCTTTCAATACGTGGAATTGCATATTTTAGTGCATCAGCTGTCCAATGGACAGGATTCTCGTGAATAGTCACACGACCATCCTGATATACTGTACCAGTATGTACAATATACACACGCGGCGAATCCACTTTCTGAACTACACGATGTTCAGGATGCTGAAGCAGAAATGAAACAAATGTTGCAACTTCACCTTCGCCCTTGTGAGGAATATCCATTACCCTATATAGTTCATCTTTACTAATTGCATCACTAAACATATTATATAGATTATGCTGAGAATAGTATTTTCCGGCTGCATTGAATTTAGAACGTGAAACAATATGAATCTCGTTTGAATCACATGTACGATATGCATTAATCATCACTCCATCAAAGAATTCCTGAACAGACAATTTATCCCATACCTCACCTATTGTGCTATGTGACATGATGCTATCCATCACCTTTGGAGGTGAAATACATACAGGAATATTTCGCTGCACATTCCATACAACTGATCTGAACCATTTAGAATGTGCAAGAGACATGTTGCTCTGTTTTTTGTCATAATGAATAATCACATTTCCATTGTACTCTTCTCCAACCACAAATGAGCCCCCATCTTCACTCTCAATATATTGTTTGAAATCATTCCATTTAGAATACTTTTCGCATAGAATTTGAATTTGTGGAAGATCAAATGACATGTGTTATGATAGTCTAAATAATATATTAGCCAATTATTTAAACTGTCATTTTTTTACTAAAAAGCTTTCCACATATACTTGTAGAGTGTTACTTCATGGATTTACCACCAAATGAAGAAGAACGGGAGAATAACACTACTACGGTAGAAAATGGCTTGGAACAAGAAGAAACTCCATCTATTAAGGTTATTGAAGATAACGAAGAAGAGGAAATAGATGATACTGCAGAGGAAGAGGAAGAGGAGGAAATAGATACAGACTCTGCCATTGATAATATACCCCTTCTTGGCGATCGTGTATATATTAACTCAGAAAGAGATAATATTGTAATTGGTACTGTATACTATCGTTCTGCAGAACTCGTTCGTGTTCTAAAAGACGGTGTCTACAATAAACTCTTTGATTATCCCTGGATCTCAAATGAAGAGGAGGAGAGATTTGATCCTGAATCAGGAGTCACACAAGCCGCAGTTCTAAAACGCAGAGCATTTGAGACATTCGTTGAACAACATGATCTTCGTGCAGGAGATAGAATTGAAGCAATCGCAAAAGATGGAACAATATATAATACATATGTTATTAAACGCGTAAATCCAGAGGAGGATACTATTATAATTCGCACAGCTGAAAATAATGCAACAAATGATAGCCGCGACGACCGTGAAATAGTATTTAGTGGAATGGGTATACCTCTTGAAGAGGATTTTATCATTATTCGCAAGGACTTAACACCTTCTCCAGAGGATGCTACAACTGCCATTCCCTCTATTGAAGAGGAGCAGGCTGAAAGAGATGAAGAAGGCGAAGTAGAACCACCTCCATTTAAGATCGTATCTGTCGCAGATGTATATCTTCCTAAACAGGAAGTGCTCAAGGATGCACGTGCATCTGAGAGAGTATATACAGATAGTATACAAAAAATAGATGCACTCAATGATTTTCTAAATATGTTAGACCCCATCTCTCAAAAAGACCCCAAAGAACTTCGTATTATACGTTCTCTTATTGAGGTCATGAACAATATGAAGAAAGAAATAGTTGACTATAATCCAGATGGTAGTGTAAAAGGCCCTAAGAGAACATCTATAAATACACTTGCGGAACTTCTTATGAATATTGATGTACCCCTTTCTAGGCCTGTTCTAGCTGCAGCAATCAAATTATATACAGAGGATGATGATATTGATGAAAAGACAGATGATATTCAAGTAGTAAATTTTGAAGATGAATTAAATGAACTTATTGAAAATATACCTGCAGTTGTTTCAACAAAAGGTGCTGGCAATATTATTGCACATTGGGATAATGAAAAGGCATTTACAAATAAATTCCAGAGACCATGGGTCCCATCTATTGAGCCGAGAGATCCTAAATTTACAGCATTCACAGATTCAGACTTTTTCCGCTATGATATCCCTGATTTAGAGAATAACCAAGTTCCAGGATATATACCTCCCTCTATAAAACAAAGTAAAAGTAGTAGAAAGAAAAAAGAGGATATTCCTATGCCTACATTTGGCTATGTTCCTTTTTCATATATGCGTTCACTCCGTGCAACTCCACGTAAAAGCAATGAACGCGGGCGTGTAACACATATCCCACCTGAAGAGGCTACAATTAAATCCTATTTAATGTTCCCTCCAAGTGTTGCATATCGCATGGGTTCTAAACGCACTGGTTCTCTTGCAATAGATTCAGGTCGTTCTATAGGGCGTTATTCAACAATTGCACAAGTAATTCGCTATCTAAACGGTATCAAGGAATCCAACCCCACATCACGTGATATTATTGAGCTCGGTGTAATTGGAACTACCTTAAATGACATATCATTGGATGAATATCTAGAGGGAATTGTAGTGCCAGGAACTGGTTTTGGAGAATCTATACATTCTCTCTCAGATATTGGTCTAGCAGATATTGAACTTACTCCTGAACTTTTCAGAATTCTGGAAACTAAAATAACCGCATATCAGAACCAGTTAATAAATACTCTTGGAAAGCTTCGTGAAGAACTTATCAACATGGAGGCAGAAAAGCTTGAAGCAAATCCGATGATCGAGGATTCATCTGCTCTTAAGAATGCAGAGGAAGAGAAAATCTTGAGTGATGCAGTCTCCACATTTAAGCAAATAAACAAGAATATATCTTCTTCAGATATCGCCCTTGTATTCTATCTCCTAAATAAATACAATGCATATTTCCAGGCGGCCATGGGTAAAGAACCACTGTTCCTCATAAAGGAAAAAATCCGTGCCATCCGTGCAATGGGTATTGAGCGTGCACGTATTGAAAGATTAATCAGAGAAGCAGATGCAAATAAGGGAGAAGTGCCTATTCCTAATAAATGCGAACATGTTCCTCTATTGACAGCTGTCAGAAAAATAGATGATATAAATGAAAGATATCACCTTTTGACAAAACTCTTTAATAGATACCAGGGTGATCGCGATGGAAACTATATAAACTGCTCTCTATGTAAGAAACATCTCATCTGCGTACACGAACGTCTTCAGATTCATGCATTCTTAAATCCCACTGAAAGAGACGTAATCAATAAGGAACTTCTGATTAAATTTTCTGGTGGCGTATTTGCAGGAAATTATATATGCAGAAACTGTGGTCAGCCAATTCATGAGATAGAATATGACATGAATATGGAATACGACGATGATGGTCGTCCCATGGTTGGCAGAGCAGTTCTTGAAGAAGAGGAAACAGTAGAGGATGAAATTGCAACTGCACTTACAATGAAGAAGAAGGCTGATTATATGACAGAAGGCCTTACTGATGATCAAAAAGCCATATATGAAGTAGTTCGTGAACTATGTATCAGAACTGCTATTCCTTTTACAAGAGAAACATATATAAAGGTAATAAATCGCATATATGAGGTCATAAAGAAAGTTCCAAGTATGCATAAGGCACTAGAAACTGCTGCAAAAGCGAGAAAAATGAACCCTCCTCCACCTCTTGATATATTCTTAGCACAAAAGATAATCCAATATACTGCTGCATATTTCTTACTTGAAGTTCAGACACATGTCCCTGAATATCTACCCCTGTATAAAATAAGAGAAGAGGGATGTACCCGTGATTTTGGTGGCTATCCTCTAGTTCCTGATAAAACTCTTACAAATGGAATTACATTCATTGCATGTATTGTAAACAAAATAAAACAGGAAGATAGTATCTGGAGCAAATCTGGCCTCTCTAAAGGAACAGATGATAATATAAAAATAATAGCAAGTCTTATAACGGTTGCAATAGATAGTGCATTAAAAGACTCAAATGTCTTACAAGATATTCAGACAAAGAGACAATATGAGAGTGATACATTTGGTAGAAAATTAGACGATGGCCGGCCAACAGAAATAATACCTGTAACATTCTTACCAGCCATGACTATGCCAACAGCTGAAGAAGCTGCTGAAGAACCAATTATACCAGAAGTAACAGCAACTGGAAATAATAGTAGAAATAGACAACTCTTATCAAAATTCTGGATTCGTAAGGCAAATGACCGTGCAAAATCCCTTGTAGAGGAAACACAGCTTGCAAAAGGAAACCCATATTCTGAAATAACATGCTGTCCTACAAATATACAATACCCTGATAATTTCTGGAAGTCTGCCGGCCTTCCTGAAATAGGGCAGAGACAGCTTATTTCTTCAAGGCAGGGTGCATCATTACAAGTACATTTTGACCCTCGTCCTGCAGAATCAATCCTTGCAGAAGCACCTGAAGAACTATATTATCGTCTATTCTTAAAAGTATGCTATGCAGGTCCTAGAAAGGGTCACCCTCACGAACCTGGTCTTACAAATCTCTGTGCATGGTGTGGATTCCAATTCCCAGGAAATCCATCTGCTATGAATGCAGATACAGAAGGTAAGGCAGCATTAGAAGCGGCATCTGTTGAAATAAACAGAGAAACATATATGGAATTACTAGATCAAGTTCACAAGATTCATGAGGTAAAAGGTGTAGAATCATATATGTTTAAGTTTGATGATAGCGTATTAGCAGAATTTGCGGCAATAACACCATCCCCTGTTAAGGATTGGAATGCAATATTAATGGAAACTATTACAAACATTAATGCACTCCCACGCGATGCATCAAGCAGTGATAAGCTTGCTGCTCTAGATAGAATATCAAATATATCAAGGAAGCTGGAGGATTATATTAATATAAAGGGGCTTAATGTACCCATCCGCGAGAATGCAATATTATCCTGCAAAGATATACTTCTTAATATATCAAAACTGTCTTGGTCTAATATGTTACAGGTATTGCATACATATTTCATAATACCCTACAATAGAATCATAAATGGATTTGAGAAAGATTCTATAAGATATCCTGTAGATAAGAAAACAGATACTCCAGAAGTTGTAAAAGATTTCACAAAGATATTCACAAATGACAACGTTGTTCTTACAAATTATTTCAGTTACAAGGATAAGGCTATTATACGTCCAAACATTGAACTATTCCTTCGTCAAATAAGAACATATATGCAATTCAAGGAAAAGATTGTGCCAATTATATTAACTAAACCAGGTGGTAAAGAGTTGCTTGCATATATACAAAGAATAATGATACTTGGACCTATTACATCACTTATATACAAGAAACCAATTATAGATACAGGTATTACTGAAGTACTAACATCTACAAATGAGATATTACAGCTTATAAGAGCAACATTAAGACATTATTATGAACAACGTCTGATATTTGATGATAGAGAAATAAAAGAAAGAGTGCAGATTGCAAATGAAAAAGAGAAAAACGTCGTGATGGCAAAAATCAGAAACATTACGGACGAAGACGCAAAGAGAGTTGAGCTTCTTAAGAAGAAACTAGGTATCGGTGATTGGGCGGTCGGTGGCAGCAAGGCAATCTGGCAGTTTGATGCAGACCAGTATGAAAAGGAGCGTCTTGACCGTATAAAAGCTGGTATTGTTGATTTTGCAGAATCAGCTGTGAAAGGTCCAGAACAGGATGTATTTGGATTTGACATGGATGGTCCACCAGAAGAGGGCTATGATATGGACGCATTTAACAATCACGCAGACGATGATTAAATATGCTGCTTCTTATTCTCTAGATATCAAGTAAGGATGAAAACCCTGCTCTATTCAGGCGTGCTCTATTTAGCAGGAGTGGCTGTAATTCTTCTTTTACAGCCCGAACTAATGTTTACAAAAGAAGGTACTTGGAAAGAATTTGGAATAGGACGTGATAGTCATAAATATACATGGATGCCATTTTGGCTTTTCACTGTTATGTGGGCAATCTTATCATACCTTATAGTGTCTACACTATCTGGTTCATCTGAACATTCTACACCTCCTGTCTCAATTCCAAATATGTCAATTTCTGATTCCCTGACAACACAAAAAAGTGTACGGTCAACTGCACCAATAAATCTTCAACCAGGATACTACATTCTTGATGTTGAAGAATCTGCTAAAAAAGGGTTTCCTAAATACATTTTCTTAGGACCAGAGGCACCAAATATCATATATAATAATGGTGCATCTGAATAATAATATAAATGCATATTGATGAGGTTATATTATAGTATTTATTGCCGAATTATTGTATAAATGGGCAATAAATTAACAAGAGTATTTAAAAAAAGCACATATAAAAATAAAATAGATATAAATAGTGTAAATAAGGAATTTGTAATAGAAAATCTGAGAGATTATATTATGGGCTCTCAGGAATATAATAACCGGTATGGATGCAAATTATCTTCAGATAAAATGTTAGCATTTCGGTTGTATCTTTCTGCTGAAGAATTTGTAGAAACAGTTGAATCTGCAATAAAAGGAAATTTTATTATATCAAACCCAGATACATTTCAAGAAATTATAAATGGTGGAATAAACATCGATAAGAAAGATAAATATGTATATTTTTGTTATACTATACATTCAAAGGCACATAATTGGATATAATCCAGCTTTAACATGACTGTGATAATCCAGAAGATACTACTTGGCCACATAATATACCAAAGAACATATAATATCCGATTGCAATACCTTTTAACATAGGTGCACGCTTTTCTGCTTCAAGAATACCCATTTGTGGAGTACACAAAAAGTTTGTCTTTGCATCGCACGCTTTTGTTACAGCTGCTGCAGCACTATTCACTCTTTCAGAAGAATCAAGTACTAAATCATATGGTTTAGATGTAACTAGATTTGAGAATGCGGAGGCAACTGGTAGACGGAAATATTTTACCTGGCCGAGTACCATGCCTAAATATGCACCAATTACAGTCGGAATTCCACCAAGAAGTGATTGCCCTGGTTTCACAGAACCACATGCAGATACTTGCCCAAGCATACTTATTGACATACTGCCAATATAAATTAATACAGGAAACAAGAGCCAGTATATAAAATTAAAATATGGAATAGAGTTCATGTAAAAATACAGTAGTATATTTACAAGTACAACTGCAACTGCATATGATATTGTTGAACCATATAAAAACCCTGAGTTTGATTTTGACGTATCCGGATTTGCCATCTTTTTAGAGCCTTTGAAAAATAATAAGAAATAAATCATTTGACGACAAATAGAGCGATGCCATTCACCCTAACCGATTTTTACAAGGGTCGTACAAAGAATCCAGCAGAATATCGCTATAATGAAGCTGGTGATCTTATACATACCGATTCAAAAGGTGCTGTACTTGAATCAATTCGTCTACCGATATATCGTTCAACCACACTTCAGGAGTTTGAGGAAATGAAACAACAACGTCTAGATAAGATTGATATGGCACAACGTGAATATGAACAGGCACGTAAAGATTTAAGAGATGCAATACATGGGTCAGCATCAGATAGTGAAATTATAATACTAAATCGTCACATTCGTGATGCAGATGAAAGGCTATTTGCAGCAAGATATGCGGCAGATGGTTATGAAAAATTAACAGGTGTACAGACAAAGTTTATTCATTTTGAACAGCGTGACAATGATAAAATAATGCCTGAACTAACACGTCTCGTCACAATGGAATATCCTTTAAGTTCATTTTATGTCAGAAAAGCACCTGGTAGCGAAGATATACCTTCAACCATCCCTCAGACTGCTCCTGTAGAACCTGTTAAGTCAACTAGAAAAAGGGTTGCCAATACTCCTATCACTCCTGCACCAGTTACCCCAGCACAAAATATATTCATATTTAATGATTCAATAACAGCAGGTAAAAATGCAGTGCGTGTAAGAAGAGGTGGGCAGCTTTTATATCTTCCTGAATTCTCATATCTCAGTACACTATTCACGGTTCCATTGACAATAAACGGAAGAAACTATAATAGTATATATAAGGCATTATATGGTGAAATTGCATTTGATTATGATGCAACACAGGGCAATACAGATATGTATGATTTTGTAACATCATTAGAAGATTATGAAGAGGCTGAATTTACAGCTGATGCATTTGGCCTTACTGAAGAAGAATATAATGATAAGAGAAGACAGCTAATAAATGATTTAACATATATTAAATTTAAGAACAATGCTGAGTTACGCTCTAAATTAGCCACATTTGCAGAGAATACTGAATTTGGTGTATATGTTGAAGGTGATCAATTCCTTGGAATTGGTATACCAATTGAAAACAAGGATTCAGGAGTTATTGATAACTGGATTGGTCAAAATATCCTAGGAAAAGCTTTGAAGCAAACTCTTACAAGAATAAAAGAAGAAATGAGACCTGTTGCTCCTGTTACACCTGCACCATCTTCTACAGCAACTCCTGTAAGAAAGCCTCTTCCTAAAAAGAAGCCTGTTATAATTGTTGAAGGCAGCAATACTGAATAATTAAGCTGCTAGAGGAAATGGTTTCAGTTTATTTTCATTTATATCACAGTCCACCTTATTTACGCGATATTTATAGCACACCCCATTTCTATCACGATATACCTGTTTATCAGCAGTTTCAGGTAATGGATATTTCATTACAACTTCTTGGTCTGGTTTTTTAAAGTAGATCCCTACTACACCTAAAACGAGGCCAATTATAAACGGTATTAACATAAACTTTTTATACATTTATATCCTACTAATAAGAAGAAAATGATTTCAGATTTACTTAAGCATCCTAACTTCCCACCTATTTTCAGTTTCCTGCTAGGCGTTGCTCTAGCATGTATTGCTAGACCAATATGCAAAGGTGCAGAATGCCTTGTCAACAAAGCACCGCCTGTAAAGGAGTGGGATGGATATGTTTACAGAATAGGTAGTACTTGCCATCAATATGCAACAGAAATTGTAGACTGTCCTTCTGCTGGCGAGACTATAGAATCCTTTAAGCAGAGAAATACAATAATTACAAAACGCGAATAGTTTGCACTCATGTTTTCATAAAGAACAAAAAGGAATACTATGAGCGGCACGCTTATTTCAGATCTTGATAGTCGTACTCCGGACACGGATGGAGACCTTGTGCAACAAATTCTTGCTGATATGAACACACCAAGTCAAAATAACCCTATTCAACAGCCCACTTCTATGCCTCCCCCGGCTAGCAATGGGCGTATGATCAATTCTCCAAATCCTAATACTATTTACCCTCAGGCTGTTGATCCAGGCACAGCAACAGCACATATGATTGGTAAAGAGTATCCTACGCCATCTGACTTCTCAAGTATGATGACACATGGATATGGTCCAAATGTAGCAGCACATATGCCTATGCCAGCTGGTGGAATGCCCCCTGTTAATTATGGTGCAGCCCCTGGTATGTACCCACCTCAACCACAGCCTCAACTTGTTCAAATGAACCGTGGTGGAAATTGGTATTCAGAGATTGTATCACATTTTAAACAACCCCTCCTTGTTGCTATTATAATCTTTATAATCAATCTTCCAATCATAAATGTCCTTATTGGACATTATGTTCCCGCATTACTTAGAGTCGGCGGAGATTTAACTACGGCAGGCCTTCTTGTTAAATCACTTGTTGGAGGACTTCTGTTCTGGTTTATTCAAAGAGTTCTTGCACCCCTTGTTGCAGTGTAAAATATCATAGTCCATGCTAAAAAAGTAACTATCATTAGAGGATGAAGTTTAATCACTGGACATATACCATAGCATTGATTACACTTATGTTATATGTATTCTATTCTATTAGTGCAATGGGCTTTGGTGGTCTACTGCTGTCATCTGCAATAGGTCTTATTGCTGCTTCATTTGTTGATACATTTGAATATATAACAATTATTGTTGTTGTATCTGGTGTTATTATTGCAATGCTATATCGTCGTATGATGATAGAGCGTATACGCAATGAAGGTTTTACAGATGGCACTCCTAAGGAAATAATTAATCGTATTGAGACAATGGAAAAGAAACGTAAAGAACCTGTTGGTGTATATGACCCTCGCATTGAAGGATTTGCAGATGTGCCTTCTGATGCCCCTGAATCTGAGGAGGAAAAGGCTGCAGAAAAAGGTGAGAGTCCTGAATCTAAACCAGCAACTACGGTACGTACAGATGAAGTAAAGGCTACTCTTCCAGATACTTCTGATGATGGAAAAAAGAAGGAGGCATTTCAACAGGAATCATCTGGTCTCTTTAAACTAGGCGAGATTCCTTCAGAATCAAAGGAAGGCCCTCATATTGATGCAGGCTCAACCCTTATGAAGGCCATTAATTCTTTACATCCCGACCAGATTAAATCAATGACAGATAATACTAAGGAAATGATTGAATCTCAGAAGAACCTCATGTCTATGTTGCAGACAATGCGTCCTGTTCTCCAGGATGGCAGACAACTCCTTGATACATTCTCAAATATCTTTGGAAATGGAGGCTCCTCTGGAGCAGCAGGTGGCATGTTCAAACTTGGTATGTAATGCTAAATTAGAGAGAACAGATGGCTAGAAAATGTCCGCCTGGAGTATTATGTTTATCTAATTCTGTTATTTTAGTACTAATATTTATAGCAGTATGTGCTATAGGTGCTATAATATATATTAAAGGGGATAATAAGACAATAGTACACGTTCCACAGAGAACAATGCATGCTCCTATTCAACCTCCTTCTCCACCTATGATTATAAATGCAGGTGGTGACGATCGTTATACTAGAGCACCTCAGCCACTCAGAAGTTGGATGAACCCTCCTGAATTCCCCCCTCGTGGCGGTATAGCATCTATTCCTATTAATATTCCAACACAGGGCCTCCCTGAATCATTCCAATCGGTTGGCATGATTAATGTGAACGGCGAAGCACTCCCCTTATATGGTCGCCGCACAACAGGTTCATCTGACCGTTGGAATTATTATACAAGAACTGACACATATAATCCTGTTCCTGTTCCAATTAAGTTTGGAAAAAGAGACTGTATGGATGATGTTGGTTGCAATGAAATATCATCGGGTGATAATGTTCATCTAGAAGGACTTCATAAACATGGTAAGGTGAATATATACAAGATTGATGGACCTAAATACATTCCTGGTTTACTATAAAGGGATTCAAACATGAATAAAAAGACAATATGCAAATATATAAGAGATACTAGTGTAATATTAGTTGCAAATATTATTACATTAGCAATAGTGCATATATACATAGAACATAGGGCATCTAAGAGTTTGATGCATAGAATATTTCACAAATGGTAAAACATAGCATTTAATAGTGATGCCATTCTGCCCCGAAGGAGTAAATACGGGCATTATAGAATTAACCGGTCCAATAACATCTTCAATTCTAGAGTCAATTGCTATCCAGCAGTCTCCAATAAGCATATCATTTGGTGCTAGAAAAACTCCGCCTGCTATTATTGGAAATCGCATAGACGAATCCTCCGATAATACAATTCTTTACAAGGGAATTAAATACACTCTCGCAAGTGGGGGTCAGATATGTGCCCCATTGCATCGTGGATACACAATACCAGGGCAGACTATAGCTCCGAGAGCAGAACTTGTTCTATCATTCTCAAATTCAAGTGTAGTTGGTTCATATCCTACAGGAATACTATTGTGCTTACCTATATACGAGGGCTCAGAAGGAATGCATTCTGCATATATCGAGCAAATGTTTAATTCAGATGCTCCCGCTGCAAATCTTCAGACCCTCTTTTTTGACAACGAAAAGGACATGTCTCAGATTTCACTTTCATATAAAACCTGCTTTGATACAATGAATGTTCTTACTCCAGAATCATATACTATACAAGTTATATACTTTCCAAATGGTATAACTCTTACTTCACAGATTTTTGAGAAGCTTATAAAAGTTGCAACACAGACAAAAGACTATGAAGTCAAAGAAAAAGACAGCAAAACTGGTAAAGTAAAGGAGAAAGAAATATCTAAACGCCAATTTCCCGTATTTGAACTGCCTCCGGCTTTGAGAAATGCACAGTGGACAGTTCGTTCATATAAATATGATAAGGATGGAAATAAGACTCCTTCTATTCTCTCTCCTGAAGGGTATTTATATACAACACAGTATTCTAGTGCATCAGACGAATTTAAGAATCGTTTTCAATTCTTCACAAAGCCACCATCTCTTCCAGGCAAATTCTCATCTGATATGTGCCCCTACTATAAAACAACACAGTATAAGTGCGTCCCATTTAATAGCATAACCGATTTGTCAGGAGATTATGTTATACCTGGTGGAGCATCATCATTAAAATCTATTCTTGACGCACAAAACATTATGATGAACAAGGCAAAAGGGCTAAATATAGATGGAACAGATCCAAATGTAGATACGTCATCTGATACGGAAGCAATTATAATTACATCAGTTTCTGTTATATTGGCAGGACTTCTATTAATAGGTGCTGGTAGTTGGATTGCAAAAACATCTTCATAAACGTATTATATACTAATATATAGGGATATGACACCAAGAGATTTTATATTTATAGTCCTTGCCGCCATTGTGCTAGTAATTGCTCTATATATTATTGAAGAAACTAGGCCAAAAGAGGAGGCATTTCAAGATTCAACTATGTTAACATTCTGTCCGAATGGTTGGAAGCCGTTTTTCTCAAAACGAGGGGATACGGAATGCTGTGATGGAGAAGTATCTGGAAATACATGTTCAGGAAAACCAGTCTGCTCATTTAATTCTAACTCTGAACTTCCAACATGCAAGGCGGTTCTTGAAAAGGAATATTCCAAGAAAGCAGTAAATCTTTGCCCCAAAGATATGATATATTATGAAGGGTCAAATGGAAAGGGTTGTACAAGCGGTTCTCTTAATACCACAATGACTGCACCAGCAACTACTTCACAGCCACACTGTGTAATATATTCAACTGATGATGAAAACAATGGTTCTTCTTCCAGTTGTTTTAACCAGAAACGATTATCAGATGTAATCTGCTTTGGTAAGGATTGCTCTGCATCAATAGAGGAGATTCCTGGAAAGAATGTTGCTCTCATAAAGATATCATTTACAGACTATTCTGGAATGAGACATACATGTTATACAAAGGACTCGTATATAGATTATATAAATGCCACAAAACCAGAATTAATTAAATCTGGAAAATTCAATCCAGATAAAAACATAAAAATAGCAGATGTTGCAAAAGCCTATTATATAGACAAAACACTAGATAAGTCTCAAATAGAAATTTAATATAATGTAAATTATATTAATGATATCAAATAAATTTGAACATACGTGTATAATTATATATTTTACATAATATATAATTATGCCCTGTTTAAATGAACTATCAGAAGAGAATATTGTAAAACTAGCAGGTGTTAAACGTGATCGTAAAGGAAATCCTATACAACCGCAACCTCAGCCTCAGCCTCAGCCACAATCTACTCAGTGAAGTATGTGACCAAACCCATCATGCTCATACATATCAGCAGATTTATCTCCAAGTGGAATAGTCTCTAGCGGATTCTTGTGGTCAATTGTTTCTGCAATAGGATGAAACTCATTAGACCCCATATCCCTTTTTGGCTCATATGATATAACTTCCAGATCTGGTGTATGGAAGGGGAGAACTTTTACTGTTTTTTGTGGCTTAGCTTCTTCTTCAACTGACATTTTATCAGATGCATATGGGTCCATTTTATCAACAGAATTACGAGCAATAAGAACTTTTCTGCGGTTTCTCTCCAGGAAAATAGAGCCAATCATCAAAAGGGCGAGCAGTCCTGCCATATAATCCGTGCCAATCATATATAATAAGAATAACACTACAGCTATACGAATAATAATGGAATCAAATAAGAATAATATACCATTTGGTAAAGATGGTGTTAAAAGTATTACTGCAGCCATTATTATCAGATGCATATAATCACCGTACATTCCTCTGTTATTAAGTTAAATTTGATTTTTGACAATTAACAACTTTTATATTACAGAAATGTCTACAGTACCAGTCGCAGAACTATCACGTGTAATAACATCAAAGGGATATGCGATCAGAAAAGATCGAATTTCAGCAGAAACTCTTGCAAAAATAAAAAAGGACCTTACAGCTAGCCCAAAAATGATTGATAAGTTTGCAAAAGGGGCACTTGCATCCTTTCCACTTTACCAAGAATCATCTACACGTATTTATACACCAAGGCAATGGGCTATTGCTGAGTTTGGAGAACCGGAAGCGAATATTGTTTCAGAAGGAATTACTCTTCCACCCACTGTTTCATTTAAAGGTACTCCTTATCCATATCAAGAGGCTATTATTACTACATTTATCAATGAAGGAGGTAATGGCCTTATTTGTGTACCCTGCGGTCGCGGTAAAACATTTATGGCACTGAATATTGCAATTCGCCTCAAAAAGAGATTTCTTATTGTAGTTGACAAGGAATTTCTTATGAATCAATGGAAAGGAGAGATTGAAAACTATATTCAAGGACTTCGTGTAGGTATTCTTCAAGGGTCAAAACAGGAACTAGATCCAAATAAGTATGACTGCACTATCTGTATGATTCAAACAGTATGCCAGAGAGATTTCCAGGAAGGTGCATTCAAAGGATATGGGTTTACTATCTTTGATGAATGTCATCATCTTGGTGCACAGCATTTTAGCCAAGTACTCAACAAAATTCAGACACGAAATATGCTTGGCTTGAGTGCAACTCCTGACCGAGACGATGGCCTCACAAAAGTCTTTGAATATTTCCTTGGTAAACCGGTATACCAGGAAAAGATTCGTGACCCAGACCCATCTGTTATTGTCCGTGCAGTATGGTATAGAAATGAAGATCCAGAATATGCTGAGCCCCCTGTAGATTGGAGAGGCGAAGTTATTACTGCTCGTCTTCTAACACAGATTGTAAAATGTAAGGAGCGTACTCAGAAAATTATCGATATGATCAAGGAAATGGCTGCTAATCCTGATCGCAAGATTCTCATTCTATCAGAACGAAAGGCCCATCTACAAGAAATCTGCGACTCTCTAAAAGAATATACTCGTGGATACTATGTAGGTGGTATGAAACAAGAAGACCTTGATAAAAATGCGGAGACTTGTCAGATTCTTCTTGCAACATATGCAATGGCATCAGAGGCAATGAATATTAAAACACTCAATGCAATGATTATGGCATCTCCTCGTAAGAAAGTAGAGCAAAGTACAGGCCGTATTCTGCGTGTGACACCTGATAAACGAAAGGTAGCACCTCTTATTGTTGATGTTATTGATCAACATGATATGTATATTAATCAATGGTATAAACGCCTCAAATATTATAAACAATGTCAATATACTATTGAGCATGTTAATAAGCCAAAAAAGACAGTTCAGAAGGTACTGCCAACTGAAAATGGGTGCCTCATTCAATTAGACATTTAATTACGCTTTACTCTGCGAGTCTTGCGATTCTTTCTAGATTTTTTACTAGAACGACGGCGGCGACCACCATTAAACTTGAGAGAGCCATTTATGATAGCAGGGGTAGGTATACGCTGTTCAGTATGAGCAGGTCCAGCACCAGCTGCAACACCTTCATCCATTACACCAACTACAGCCCCGCCCCACTTAACAGGGAGTGCACCCTTTGTACCATCAAAGTCCATACGATTACCAATCTGGCCAGCAGTCAAAGGAACAAGGGGAGCAGCACCACCTGTCTTCAAGCAAGCAGGATTGAAGCCACCAGCGGGGTAACCAACTTGCATCTGTACAGCTGCATTTGCCCCAGTTACAAGGGGATTCATAGGGACACTTGAATAACCAGCAGTAGGGGAGTAAATACGCATAGCATCTACTGCACCAACTTCAACAGTGGGAGGGGGTGTGCGATTATCAACCGAAGAGCCGCCCTTCATGAAAGGTGTCCATCCAGGTACACCGCCAACGCTAGTTGTAATATTCTGAATACCATGAGGGTTAGGGTTCAGAGGATTGTATGTACCAGCCTCGCAATGGAGACGTCCAATAGGTGGATAACTTGCAGCACCGACACCATTTACAGGGTTCAAAGGGCCACTGCCAGGGTCAGCACCCCAGCGACCACCCTTGACCATCTTTGCCTGGGCAACTGCAACAGAACCAGGTCCAGTTCCACCGAGACGACCAGAGCCACCAAACATCTTACCAACGCCGGGTAAACCGCCACTTACAGGGGGTTGATAGCTAGGCAGCATACCAGGGCGAGGTACAGATACAACGGGACAATCCTTACCAGCACCAGAGTACTGATTGTGCTGGATATATCCCGCTGCCCCAGGTATCATACCGCTATCCGTCCATCCACCGCCACGACGAGCCTTACGCCCACGAGACTTTTTCATTCTACGAGTTTTAGGCATTTCCTACGAGAGCATTTGAAAAAAAGGATGAATAGCAAGGTGAAGTTCCAACTGGAAGAATGCGAACAATCCTATATTTTTTAAAGTCATCATTCCAAACAACCTCAACAGGAACTCCACCCGTAGACATCTCTGAACGCAGTTGTTTGCTCAAATCCATAGAACCGATACTTGCGAATCCAATATTATCACCTTCTTGAGAAAAGAGGGAATATGTATCAGGTAAAATAGACTTAGCATATGGCTTGCAGATAGCAACAAGCAATGTAGTAATCTCTGCCTTACGTTTTAGCTGTGGCTCAATATATTTCTTCTCCTCCACCTTTGTTACAACATCACGCCAATAATACCGAGGAGCAGCATATACATCTGGCTGAATAATCCATGAAATAGAAGGGTCATATTTATCCTTCCATTCTTCAAGAGTTAATGGACGAACAATCCGTGGTTTAATAGCAAGAAGAGGTTGGTCTGCAGGAAGGCGATTCCAAAGAGCAGCCAATTCATTCCAGCGTTCACTAAACCGTTTATTATTCCACAAATCAACACCCTCATTTACAAGCAAATCTTCAATCTGAATCACAGACTCTCCTGCCAACATATTCGCCAAACAAACAACAGGTCCATTTTGACAGAATCCTGGTGGAAGAATCCATCGCAAAGTCAAGCCCTCCTGACGACCTGCATCCCAAATACATGGCGGAAACCCATTACAAAAAATCAAATATGTCGCAGGGCGTTTATCAAACTTCTCCCAGACCCAACAAGCCTTCTCAGAAAAGACTTGCTTTGCCCGTCCAAAGGGAAGATGAATTTCAACACGCCCCTGAAGGAACTTGTATTTATCAAAGATTGACTCCAAAGCCTGGATATGTGCTTTATCAAGGCTTCGGAATCGTGGTACTTTCACTGTTTCAAAACGAGGATTTGTACTACGAATAGACATGTTGAGAAAAGATAATTCTATATATAACATGTAATCAGTGCTTTAAGTTATGTTGTATTAAAAAGCAGAGTAGCTGGTATCACTCATAGTATCATTTGCATATACTCCCTCCATAAACTCACCGCTATTCTGAACAAAATCTGTACCAAATTTCTGATAGGCCTGTGGAGATGTCTGCATTTGAGAGCCGGCAATACCAGCTTCCTGTGCAATCTGAACCTGATCATTTCCTGGGGCAGGGCGGAATGAATTCTCAGGATATCTCATTTTTTCAGGAGCATCACTTGCTTCATATTGTTCGTCAAATGGATCTCTTGCGGCAGGCTCACCATATATAACTGTTTCTGAAGTGGGACTCATCTGTGCAGGGGGAGAGGGACCGGAAGGTGTAATAGTTCTAGGTGGTTCTACGGGTGCTTTACGTATTTCTAAATCGGCTCTGCCAGGGCGATCAAACCCCTCGTTTGAAGCAAAAATTTTGTCACGAAAAATCCAATATAGGGTGAAACCCAACAGGAGAAATCCGAAAATATAGATAACTGAATTCATCTCTCCTACAAGCCATGAAAAACATAAAGCATAATTTTCACTCATAAAGTAGAATGTCCAAAGAAGAGCTTGTTGCAAAAGTGAAATCCCTGCCAATTATGCAAGCCGATACCCCTCCCACATTTGCCGATATAGCAGAATCTGCTGTAACTGTATGTCGTGAGCTACCAAAAGCAGCTGAATCAAAGATGGGTGTATATGATGCCTTTGTACATGCAATTCAAGATAAGGTTGCAACAGTGAAAGGTACTGCTGAAAGAAAAGAATGGATGAAACTTTTCCAACTTGTTAAGAATGATGGTAAGACAATACTTGATATGGCCAGCAATGTAGAGTTTGACCCTCGTGCATTTGCATCAGCTTCTACTGAACAACGTACTGTACAGGTTGTAAAATGCTGCTGTTCGGCACTAAGCATACTATTTTCAGCTATTTCAAAGAAAACAGCATCTCCTCCTCCCCCTACACCGCCTTCTTCTCCTTCTTCAGAGTCTACACCAGAAATAGTATCTATTGAAAATGAAAAGGGCGAAACTCTTATTGTGCATGATATGGACGTAACCGTAGCCATAGTAAAGGAAACAATAGTATCAACCACTGAAGTAAAATATGAAACAACATATATTTCAGAAGAGAATAGAGAGACAAACTGAACGACTATATAAATTTGACGGGTATTTAAGAATGTATTATGGTATATAAATAACATAATAGATGTCAACTGTACAATCTGTTCTTATTTCTGCTTCAGGTGAATTGAAGAAAGCAAATCTTGTTCTAGAAGATGGTATTCTTACAATTGAATCTGTTCAGAAATATTTCCGTAAAAAGGAGATCCCTGATATTATTGGCCAGTATAACTTTAATGGGAAATATATTAGTTTATTTGGATATAAAAAGGGAAAGTCTGGAACAGAAAATACATTTGCATTTCCTCCACCATACAATACAGTAAAATTATATGGCGGTGTTATTGCAGCCCTGTCAAACGATGATGATTGGTCTGCACCAATTCCATTTACAACAGATGCATGGACATCATTTACATCACGTGATAAAGGGAATAAACGTGTTGAAGAAGATGATGAGGATGAGGATGAGATTGCAGACGAGAGCAGTGACGAGGAAGAGGAAGAGGAACTAGAAGAGGAAGAAGAGGAAGATAAATATGACGACGAGGATGAGGAAAGTATTGATATCCTTGAAGAGGAGGATGATGATATTGAACCAGAACCAATCATTCATAAAAAACGTAGGGCGGCTGCCTACAATGTATCAAAAGTAGATCCACAGATTTATAAGGATGAACTTGATACAAATGCACCAGCATCGTCTTATCCTCTTCGCGAGACTTGTCTAAATAATCTTCTATTTCTGGAAGAGTCGTTTACAAGGGATAATATTATCCTTCTAGAAAAGGCAATACTAAAAGCCGCATTTGATAGTGCAAAAAAGCAATATATCCCTCGTAATTGGAAAAGCCCTCAGTTTGTAGAACAATATAAATATATTGCTCGTTCTGTTCTATCAAATATTCATCCAGATAGTCCTATTCACAACCCTCGCCTTATAATGCGTTCTATTGAAGGAGAGTTTACACTAGATAAAATTCCAGAGATGACACATTATGAGATGTTTCCAGAAAACTGGAAAGCACTTGCAGATAAACAGCTCAGTCGTGAACAGAAAATCCTTGAAGGGCACAAGGGATATGCTACAGATAGATTTGTATGCAAGCGTTGTCATAAGCGTGAGTGCTCATATTATGAATTGCAGACTCGTTCTGCAGATGAGCCTATGACAATCTTCATCACGTGTTTGAATTGCGGTAAGAGATGGCGTGAGTAAATTAGAATGAATAGTACGGTATTTGTGATTAGTAGTGGAAATGAAGAATGGATAACTATAAAAAATTTAACAGGATTTTTTTCAAAGAAGTTGGATGGCTGTGTATTTGTATCTATTGGAAAATCAAATTCAACTCTTGCAGTTGATGCTGAGATATGTGAACTGATTGGATCTACATTACATTTAATACCAACATCTGAAGAGGAACGTAATTATATGAATACATTTAAATCTATTTTTAATGGGAATGATGTATCGCATATTATACCTGAATGTTCTCTCATGTCAAATCGTATGATTGATGGAGAATCAATTAAAGTTCATGATATAGACAACTCATTTTATTCTATACGTAATATTGGACATGTAGACATATGCAAAATAGATTCAGATAATTATGGAAGAAGTGCTATATTCAATCTATTAGATGCAGGTTATAGACCAAGTATTATAATGATAAGCTTTAAGTACTCCCCTGACGACAGTATATCTTCTCAGATAACTGCAGGTCATATACAAAATACAGGATATATTCTACTCGGAAGACATAAAGATACATATGTATATTATTTTGTAGACGATTGTCTATATGATTATTGCAGATGGTCACAGCCATCGCATAAGAATCCTCTTATGATTGAATTAACTTCTCAAATAAAGGAGCTAATTGCAGCAGAAAATACAAAATAGGGGCATATAGTAGATGGAAGAAATATTAACCATACCAATTACATATTCTGTATTACATGATAAAGAATATATAAATTGTATTAAACAACTCGTGAAGGGGAAGAATAAGAGGCGTGTTCAGACTGAAAAAAACTACAAGCGGTATGTTTCCGATATCAAGAAAGCAGCCAATTTAAGAAAGTAGAATCAAGTCAGACAGTCTCCATACTTCATAAGAGCCATCTGGAAGGGGGCGTTTAACAATAAAGGGAAGCCTCTTTTCACGGAGTTCCATACGTGCAATCTCGCGAACATCTGACATATATTCTGGTACTTTGATGAAAGGAGCAGCACCCTTGCTAAGCTGAGAAGCACGTAGACCGATAATCTTGGTCTCTTCATAAAGAGTAAGGAATGGATATGTTGTATGCTGTGGGTCTTTTTTATAACCACCAGGAACGGCAACTGGTTGTTCTAGTTTTGGAATAATAGTCTCTACATAATCAATAATACATTCGGGATGTTGTGTATATAGTTTTTTTAGCTCAGGGCGAAGTTGTGTAGTATCCTGAACGACCTCTTCTACAGCTGCATCAATATCAAATGCAGCCGTATCAAAATCCTCCTGGCCATCAAAGTCATCAATATCGTAGTCACCCTCGTCTGCCATACTTATTGCTACTATATATGATATAGTTTAAATTGTCAAATTTTATTTAGGACTGCTGTTTATATAAATGTACGTAAATATATATTCTTGACAATAGCCGCGGCAAAAATTTGACGACAAAAATCGCCAGTACATATATCACAAATGAGTTCGCTTACTGAATCTGCTCCTGCTATCCCCCCTGCCACTTCTTCAGATGGGTCTTCACCAACTCCCTATGTCGTAAAAGTGGTTAACAGCTTTGACGAGATGGGTCTCCCCGATGACCTTCTTCGTGGCATCTATTCTTTCGGTTTTGAAAATCCTTCTGAGATTCAAAAACGTGCTATTCTTCCAATGATGGAGCGTCATGATATTATTGCACAGGCACAGTCTGGTACTGGTAAGACTGGTACATTTGTAATTGGCTCTCTTAGTTGCGTTGACCCAACTATTCAATCACCACAGGTAATTGTTCTCAGCCCCACGCGTGAGCTAGCTCAGCAGTCAGCAGCAGTCGCACAGGGCATTGGCGAATATTATAAGATTAAGACTCTTGTTGCAGTCGGTGGTAATCAGGTTCGCGATGACTGTCGTGCACTTTCAAATGGTGCACAGTTTATTGTGGGCACTCCTGGTCGTATCTTTGACCTTCTTCGCCGTGGTGACCTCAGCATTCGTCATATTAAATATATTGTAATTGATGAGGCTGACCAAATGCTTGAGGATCTCTTTATTGACCAGGTGAAGACTATTCTTGGGTTTGGATTCCCTGCAACTGCACGTATTGCACTATTTAGTGCAACTATGCCCCAACAGGTTGTTGACATTACTGAAGAGTTCCTCCAGAATCCTGTCCGTATTCTTCTGCCTCCTGATCAAGTAACTCTTGCAGGTATTCGACAATATTATGTGGAGATTGATAAGGAAGAGAACAAACTATCGGCCCTTCTAGATATTTACAGTAATATTACTATTTCTCAGGCAATTATTTATGTAAATCGCCGCCAGAAGGCGATGTGGCTTGCTTCAGAGATGGCAAATGCAGGATTTACGTTGAAATGCATTCATGGCGAGATGAATCCTGATGAGCGTAAGCGTTGTATGGCAGATTTCCGTTCTGGTACTGTGCGTGTTCTAATTAGTACTGACCTTACTGCACGAGGCATTGATGTGCAACAGGTTAGCACAGTATTTAACTTTGAGCTTCCTCTTGACCGTGAGAATTATGTGCATCGTATTGGTCGCTCAGGTCGGTATGGTCGCAAGGGCGTTGCAATCAATCTAGTTGGACCTGAAGAGATGTCCCTCATGCAGAATATTATTGAGACATATTCTACTACTATTGATCCCCTACCTGAAGACCTTACTAAGATTAACAATGTTGTCACAAAGTAATTGTTAATATATTCATAAATAATACTATAATAAATATAATATAATAATTATTATAATATAAAATAATAACTCTCTTTTTAATTATTTACACGAGATGATTCCTGTTGCATAGAAGAAGGCTGAAGTATACGTATATCATCACGACAAATAGGACAATGTACATTCGTCCTAAACCATTGATCAATACATACCCTATGAAATGTATGAGAGCAATTGTTGAGATGCCTTAGTTCTTCACCATCAATAAAATTTTCACGACAGATAGAGCAGTTATTTTCAGAATCATTATTATTAGTAGTTCTAACTGTAGATGCTTGATTAATCTGTGTAATTGTAGGATATACAGGAATAGGGTCTAAAAAACTCGCACCACCTGCCAAAGTAGGTGATGCAAACAATCCAAGAATAGATGTTAGCAGTTGTGTATCTCTATCATTTGCAGAAGTGTCTGTAGTAGAAAAGGTATACAATGATTCAGAAGGGAACGTGTATTGATATACATTTGCATTTGTAGGCCGATTATTTTGCCTATTTATATTATTAAAATTAGTGGATGTCCGTGCTGTAGTTGCCCGCGACTGCTGCTGCGAAGCGGATGCATTAAACCAGTTAGGATAGTTATCATTTCTATTTTGCTGCGGGACAGTATTCATATAATTATTTGAATTATTTGTAAAGATATCAAATCTCTCGCGTGTACATGTTTGAATATACTCAAGGATACTTCTTACAGAGGAAAACCTTTCAGTATTATATAGAATTGCAGGAAAATAATTATGAAGATCATCCAGAAGTTGAATACCATATGGACCATGTGAAGTTGAATGCATTTATTATACTATATTAATAACATATATGTATAACATACTTAAGTACTTTTATATCTTTCGGCTTAAATATATATTTTTATATTATATTAACTACTATGTCAGAAGAGGCTACTGAGCAGAAGAAGGATCCAGATCCTTCATTAAAAGGTGTTATTGGACTCATGAATCTTGGAAATACATGTTATGCAAATTCTGTTATCCAGATTTTACGCTCTATATCAGACCTTTCTGTATATATTTTAAATGAATCATTATCATCTAAATGTATAAATTTAGATTCAAATCCAGTAAAAATATTACTGGGGTATCAGGATCTTCTAAAATCATTATGGTCTGCATATAGACCATCGTATGTTCGCCCAGCAGGATTTCAATCAATTATATCAAATGCAGTAAAAGACACTCCTTATGATTTTTTTGGAATGCCGCTTCCCAATGACAGCCATGAATACCTTGTATATCTTTTAGACAATTTTCATGAAGCCATGAATGAAAATTCTGGAAAAAAGGCAGAGGATGAATATACAAATAATAAACTCAAAATAAATCAACTTGCTGAAATTGGCTGGAATAAGTTTACTGCAAAAAATAAGAGTATTATAATTGATATGTTCTTTGGAATGACAAAAAAGACAGTAATATGCCAAGAATGTAATAATAAATCCTATTCATGGGAATCATTCAACATTCTAAAAATACCATGTGATGGTGATACATTTATGCATTGGATACAAAATGAATTCAAAGATGAAGAATTAGATGGATATAATTGTGACGAATGTCAGCGTAAAAATATAAAAGCAACTATACAGACTCGGGTATGGAAACTTCCTAAAAATCTATTTGTTACTATACGTAGATTTACATATGATAGACGAAAGAATAATTCTATTTGCCCCTATGATGGAACTCCCCTTTCATTCTCTTCAATATTTGCAGAAGAGTCGCCGCATAAGAGTAAAGATTACATGTATAACATTGCAGGGGCAATAGACCATCACGGCTCTCATATGGGTGGACACTATGTATCACAGATGTTACATCCTATCACAAAACAATGGTGGATAATTGATGATGAAAGAACATATCCTCTTGAAAAGCCATCTTTTTCAGCTGCAACATATATTCTTTTATTTAAACATGCAAAAAATTGAGAACATATATTCAAATATTATTATATACATATAAACATATTCAATTAAATGAAGACATATGTATATAATAATATTACATTTCATGTAGGAACTAGTGATAAAGAAAACTGGTCAATTATTTCATCTGCAGAAAAGGATCATTATTGGGTTCATCTTTCAGATGTTCCATCTGCACATGTTATTGTCTGTATTGACCAGCCTCTAAAAGATGAACTATCCTATGCAGGTATCCTTTGTAAGGAGCAAACAAAATACATAAAAGATAATGTAAAATGCATCACCACACGTGTAAATAATCTTAAATTTGGTTCAAAACCAGGGGAGGTATATTTCAAAAATGAAAAGAGCATTCAAACATTTATTGTTTAAAATCCTTCAAACCCCTCTATACGAGAGTCTTCCAAAAATACTGTTTTTATTCTACCCATCCAGCCTTTGGGGCTGCAAATACGGAAGTGAACGTGTGGTTTGAGGGTGCCCTTGAATGGAACAGAATATGGTTGAGGATCTCTTACTTTTAGAATACACATACCATCTGCATTTGCACTTGCTACACCTGCATTTTCATAATCCTGGTATGCTTTCTTCCAATCCCCTACTTTCTCAAGATGTTCACTTGCTGGTTCTGCAGCCCAATATAGCACTTTTGCATAGGGTTCAACATGAACAATAATGTCTTTTGTAGCACCGGGTGGGGCTCTATCTTGAATAGCAGAACAAGGTGCTACCATTGGCCCAAGGAATGGAAGATATGTATCTCTATCCATCATTATTGCAATAGCACATATGCCAACTACAACAAATATAGAACGAGATATCACGCCTTTTCCAAATATAGCAGTAACCACATTTGTGTTAAACAGCCCTACAAATAGCCAATTAATCCCTCCGATAATAAGAAGTACCATTGCCATTTTAAATGCAAGTTTTTGTAGATATAGTTGGTCCATTTTAATAATAGTATAGAAATAAGAATGAATACAGTAAGAGAACAAATTGTCAATGGTGGAGATATATTCTTTAAAAAGCTTTTATTTTTTCTTCCAGATTATTTGCAATCAGCTACAGTTACATTAATACATCATACATTATTTCCTATTCTTATTTTTACATTCTTCTTTATACTTAAACCAGGTAGTCCATTAAAGCCATTATTTTTTATAACAGCTCTTATTGGATATATTATGTTTATATCATTTGATAGATGCCTTGTAAGTGACATTGAATATGCTTTATGCAAAGAAAAAAATCCACTATTACAAATAATAGATAAATTTTATCCAGACACTGAAAATGAGAGTAAAATAGCCTCTAAAATGTCATTATCACTTATTACATTATTTTTTGGCTGTAACATAATATATGATATGAAATGGTTTAATAGAATTATTGAGTTCTAATTTTATGTACATATGTATTGTAATCCTCTTCTATACATGCCATACAGCCAGCTATATTTTCTTTAAGTTCATTAATAGTTGTTCCAGGATTTACTAGAATTGTATCACATATACGATCGACCAAAAGATTTTCAGATTCATCCTCTACTGGAGACCTCAGTTGCCCTTTACGCATAACATGTATAACTTTTATATATTCTTTAGGAAAAGAGAAAATAATTCGTTCTAGTTCATTTGGATATCTAAGATCGGTTATTACAATTCTCTTTTGTCCAGACTCCTTTATTTTTTGTATACACATATCTGCAAATATATTTTCGTTTAAACGCCTTTGCTCGTATCCTTCTTGAATTAAAATATCTCTCCATTTCTTGCCATACCTTGTAGAGAATGTCATTTTCCCCTCCTGAGTATGAAGAAAAGGTACATCACATCCATATTTGCCTGCAACTAATTCTTTTAGGCAATCTGCAAATGCAAATCGTGTAAATCCATAGTCTCTGCAGAGGATTTCACCAACAGTATCCTTTCCTGACATAGAAAATCCTCTGCATGCAAATATAATTATTCTAGGAGTAGACAATTGCTTTTCTAAAAAAATAGACATATCTTTAGAAAAGAATACTTTCTTTATATTATATATTAATATTAATTTAAGCTCATTCTTAAATATACATTCCAGGAGGCGGCTTATTTGCATCCATATCCTTCTTTTTAAGGAATAGATCAATATGTTCCTTCTTTACAACGAAGGGGAGGGAGAAATCCTTAATATGGAAAGGGAGATCCTTTGAATTGTAAATACGCAACATATTAATCTTCTGTGCAACCTGTTCAATGCAACGTTTCAATTCACGGACACCCTTTTCTTCACTTGCATATTCTTCAATAATGTATTTCAGAATATCTCTTGAGATTGCAACACGCTCTACAAGGTTTACATCCTTGAGTGCACCAGGAAGTATATATTGCTCTGCAATTGTAATTTTCTGTTTCATATCATATCCATTCAGATTAATAACCATCAAACGGTCAAGTAGAATCTTATCAATCTTATTAATATCATTTGCAGAGAATACAAACATAACCTTGCTCAAATCAATAGGAACACCTGCAAGATATTTATCCTCAAAATGTGTATTTGCAGCAGGATCGGTTAAGTGAATCAGAATATTCTGAACTTCTTCACCCTTTGCAGTTGCACTAATCTTATCAACTTCATCAAAGAGAATAACAGAACTCATTGATTTTGCAGCCACGAGTGAATTTACAATCTTACCACAGTGTGATGATTCATATACAAGCTGATGACCAGTATATGTACTGGCATCAGAATCACCGCCGAGAGAGATAAACTGGAAGGGCCAATCAAGTGCTTTTGCAATACCATTCTTAATAAGGCTTGTCTTACCAATACCTGGAGGTCCTACTAGAAGAAGGCATGTGCCTGCCATTTCAGGATTTGCAAGTTTTGTGGTAATAAATTGCATAATCTGGAGTTTAGATTCATCCTGACCAAAGATAGCCTCGTCAAGGCATTTGCGAGCCTTCTCCATAAATGCAGCACATGCCTCATTTCCATCTTCAATTCTTACAGGGAATCCCTTTACTTCACCAAATGGAATACTGACAGCCTTATCAAGCCAATTGCGGAGCTTGAAATATTCAGTAGAACTAGGATCCATATTCTGCAAGGAATTATACTTTGCAAGAATCATTGCCTTTACTTCCTGTGGAAGCTTCATAGTAAGAATACGAAGCATAAGGTTCACGCCTGTGTCAGTAATTGTTGGCCTCTTCTCAAGTGCTTCTAGAAGTTCTTTCTGTTTCAGCTCAGGTAACGCCTTAAATTGGTCAATCTGTGCATCAATTGTATTATCTTCTAGAGGTGTAGTTACAAGCTTTACAAAATCCTGAACAGACTTTGGTTCCTTCTTCATATTGTAACGTTTAGGGACCATTGGATCTGAGCTTCCCATTGAGAGAATTAGACCATGATTTTCCATAATGTTATGATCCTCCTCTGCTTCTCCTGACTCATCATCATCGTCATCGTCATCATCATCGCTATATTCAATGTCAATATCCTCCTCTTCTGTCTCAGTAATATCTGACATAGTATCTTCATCACTCATCAATGAGCTCTCGTGACTAGATGAATCACCCTTCATTTCATCATCAGAATAGTCTGTTTCTTCATCGCTATCATCAGTCATAACTTGATTTTTATTACTCTTCTTTGAAGAAATAGCCTGTTGCTGAATAGCTTTGATAACCTGTTGAAGAAGTTTTGCATTTTCATCATCACTATTTGTCTCATCCTCCATATCTACGCGAGAAGACTTACGTCTAGTTGGACTCTGAAGAGATGAACTAGTTTTACTACTACGCTTTTCAGGAACAGTATTTTCCATTTTAATCTGGTTGCGAATACGTTTACCAGCTAGAATAGCTGCTTTACGTGGCTGCCGGCCTTTTTTTCTATCATTCTTAATACCGGGGGAATCACTCTCACTATAATAACTAGAATCACTATTAGAATCATAATCATTGTCAATAAACCCGCGAAGATCACCATTACTATCAACGCTGTCATCGGAATCGCTCACATCACCCCTTCCTCCCTTTTTACCAGATGGCTTTGAAGGACCGAGAAGGGGTGACATTTTTGGAGTTTTGGAATCTGGTTTCTTTGGCATCCCTATGAAATATATTGATTTTCAATAGCGTATTTATATACACATATGAAAAGCAATAATCGTCAAATTTTAATGCTTGCGTTTGCTTGTCTTACGTTTACGCATTAAAATACTATTAACAACATTATCAGCACGATTTGTAACCTTTCTGCCAACGCGGTCAAGGCCAGTAAGGCCAGTGCTAATTATATTACGAATAGTATTAGTAGTAGCACGTGTTACATCATCTGCAGCACGGAGAGTATAGTCAACAGGCTTGTATACATATCCAAAGACACCAGAACGACGAGTACCCTTCTTTGCCGTAGAGCGATGCTTTCTAGACACACGACGACGTGTAACTCTGCGAGGCTTTGCCATTTTCTATATTAATAACATAAAAAATATAAATATGATAATATGATAATATAAATAAATTTATATAGTCATATCTAAAACTCAGTAATAATCTTTGAAATATCCATACATGCAAACCGCGACTTATTTGTTAGACTTTTGATTGCAGAATTCTTAATAGTATATGGCTCAATTTGATACAGTGTAACTGCTTTCATATGTTCTTTAATAGTTGATGAATTATCAGATGTATCACTTTTAATAGCCTTTGAAATACGAACAAGGCAGTCAACCAATTCCTCTGTGATTTTAGAGGAATTTTCCTTTAACATATTGTGAATAATCTGCTCTACCACAATATCAATTGTCTTATTAAAGATTTCAGAATTAATTACACCGTGCTTAATAAGCTCTGCCAAGAATTGAGAATATCCAAGTCTATATTTTTTCTTGTCATTGTGATCAATAAGTTCCTCATAATTTTCAACAGATGTCTCATTTACTTCCTTAAAGATTTCCATATACTCCATGTATAGCTCAGACATCTCGCCAAGAAGGAATGTATATTTAGAACTCAATTCACTAATGAGTGTAGCATATAGCCCGCAATAAATCTCTTCACTTGCCGCCTTTTCAAATACAAGAATCATAAAATGCTTCAAGAAATTTGTCTGACCGCTGTCCAGAATCTGACACATAAATTCCTTAATTTCATCATAATTTACCTTACTAAACTTATTAAGCTTGCCGAGAATAATAGTATTTAGAATCTTATCATCTACAGTCTTAGATGTACCATTTGTAAACCGACTTACATATTTTTGAGGAGGTTTGTATTGCTGAGGAGAAGTAGAAGCTGCAGCAGTTACAGGTGCGATAGAAGATGATGAGCTAGCTGGTGTATTACGCTCACTACGTGAGTAGCCAGCATTTCCAGCACCACTGCTACCACCCCCTCCATAATTATATCCACGTGAGTTGCCGCCTCCACCAGGACGACGCTGTTCTTCTCCTCCGCGACGATTTCCAAATGGATTGTCGCTTCTTGGTACAAATCCTCCACGTACATTCTCGCGACTATTGGAATATTGTACATTAGCGGACCCCCCTCCATCTCCACGACGGTCGCCGCCACGGTCATTGCCACGATACCCATGATTACCGTTTCCACCGCCGCTATGTCTACCACTATTTCCATCTACACGCCTAGGTGTATGACGCCATCCCTGTGTATCTGTACGCTGAGAAAGGCATTCATGAACCTGTTGTATAGCTGTAACAATAGCAGGTGAAAGTGTACAGTCCCGGAGAGAACCCTCAAGGGAACGAATAATAGCAATCTCAGGAATCGCCTGAGCCATATCTGTTAATATTTTAGCTGTTTTAAGCTGGTGACATAAACACATACAGCCTGGAAATGTCAAATTTTAATGCTGTAATGTGAAATAAAGGCTGCTTCTTTTTCATTTAGAATACATAAAGGGTATGAATAAAGAACAACTTCAAACAGCACAGGATACAATAAATATAGATGAATTTTCAAAATGGTTAAATATACAGTCACATTCTGGCACTGAAGCACTTAAAGATAAAACCCTCAGATGGAAAACATCATATAATAAACTAAAAGAAGAAAGCTGGAAATTTGCATGTATAAAAGAATCAATAAAGCATGAAGAGTTCTCAAGTGATTTCAAATATTTTTCCGAAGAGATAGAACCAGTTGTATCTGAACTAATTAATAATCCTTCTCTTCTTGAAAAAGAATCATATGATGAACTCCTGTTTATGAAAGATTATACATCTTGTTTTAATTTTATACCATATTTCTTAACATTCTGGTCTATCCTTCGCATTTATATTATGCCTGGCATGGCTCTCCTTCTTCCAATAATGGCACTTATATTACCATATATTATAATAAGATATGTATTCAAAATGCCAATTCAATTGGATAAATATTTCTCAATGATGTTTTCTCTACTACAAGGAAAAACACCTGATTTCAATTCTATACACACATCTCAGTCGCCATTTGCAGGCCTTTCTCCTCTAAAAATATTTACACAATATGGTACTATTATTGTAACCCTTATTCAATCTATCATTCAACCTTATTGGTCATATAAACATCTTGTAAAGGTTGATAATATTATAATTAATAAGGGTAATACTCTTATTAAACTAGGAGAATTTTATAATAATATATATGAACGACTATCTTTAATTGGAATTAAGTGGTACAATAATCCTATACCAACATGTTCATCAAATCGTGAAGCAGTTGCACTTGCACTGAGATACCCTTCATATTACAAGCTTGCAATGAAGAGAATTGGTGAAATTGAGGCACTTATATGTCTAGCAAAAAATCCAGATATATGTCCAGTTCGCTGGTCACCCAATCCAACTTTCCGCCTCACGGATACATTTGATTATACTGTAGACAAATCAAAGAGAAATGCATTTACAATTGACCTATCTGATGATAATAATCACTCCCTGTTAACTGGCCCGAATAGAGGCGGCAAATCCACTGTTCTCCGCTCTCTTACACTTAGCTCCCTTTTGGCACATACATATGGATGTTCTCTAGGAACAGATGCTGAACTCAGTCCTAGGGATGGGATTTTTGTATGTCTCAAGCCAGACGATCTGCCAGGTTCTAAATCTCGGTTTGAGAGAGAGGTTGAATTCACTGCAATGACATTAAGGGCATCCTCTGCACTAGTATTTATAGATGAACTATATCATTCTACAAATCCACCAGATGCATTTGAATCAAGTAAGGTATACTGTATACAGCTATGGCAGAGAAAGAACATAGTAAGTGTAATAAGTACTCATATGTTTGCTCTAGTTGAACATGCCCCATCAAATATAAAAAGAATCTGTTGTCCCGCAACAATTGAGGAAGGTACAAATAAGGTTAAATTTTCATATACATTATGTCCTGGCATATGTACAGTCAGTAGTGTAAATGAATTATTAATTGAAAATGGTCTTCTAATGCGTTAAATACTCTAATACAATTTCACCGAATCGGCAGATATAATGGCTCTCAATGATGTGCTTACCCTCGGTCTAATCCTTGTTCTCCTGTTTGGTTCAATTTCTCTCTATCTCTATACACGTATTCAGCAGGCTGAGCAGAAGATCAATCTAATTGAATCTATTATGCTTGACCTGAAGATGTCTTCTGAAATAAAGGACTACCCGGATCTTCCCGCTCCCCGACATGCAGAAACCCCATACAATACATTACCTGTCTCCTCTTCTCATGAAGAGGCAGCTGCAGAGGATGTAGAGCAGTATAGAAGTGCAATTGAAGAGGGACTTGGTTCTTCTCCGACACTCCTTTCATCTGAAAGCATGTCTATGGATCATACACAGCCTGCTCCCTTATCACCTGCTCCATCTGCTTCATCTGCGGTGTCACAACCAGAAAACTATGAATCAATGACTCTTAAGGAGCTAAAGGAGATGGCAAAGGAACGTAACATTGTTGTTACTGGTATGAAGAGAGGGCAGATTATTGATGCATTGAAGACATCTGACCGTTCATCTTCAAATAAGGGAAGTGTTGTTACAGAAGAAATGCTTTTTCAGGAGTCTCCATTTCAGCCCCTTAATGAAGTTCAGGATGCAGAATAAGAATATGGATAAAGATAAAAAAAGGGAAAGTCTAAGTAATTATAGATGGACGCTTACGGATTTGCAAGACCAACTTATCCAGACCTTTTTGCCCGTCAGCCAATGGGTACAGAATTTCGTATTGCACAACGTGTCACAGACCCTCCCACTAAAGTTATTCAACCAGCCCAAGATAATCGCTACCCAGCCTATGCCGCACCAATGGAAGACGGTCGTCTGGTAACGGATTACAGAAATCATTGCAGTCGCAATGTTCCTGCTGGTGCACAATTTTCAACAAAGCAGTGGATGGTTCATCATTCAGATGATATTATTCGTCTCAGTCGTTTTAGACAGGCTGAATGGACAGGAGCATCACTTGGTACTGCAAATACAGTTCCACCTCCTGCGGATATTGCACATTCTACACCATTTACAAATGATATAATGCCAACAAATGCCCCTGCTGGTATTGGCCTTGAGCGTGCTGATGCAAAAGCACCAGAACTCTTTGGAACATATACTATAAATCCATCAGATCGTGAATCACGTATAAATAAGAAAAATATTGCAACAACTACTAAATACGAGGGTGGTAGAAATTCTATCCGTGGAATGTATTAAATGAGCTTAAAGCCCAGTCGCATTTATATATTGTGGAGTAAAATCCACGTGCTCCATTATATCAGTGGTAGATTACTGCTCTTATAGTCTTTTTACTATACTAGTGAAGCAGGTGTCGTGAGATCGAAACTCACATGGAGCATTTCGGTATCTTTTTGTGCATTGTTATATGTACAAAAAGATAACACCCAATATCCTTAAAAAAAGAGCTTAAGGACATTCCTCGTATACCGCATATGGGGCTTACCCTCCATACAGCTTCCTTATATCAGCGGTAGATAATCGCTTTTACACAGCGGGAGTCGTGAGATCGACACTCACAGGAAGCATCTTTATTTTTATATAATGATATTTATATAAAAATAAAACTACACTAAAACGAGCTTAAAGCCCTTCCTCGTGTATATATTGTGGAGTAAAATCCACGTGCTCCATTATATCAGTGGTAGATTACTGCTCTTATAGTCTTGTTACTATACTAGTGAAGCAGGTGTCGTGAGATCGAAACTCACATGGAGCATTTTTGGTATCTTTTTGTTCATTCTTATATGCACAAAAAGATAATACTATTTAAACCTAAAGCAATAAATCTACATACGAAGATAGACATATGCCAAGTAAACGCACTATACTTGCATTTGATATAGGAATAAAGAATCTTGCATATGCAGTAATAGAGGAAGGAGGTGCACTTCATGCACTTGAAAATGCAAATATTATGGATGTAGTTGAACCAGTTATGTGTAAAACATGTCTTAAGGTAAAAGCTGCATTTAAATATGCAAATAATCACTATTGTAAACGTCATATTCCATCTGATAAACCAGCTTTAAAAGTGCCAGGCACAGAAGAAATCTATAAAAAAATACCGCCAATGACAGATTTACGTAAGATTGCAAAAGAACATTCTATAAAAGGGACAAAAAAGGATGAACTTATTCAGTCTTTGCAGCAGATTTACACATTTCCGTTTTCTCAACCAAAACAGGAAAAAACAGGTGCCCTCAGCTTAGCAACTCTTCATGATCTTCTTAGAAGATTTGTAACAGAAAGATGGGATACAGTATTCTCTAAATGTACAGAAATTCTTCTTGAGAATCAACCCGCATTTAAGAATCCCCATATGAAATCTGTCCAAGTCATTCTATTTGCAACTTTAAGAGAGGCATTTTATCAAAGAGGTCTAATACCTCCTCCATTTCATCTTGTTCATGCAAAACTGAAAGTTGCGGATGCAAAATCAGGAGATGAAGGATATTCAGAGAGAAAACAAAAATCGGAAGAACGTGTATCTGCACTCTTTTCATCTAGTGCTCTGACAAATTCTATACTAGAAGATATGTGGAAGAAATCAAAAAAGAAATCAGATATGGCAGATGCGATTTGTATGTGTATAGATTTTTTATCTCATTCTAAATAAATGTCAGATAGCCGTATACTCTGGAATATTATATCTATTGCTGCACCATTTATAGCAGTAGGCCTTCCAATTATAGGATATTTATACTCGTACAATATTCAGCATATATATGCACTAGCTGGTTCAATTAGCACTACTCTTCTAACTGAAACATTAAAATATAAGCTATTTTACAAGAATACACGCCCAAAAGGTGCAAATGGATGTAATTTATTCTGTACTGATGGAGACCAATCTGGTAAGCCAGGAATGCCTTCAAATCATTCTTCAACATCAGCATTTATAGCAACATATTATTCAAGGTATATGAATTCTCCAATAGTATCAATGATACTATTTACATACTATATATTTGTTGCAGTAGCAAGATATCAAAAACGTTGCCATAGCATTGAACAGATATTTACAGGTGGCCTCCTCGGTACACTTATAGGGATGTTAGTACCAATTAAATAAACTTGACGAACATGAAACTATGATTTTTTAAGTGCGATATAAAACTGCTTAAATAATCATTCATAATTTAAGAATATGAACTCATCAGTATCTATACACGATATGCAGAGTTTTGCGGAATCAATGACTGGACCAGAAATTGAAATCAGCAGTGATATTGGAAATGTTATTAGCCTTGGTGCAGAAGACCTTGGAGATGACCTTGGAATGGACCTTCTCGCTAATACACATGTCCAGAAAGCTCCGGCAAGACAGCAGAATACAGTAAGTGTTTCTGCATTTAGTAATACTAAAAACAATGATATCTCGCTTGCCCCTCTAGAGCCAATTTCATTTGATATTCCATCTGAGAAGAATCTTGGCACGCCTCCTGAAGTAAAGGTAAATCGCGAGTCATCCTCTTCATTCTTTGCCGAGTCATCTTCCTCACAGCCATTCTTTGATGACAATGAGCAGACAGCATCTGGGCCAAATATCCATGTTTCACCTGCTAGACGTGTTGACCCTGAAGTGGAGAAGAAGGAAAAGATGGACTATATTATTAAGCTCCAGCGTCTTGAGAAGAAGGGATATCCTGTCTCAAAACGCTTTACAATGGATAATGACCTAGATGAAATTAAGGAGGAATATGACCGTCTTGTTGATGCACGCAATCTTGAAAACTCTCTAACATTCCAGCGTCAGGCACTTATGTTGTTTGTGAATGGTGCTGAGATGCTGAATAATAAGTTTGACCCATTTGGCTGGCAGCTTGATGGCTGGTCTGAATCAGTTCATGAGAATCTTGATAATTATGATGAAATATTTGAAGAGCTATATGACAAGTATAAAAGCAAGGTGAATACGTCACCTGAAGGTCGTCTTCTCTTTGCCCTTGCAGGGTCTGGATTTATGTTCCATATGAGTAATAATTTCTTCCGTTCAAAGATGGCAAACACTGGTGTAGAGGATATTCTCCGTAACAATCCTGACCTTGCTAAACAGTTTGCAGTAGCAGCTGCTCAACAGGCTGGCCCTGGCTTTGGCAATTTCATCGGTGCATCTGTAGGTGCAACTGGTCCTTCTGCTCCAGCTCCCGCCCCTATGGTGCCTCAAGGAACTGGCTCGTTCTATCAGTCTCCCCAGGCTCCACCACCTCCAATGAGCGGCCGTGGTAATATGAATCCAGCCCCTACACAGCAGTCTTCCTTTACTGCTCCTCCTAGAAAGGAGATGCGTGGTCCTAGTGGTGTTGATGACATTCTCCGCACATTTGAAGAGGTGCGTCAGTCAGAAATGGACATGAATCCTCTTATGATGCCCCAGCAGAGATCTGCTACTCCTGCATCAATGAATCCTCAGCCAACTATTCAGGCGATTTCTGAACTCCAGAGTCTTCACAGTGAGGATGGATACAGTAATCCAGATACTCTGAGAACAAAGGGAGGCAGCAGAAAGCGTAAGGCACAAGTGCCTGTTGGTAATATAATGTCACTTAATTTGTAAAATCAAGAAATATTAAATTATTATAATATATATTCAAGCTCTAATACCATTTAATATATTCATGTTAGTCGTGTATATTTTAGTTGGATCTATTTCCTTTTTTTGAGACGTAGAATCGGATGATTCCTGACTGTATCTCAAATTCTTTTCATGTAAGCGTCTGAGAATCTCCTGCTCCTCAGGAGTTAAGCCAGGTTTCTGTCCACCAGATTCCTTTCCCGCCTCACCACCTTTAGAACACTTAGAACCAGGATATCCTCCTCTGTATAGGCAGAGTCCAGAATTCTCATTAAAGAGATATCCAAGTAAAAGAATAACAAATACAGACATTATAAGTGCAACCCATATGTTACGCGTTGCAACAAATAGTACTGTAAAGATTAAAAACCGACGAACCCAAGGTTTCTGAAAGAATTTTTCCTGTTCCTTTGTTATCTCCATACCGAGAAAACGACCGCCCAAGTTTAACATTAGCATCATAAGGCCAATAAAATAAGGATTCGTATTGAAAACAGATAGTATATTTTCAATAGGATTCAATGATGCCGCAGCTATTAATGGTTGTGCTACGAGACCGGGAAGACTCATACTCTGTTATATAATATGTTATTTATTGTGTTTCAGTAACAGGTACTTTATTCGTATCCATATCTACAAATGGAGTTATGAGTGTCTCCATATCACTCAAATAAAAGAATACTGCAAGAGCAACTAAGATACCTACACGAGGACACCATATGGATGATGCTATTACAAGGAATACAACCAGCATACGCCACCATGGTTGTAAATAGAGGTCAATAAGCTTCTGGCTATAATTTACTTCAAATGAAGTGCTATATATAACAACAACAGCTGCAAATACTAATGCAAATATAGAGCGTGCTACGCCGTCTACATCAGGTGTAAATTTTAACCAATTAAGAGACATTCCCTAATACATCAACGGAAACTCTTAACGCTGACTATTCATACCTCTGCGACTGAGATCTTGAACAGCATTTGTAGTCACCTTTTCGGTTTCAATCGCCTCGGGATTCTCTCCAAGCACCCTCTCAACATACCAACGATGACCAACAGCCTGTTTTATGATTTGGCCATTAAATCCCTCTTCAACCAATCGGGGAGCACCATGTAATACAACAAGATATGCTAATACAACAAGAAGTGCATACATCCATCCAAGATATTTGATGGTGAGAACAGTTGCACCAATTCCTACAAGGCGACCAAAGAATGTATCAGCATATGCTCTATACTCAACGGATATGTTGCTAGGGAATATAATAAGAATACATATAAGTAGCCCATATATGACTTTTATTGGTGAATCAAAATAGTCTGACATCCTTATACCTATTACATGCTCTTAAAAACCGGGCGATACATATCAGCTAGTTTAGAAAACTGAATTTGACGTTTTATTTCGGCATCTGGTTCAAAGAATTTCTCTTTTACATCTTTAATAAATTCATAACCACCTTCTGGATTTTTTGATATATATTGAAGAATATGTCTATATCCAATATTAAGTTCATCAATAGATGAGTCGCTATGTTTTTTCTTTGTTAAATCAATCATCTCTGGTACATTCATATATGATTCAACCTTATCAGTATAAGAAACATATAATGCAAATGCAAGTGATATAAAAATAGCGGCATATATAGCAATTCCAGCCATTCTTATAGTGTCCATTCCCTGTTGATAAACCGCTATATAAAAATGCAAAGTAGGAATTAGGGGGTTCTGCTATGAACTATTGTTCCATTGAAGATGCATTTGGGTCTCCGGGATGCAAATCGGACTATTCAACAAAAGAAGCAAGAAGAGAGGAAAGACGCAAAGCTAAACGCTGTAAAGGTCCAGCTATGAACTTCCTCGGTATCAAAGATCCAGACAGACAACATATTGAAAAGACACCACTTGTTCCTGCTATGAATTCATCAATCGGCCTTCGTGAGCATGAGCCTGTAGATGCACCACAGGGCGAGTCAGAGCCATTTGAGAATATGACAACCGGCATTGAATCTGAATTACAGAGACAGCGTCTCAGTGAATTACTTCCTAGAACTGATGATGACCCTGTTGGCGATAAACAGAGAAATACGTTGCCATTAGAAGTTGCAGCATCCTATACACCATGGGGTGCATCAAAAGCTGCTGCGAAGGCGAAGAATTTCTTCGGTGCTGACCCTGCAGACGAGGGATTTGCAGATTATGTACCCGATGCTAAAACATATTTACTGCAGCCATCACTTACATCTGCATTCCAGAAAGGTATGCCGAGCGGAGAGGCACTGCCTATACCATCTGTTCGTGATGTCTGGAAGCCGTTAACACCATCTGGTGTACAGACAGCCTATTTTGAGAGTTTGCCTCGTCCTGGCGGAGAATATCCTATTCAGAGAGATTCGTATGAATCTCTTAATCGCAAGATTGATCGGATGATGAGCAGACTTGATGAAATGCAGAGAGGAAATACCACAGAGAACTCTCAAAAAGAGATTCTGCTTTTTATTTCTTCAGGGGTATTTGTTCTCTTTTTAATGGATTTACTGGTAAAGAAAGGCGGTAGACTATAAAAATATATAATAAATTCTAAATTCTTTAGATAATATTATATTGTGATATTTTCTAATTAAATAAGTTTAATAATTGGTGTATCTCCAAAACGGACTCTTCGACGTGTTTTGTTTGGAAGGGTGCGTTTTTTCTTGTACATGCCACCTTCTGTCACTTCTGAACCAGGCTGTGATTCAGTATTACTGTTTACTACTGAAGTTGTCTGAGAAGTAACTGTAGATGTATTATTTTCTTCATTTTCTTCTGGTATAGTTGGTAGCCCGTTTTCAGATGATGCTACAGAAGATGCATTATTTATAATAAAAGGTACACGACGTGTTGTAGGTGTAACAGGAGTTTTAGCAGTATTTGCAGAATTTATCCTTTCTTGCTCTTCAGGAGATACAATAACAGTTGGTTCTCCCCCTTCCTCATATCCTTCAAGTGCAGCAGCGGTAGCAGATTCTTCACCACCTTCCTCAATATGTTGTTCTATTTCTTCATTTGATGATAAGTTACTTACATTCACATCCGCTACATTTTCAAGGCGAGCAACATTTCCCTCTTCACCCATAGGACCACGAGAAATCCAAGTTGTACTGGATACTGTACTCTCAGCATTTCCACCAGCCTCGCATATTTTACCCTGTATTTTTGTAACATCTGCAAGAAGCATATCAATTCCTCCAATTATTCTATTATATCTTGCTTCAAGTACATCTGTATCATATATAATACTTTTATTAATATTATCTTGCATTTGACCCTTTAAAGTATTTAAATCCCTTTTAATTGATTCAAGTGGTTCAACTAATTGATTATTCATACCAATTCTAACGTCATCTCCTGCTATACACCATGTATCAGGGTTACCTAATACTTCTTCATCACCAGGCTTTGCCCCCAATGCAATATTAAGCTTGTCCATAGGAATAGTCATACTTATTACAACACCATTGTCCTCTCCAACAGTAGTAGCAGTTGCAGTAGATGCAGACATATTTTCTAGGAGTTTCATTGCAAGTGCGGTAACAAGGCCACGCATAGGACTGCATCCTGACTTGAGATCAAGGGTTGCATTTGTATCACACCCTTCGTTGTAAATAGCCTGCAAAAGATTTCTCTTTTCAGTATCATCTTTATCTTTAAAGTTCAACTTGGAAAGGATAGTCTCATGCTCAGGAGTAAGTGCACCAGTTGATGGATCAGTTATAGTAATCTTTGTACCAAAGAGATTAATTTCTTTAGGATCGCTACCCCCACCTCTTATAGCAGATATAGTTCCTTCCACTTTAGGAAGTAATGAAGAACTTTCTCCAGTATATCCCCCGTTCATATCTAACAGAACTATATAAAATCAGCAGCCTAAAAACTGCATACAATTACAACAATAAGATGGAACACGCAGATACACGTAAAAAGAAGATTGAATGTAAGCCTGAACTTATCATTTCAAGCTTACATAGATTTTACTCTAGTCATCCGGGTATTCAAAAAATAATGCCATATCTTCTTGGTAGTGCACCACTTAGTTTACGTATTATTGATTGGTTTGTAACAAAATACAGTCGCAAAACATTCACCCGCTATTCGCATAATGGAAATGATTTCCTAGTATATCTAAGCTACAAGGGTCAACTGAAAGCATATTCAAAGCATTATTTTGATCCGAATTGCCGTCGCGAAAGAATTATGTTCAAGATTCCAGGGCATGACTCATTTACAACAACTATTGGCCAGCTAAATTTTTTCAGATGGGCACTTGAATGCGGTGTACTTGACTATATTGAGGCAAATGAGACAGATATCCGCGAAGGATACAATGCATATCTGAAGGAGACTACGCAGCTTCAGAAAGAGCACAAATCATCAAGTATGTCTAGTACTGGAACTGCAGGAACAGTTGAGTCGGTTGAAACAATTAACTCTGAGACGGTTGGGACTCGTACAACTCGCAGACGTCGTACTCGCCAGACTCCTTCTTCTCTTAGACAGCTTCATATTAATACAACTCCTGTGCAACTAGAATTCTTCTAGTTGCCGCCTTTTATCATACAGAATGATAAAACCATGTGCAACTAGAATTCTTCTAGTTGCTTCCCTGCGGCTTTCTCCACACTTTCCGAATATCATCCATTTTCGGTTTTAACTCCTCACTAGCCAAAATATAACTAGATGTCATCATTTGTCTACTTGCTTCCTCTGGTATCCATCTTCCCTCAAAGTTGCGTGTAAGAAGGCGATTACTTTCTTTAATACCCTCTGTATCCTTATTCTCATATACAGCTGACCGTAATTCACGAATTGTATTTCGCGAATCACTGTTTGTAGCATATTTATCAAAATATTTATTCATTCCAAGGCGATCACCTCCTTCATCAAATCTTAGTTGCCCTCTATATTCTCTATCAACAAACCGACTGTTAATAGGCTTAAATTCATGAAAAGGTGCTTGTTTATTTAAATCCGGGCGATTATTGACACCAGATTTTCCATCTGTTTGCCAATGCTCAAACTGTCTAGCATTCACTGCATCTCTTGTATCAACTTCACGGCGAGAACGAATAACCATTTCTGGATAGGGAACTTCTGGTACATTAAATAATGGAAATGATGGTTGTGCCATTTAAACGCCTACTACTATATATTTTTTAAGAGATGTATATTATACCCTTTATTTATAAAAAGAACAAACTTCTCAATAATTTAGAAATACATACAATTCATATAATTTCACAGGGAAATCAGCTATGGGAAGAGGCAGATAATACAAATATAGATGTAGACATTATTGAAGGCAATGATTTTGTTCTCCTTTCACCATATAAACGTCATGGAAATACAATTTATATTCCTCTGAATCCAGATAAAACAAATATGGACGACATGTACATATGGAATGAGGTTGAACCAAACACAGATCTTCTATGCTGGAAAAAATTTAGTGTAATATATTCAAACAATAAGCTATGGCTACCTGCACCAGATAAGGAAACAAATGATGTACTGGAACTTATAATAAATACAACAGCATAAAGGATATGTTATATATTTATATAAGGAAAATGGAAAATGCTACAAGGCATAAAACTCATAAACGCCAGCATGATACGCCAGTAGAAGAAATACAAATATCTGAACAACAGGTCCAGCCGCAGCCTCAACAGCCGCCCAAACAACCACCTGTTATTTTGAATACAACTGTAAACGAGGAACGTTTCCGCAATCTTCTAGATGAAAGTGCAAAAGAAGCATATAGTCGCCCATGGCATCGCCTTGAACGTGGTCTTCGCCTGAATCGCCTGCGTCTTTATGTTGAGGAGATTGCACCACAATGCAGTTTTACCCCTCAGGAGAAAGAGGGATTTTTTGGATACCTGCAACGAGCCCTTGACAAAAAACTTCTGAATACGCACAAAATTGTAAATTATTCTCAGGAACGTCAGAAGATTGAAAAGATTATCGGTCTAGAAGTTCGTCGCTCTGCAGATGGTCAGGCACGCTGGGGGTTTACAGTGAAAAAAACAAAGGCAGATGCTACACGTAAAAAGAAGAAGGAAGGTGAACCAGATAAAATTGACACACAGTCTCTCCCACAAACAAATCAAGTATTTACTCAACAATAATGATTCCAGTCATACCGATAGAGCCTCTAAGGCAATGGATAGACCTTGTAAATCGCTGGCTTCAGATACCAGTTGATTCAACACAGATTCGTCAATGGGTTGAATCAGCAGAGAAACTCGCAGATTCCTATAATTTATATGAACTAATTGGAGAAGAATATATTTCACATATTATTTCCTGCTATGAAAAGGTATTTGTGAGAAAAGCAGAGCTTATTCAACAGAATTATACAAAAAATGAAACTCTAGAAGATATTCGTATTCAGGATCTCTGTACAAGGAAACAGATTGAACAGAGAACACCAGAATGGTATGAACAAATGGGCTATATTCTATCTGCATCAGAACTCGGTAATCTATTTGGTTCGGCAAGAGCACGAGCTCAACTTGTAATGACAAAAACAGTACCACCAGAACCGCGTAACAATCTTCTTGCAGTTCAATCTGATCGAATGACTGCATTTGATTGGGGTATTCGGTTTGAACCCGTTGTAAAGCAGATTTATTGTCATATGTATGGGGCAGATATAAAGGAACTTGGTCGTATTATCTCACGTGCAGATAATAGGTGTAGTGCAAGTCCAGATGGTCTTATTATTTCAGATAAAACTGGTAAAAAGCGTGGGCATCTTATTGAAATTAAATGTCCAGTTACACGCGAACCAAATGGAGAAGTTCCAAAAGATTATTATTTACAGATGCAAATGCAGCTACATGTAACCGAATGTGATGTATGTGAATACGTGGAGGCACAATTCTCAAGCCGCTATTCAAAACCTGATACAAATCGTGAAGGCCCTGTCAAATATTATGGAACAATTTATTTAATACAACAAACAAATGAAGATCACACTGCATCTGTTCGTTATGAATATGGGCCTGTAAATGATGATACGTGGCAACTACAACTTACTGAATTTGAAGAGATTCTTGAAACAATTCCATGGAGGTTATATTCATGGAGTGAACAATCTGTTTATAAAGACCCAAACTGGTGGCCATCTATAAAGCCAGCAATTGATTCCTTCTGGGAAGATGTAGAAAAGGCAAAGAGAGGAGAATTTACTGTACCAGAGCCTACACGTAAACGTGCGAAGCCATCTGTGCAGGCACAGTTTGTATTTGAAGAAGATACAACTGAACAGCAAACTACTATTAAATGCCTTATAGACAGTTAGCCTTTACTGGAACAGACATGGGGCTATTCTTATAGAATGCCATTGTAAGTTCCTGTATAGGGGCAGAGCAACTATCAGGGTACCCGTGCTTATAATTATTTGTCATTTGGCGATAGTTCCCTGTTTTTTCTAATAGACGGCTAAAGTCACCAGCATAACAAGAACGACTGTTTACACAGCTAATATGTTCAGGTGGTCCAACAGAAGGAAGTTCATCATTCAGGAGCTGATAAGGCTCGGGAGAACGACTTACAGGGGCAGGATCACCAGGTTGGTATTCCATAAGAGAATCAGATGGCTTTTTTATTTGGCCAGAAGCATCCACCTGTCCAGGCTTATCACCACTTCCTTCAAATGGCTCAATATAGGTTACATATCCCCATCTGGGATGATGAGGATATGTTGAACGCCAACGACGCCCTCTCCAAGGGCCTAATACACTGCCATCATACAACCAGTTTCTACCACCCCAGCCCCATCCCCAGCGTCTTGGAACAAACATATAATTCACAAAATCAGTCTTTGTGGCAGTCAGATAGGCTAATGTTAAAAGCCCGACTAACACCATCCAAAAAGTTAAATATGATTTCATCTTACCCTAATACTAGCGTATAAATTTGAACGCAAATACTGCATTGAGTTTAGTTACAGTCCGGAAAGATGACCCATAATAATATGCAGGTTGTTAAGCGTAATGGTTCCAAGGAGGATGTTTCCTTTGATAAGGTTTTGAATCGTATTAAGAACTGTGCGAACGGCCTTGATGTCAATCCCACCCTTATTGCTCAGCGTACACTTTCTCGTATTTATGATGGCGTAAAAACATCTGAGCTAGATGAGCTCGCAGCACAACTCTCTATCTCTCTTCTCACAACAAACGGAGATTATGGAATTCTTGCCAGTCGTATTATTATTAGCAATCACCATAAAAATACACATGATTCATTTATTCAAGTTGTACGCGAACTTGCCTCTCAGAAGAATCCTCGTAACGATCTTCCTCTAAAGTATCTCGCAGACAGCTATATTCAGGTGTGTGAGCGATTTGCAACTGAAATTGATGATAAGATTGACTATGATCGCGATTTTCTTCTTGACTATTTCGGCTTTAAGACTCTTGAGAAGCAGAAGTATCTTATGCGGTCTGCTGAAGGAAAGGCACTTGAACGGCCTCAGCATATGTGGATGCGTGTTGCAGTTGCCCTTTGGGGTGAACTTGCAATGGAGAATCCTGAAGAGGGGCTTGCACGCATCTTTGAGACATATGATCTTGTGAGCCAGAAGTATTTCATTCATGCAACTCCCACGAATTACAATGCTGGTTCTCCTCGTCCTCAGATGTCTAGTTGTTATCTTCTTGCAATGGATAATGACAGTATCTCTGGAATTTATAAGACACTTGCTGACTGTGCACAGATTAGCAAGTATGCAGGTGGTATCGGCCTTCACATTCACAATATTCGTGCAAAGGGATCACATATTGCAGGAAATGGTGGTACAAGCACTGGTATTGTACCAATGCTCCGCAACTTTAATGCAACTGCTCGCTACGTAGACCAGGGCTCAAAACGAAATGGTTCTATTGCAATTTATCTTGAGCCCTGGCACGCAGATATTGAAGATTTCCTGAAGATGAAGCTCAATACTGGTACTGAGGAAGAGCGTGCACGTGACCTATTCTATGCACTCTGGGTAAATGATCTCTTTATGGAGCGTGTTGAGCAGAATGGACAGTGGACTCTCTTCTGTCCTCATGAAGCACCTGGCCTGGCAGATGTATGGGGTGAAGAGTTCAACAAGCTCTATCTAAAGTACGAGGCAGAAGGCAAGGGGCGTAAAACGGTTGATGCACAGAAACTATGGTTCAAGATTCTAGACTCTCAGATTGAGACCGGTACTCCCTACATTCTCTACAAGGATGCTGCAAATGGAAAGTCTAATCAACAGAATCTCGGTACTATTAAGAGTTCAAATCTCTGCACAGAGATTATTGAATACTCATCGCCAGAAGAGACGGCAGTATGTAATCTTGCATCTATTGCTCTTCCAACCTACGTCAATCAGAAGTCCCGTTCATTTGACTATGCAAAGCTTCGCCAGGTTGTAAAGGTTGCAACACGCAATCTTAATCGTGTCATTGATATCAACTTCTACCCTACTCCAGAAACGAAGCGTTCTAATATGCGTCATCGTCCAATTGGTCTCGGTGTACAGGGTCTAGCGGATGTCTTTGCGATTCTCCGTGCTCCCTGGGAATCAGAAAAGGCTGCTTCTCTCAATCAACGCATCTTTGAGCATATTTACTATGCAGCCCTTGAAGCATCCTGCGAACTTGCGGAAAAAGAGGGGGCATATGAGACATATCAGGGTTCTCCAGCATCACAAGGAAAGCTTCAATATGACCTGTGGGATATTACTCCAATGACACAAGAAGACGGTTCATTGGACTGGGATTCGCTCAAGGGCAAAATTGCAAAACATGGTCTCCGCAACTCTCTTCTCGTTGCACCAATGCCAACAGCATCTACTAGTCAGATTCTCGGTTTCAATGAATGCATTGAGCCATTTACATCTAATATCTATACTCGTCGCACACTCTCAGGTGAGTTCATTATTGTTAACCGCCATCTCATGAAAGACCTGAAAGTCCTTGACCTCTGGAACGAGGATATGAAGCAGCTTATTATTGCACGCAATGGTTCTATTCAAGGTATTGACTCTATTCCTGAGGCAATTAAGAATCTCTATAAGACTTCCTGGGAGATTAAACAGCGTACTTTGATTGATATGTCTGCTGCTCGTGGTGCTTTTGTCTGCCAGAGCCAGTCACTCAATCTCTTTGTACCTGACCCCACATATTCCAAGCTGACTTCTATGCATTTCTACTCATGGAAGAAAGGGCTAAAGACAGGTATCTATTATCTTCGCACACGTGCCCCTGTTATGGCTCAGAAGTTTACGGTTGACCCTGAGCTTCAGAAGGAAGCAGAGCGTTCTGAGAAGGAACGGCTTGAGAAGGCATATGCAGCTGAAGAGGGATGCTTGACATGCAGTGCATAAATAAATATGTAATAATATATTTCTCGTATAATAGGGATGTCCACAACTGGTTTCTATAATTTTAATCAGGTTGAAGAAAAGCTAAAACAAACTCTTAACCAATCCAATATTCAAGAAACTCTGGGAAAGTCTGCAACAGCAATTGCACAACTTGTAGAAGCTATTCTCAAAACAGAAGGTGAAAACGGATGGGCATCAACTATAGAGCCCCCTCTTTTTACGAAGGAAGAAGCACCTCTATTTGAAGAGGCAGTTCTTCCATTTACAAATCTTATTGTATCTATTGCAAAAGGCCAACCTATATCTACAAATCAGAAACATGTTATAGTAGGTGGTGTACTAAAAGGCCCTGATGATATTTTTCAATCCATCCTTGAGAAAAATGCAGAATGGACAAAGGCTACTCAAGATTTTGCCAGAAATAGTGAATTTGGCATATTGCATCTAGAACACGAGTATGATACAGCTGGCGAAGATGCAGCAGTTCTAAGACCCCTTGCTCTTATACCTACACCAGTAACAGAAGCACTATCTACAGTTAAACTCCCTATAAGACTAGTAGTTACAATATCATATTATCTTCTAGATATTGTAAGGCTTATTCTTACAACTGCATATGATTTTCCTAATGTAAGAAAAGTCATGTCTATTATACTTGCCGTGATAGATTTTCTGAGAGGTGATTGGAAAAAAGCAATTCTCTCGTTTGCAGGATTCTTTGGTAAAAATCAGCTCCTCGCAGGAATAATTGGTAAACTTATCCTATCTACATTTGATGTAATTGCACCAGATCTCCAGAAGAGAATGATATATGGTACCCTTGAAGTAGCCAAATCACTTATAATTGGCTCAGCAATAGGTCTATTTAAAATAACTGCCCCTGCCACCCTCAGAAATCAGGTAAATTCTGCCCTTTCACAATTTGCAGAAGAAATTCAGCAAACAGATGATGCTCTAGAGGAAGCAGGCGAAGAACCTCTTCCTGAATTCTATGAGCCGACATTTGATAACCTTCAGAATATACAAACCTATATTAAATATAAGGGATGTACACCAACTGTACAAAATGCAATAGTTGTTCTAAAGCAATCCGCACTCTTACGAATCGCTTTACAACTGTTACGCATACCTACTGATGATAAAACACTTGCTGCTCAATGTGGCAATCCATCTACAAATGCAAACGTTGCATTAAATACTTCAAGAGAAGAATCCCATCCTATATCTACACCTTCTTTGCCTTCCCTCCAGACTTCTTCTCCTTCTCTTCCTCTATCTCAACCCCTGCCAAGCGGTGAACAAATACCAAATACTCCTTTGGGAATCCCCAGAAGCAACTTACAGCAGCCCCAGCTGGGGGAACTCGGCGTCCGCTAGCGTTCTCACCATGAGAAAATGCAACAATAATTTGCTGTGGAATAATTTCAATAACCTGATCCTCACGTCCATGAATCCACTCATCGCCCTCTGATACAGTCACTTCCTCGTTAAACTTTCTATCAAGCCATGCAGTCTTTTTAAATGTCAGCGTAGCCTCTGAAATCCGCTTTCCAAGTGGCAGATTCCAGGGAGGAACATTTACTGCACTAACACCCCTCTTAAGGTCATATAATGCAATAGTAGTACAGCAAGCAATAAGAGCATTCTTATTCCAACCCTTAAGAAGCCATGCAACACGTCTGCGGAAAGAGGTCACTGGATAATGATCATCATCGTCCATAAATAGTATAATATCATGTGTCGCATTCTCCACACCAATATTTCGTTTCTGGCCAATTGTCATTCGCCCCTGAATAGGAATATACTTAATCTTCACATCTGGACAATTCATCTGGAAATTCATAATCTTATCCGATGCCATCTTTGTGCTATCCTCATTGTCTTCAACAATAACCCATTCAATGCGATCACGAGGATAGTCAGTTGATAGGATATTATGAAATGCAATATCAATTAGTTCACGGCGATTATATGTAGGTGTAACAATGCTAATTTCAGGACAGCTCTCTGAATGAAGAATGGGTGGGCAATGGAATGTACCCTTTGGCTTTTTAACAGATACGAGATCAACCATTGCCTTAAACCCGTCACGCATTCCATCACCAACATCCTTAAGATTCACAACTGCATCAAATGCAGACATATAGGGCTGAAATGCCTCTTCGTTCCAGAGTCCATCATCACGAATAAAAATATTTACATGTGCCCAGCCAATTGCAGAATATACAGGAACTCCAACATGAATATTAATATCACTGTGAACAAGGGGCTCGCGACGGTCAGTATGACGTAGTTTACCAATAGGAAGTTTAAAAGAACGAATTACTTCCTCAATACGTGCCGCCTTTTCAGGGAACTCCTTATCATAAATAATACAGGGCTGAATTGTCATGTATGCAATCTAGAGATAAACTGTCCCGAATGTTTAGACCGCTTAGAGTACAATATATTATTTTTATTAATTAGGGGAAGATATGCACGACAGTATTCGTAAACTGCCATATCTTGAATGGGAAAATGACCTTGCATGGATGGAGGAGATGAAAGGTGATAAATGGAATAAAATGCTCAGGCGGGAAAAACAACACTATAATACACTTCTAAAAAGCTCCCAAGTCCAGAAATATTATAAAGAATTTATAAGAGAATTTGATACAATAAATGAACTAAATAAAATGGAGCCATTTACATTAGGTCATAAAGCAATACATATATCAATTGATAGCAGTTCTAAATTATATTGGAGATGGGCAAATTCATCAAAAAAGACACCTTGTTTAAATATAGATTACTATAATAATCATGTATATTATATCACAGTATCTCCCCAAAATATATATAAATATATTCTTGTATGTGAAGATATAGATGGTGTAGTAAAATGGAAAAAAACAGATATATCTCCAGATATTGCTGTAAAAGATGGCAAATGCTATTATATTAAAGTTACGAATATATTTACAACAACAGATGCGTGTTGTTGTGATTCATTCACAGGCCGCAATGAGCACATTTTATATACAGAAAAAAATCCAGAACATGATCTATCATATACCAGAGAATCTGATAAAACACTATATCTAAAGTCAGAAGGAGTTCTATCAGAAAATGCATGGAAAATAGATGGCACACATATTTATGAACTTAATAGGGATTCTTCATTTCAGACACCACTTGGGCATTCATGCAGTTATATAAAAGTAGGAAAAAAATACATACAACGCGGAAAGCCATTTTCAGACTGGATTCTTCCACCAGGATATCCTCAATGGTTTAATGTAAATACAGGGCATATAATTACAATAGATAATGGTAAGGTTAATTTATGGTATTGTCAGCCAGGTAAAATGCCCTATCATATATATGGTATTCCTGGAGGGGATATTTCACCAAGTATATGGGATAAATGGGAAGATAATCTAATTCAAACATTTGTAATATATACTCCAATTCTACCCCCTCATATAATCTGTATTCCATCAGTGGATCCCAAAAATTATATTATAGGGATGTCACAAATACCGCGTTCTATACACCCAGTAAATGTACAACATTATATAACAACTTCTGCTGATAATACACGCATTCCATATGCAATAGTGAAACAAACGGGTATTCACAATATACAGGGATTAATGGTAGTTGGATATGGTGCATATGGTTCATCTACAGCAGTATCTATGTGTAATAATGACTTCTATCCGCTTATAAAGCGTGGATGGGCAATAGCTTATGCATTTATACGAGGTGGTGGAGATGTAAGTCCAGAATGGGCAGAAGCCGCCAGGAAAACAAATAGACATAAATCCATCGAAGATTTTGAAGCAGTAATTTCAGACTCTCAAAAAAGGACACGTGTTACTCCAGGTAATACAGTCATATTTGGTCGTTCTGCAGGTGGATTCTTAGTTGGTGCAACTCTATCAAGGAATGTAGATGGGAACTTATTCAAAACAGTTTTCTCAGAAGTACCATACGTTGATCCATTAAGAACAACAACAAATCCACGCCTACCTCTAACAATAGGAGAATATGAAGAGTTTGGCAATCCTTTAAATCGCCTTGAAAATTTTGCAGAATTAATAAAACTAAGTCCAGTCAATACTCTTCCACTAGACGGTGCACCTAACATATTTGTATTATGCAGGACAGGTCTTCTTGATAAACAGGTATTTGCTTACGAGCCCTTTAAATGGATCCAGAGACTTCGTGGTAATAATGAGGGAATACCGGCACATCAGCCTTATGGAAAATATATCGCGTTTGATTCAAATGAGGGGCACATATTCCGTGTAGAAAAAAAGTCCCGGTTTAGAGCTTTGGACTTGGCGATTCTCTTGGCTCATATAGAAAATAAAATCTAATGACTGAATATAAAATGGTTCGTAAGACAGCTCGTAAAGATGGTGGTAAGCGTAAGACAGCTCGCAAGGATGGTGGTAAGCGTAAGACTCACCACAAGCGTCGCACTCACAAGCGTCGCACTCACCGTGCCCGCAAGCATTAAATAGTTTAATATACTGAATTATTTAATCTAGTTGGTTCACTCCTTTCTTTTATTAATTTAATACTTATCAAAAATATTAAATTAATTCCTACTCAGCTCCCACTACGCTTGAATCAAGCACTTATTAAAGTTCAATCCCTTCTTAAATGCAGTCATAGATTTTGTCTGTTTTTTTGTCACAGAATCAATCTGTTTCTTCTCATCTTCAGGGACATACTTATATACAAATGTCTTACGATGAAATTCATGTGAACCATTCTTTGTAATACCTTCACGATGCTTCAATGTACCATAGCCCTTTGAAGATAGAAGTGAATACTTCTCTTCACATACAGGGTTTTTCTTACAGAATTCCTCAACCCAAATATCATGCTCTACTTTTGCTAGAATTGATGCAGCCGCTACATGAATATATTTACCATCTGCTTCAACAATTACCTGTTGTTCTACATCATTTTCAGGCAATTCAAGTGCACCATCAATCACTAGTCGCTCAGGTTTTACATTGAGACCCGCAATTGCCCTGCGAAATGCTTCTTGATTTGCCCATGTAATACCTTTCTCATCAATATCTGCAGCAGAAACTGAACCAACAGCCCAACTCAGTACACAGCTCTTAATATGCTCTGCAATACGTGCCCGTTTTTTAGGAGAAATCTTTTTACTATCACGAATTTCTGATACAATTGCCTTAAGAGATGACGACCATTCATTTTCTGGTGGAAGAATGACAGCACCTGCCATAATTGGTCCCCAGAAACATCCACGCCCGGCTTCATCAATACCAGCCTCTATCTTATTATCACAGCTAAATCTACTATCTAACATCTTAGGTATAAAATTATATCTGATAAATACATGGTCAATTTTATTACAATAATAGTAATAGGATGAGAAGGCGTATGCTTATTTCTCTTGGAATAGTCTTAATTTTGGCTATAGTCGCAATTCATCTACTTAAAAGAGTCCCAGAAGGATTTGCAAATGCAACACAGCAAATGCTTGTTGCAATTGACAGTGGTTCACAGATTTACACAAAACCAAGTGTAAATTCTACATGGACAGCTGCCAAAATAGCACCTATGCCTGGTTTAACACAGTTGGCACAGCTCCAGAGTGGTGATTTAATAGGTATAGTAAATGGTTCTCTCTATACTACTACTCCTGATCTATCAGGCACATGGACCAAATTTAATGATCCTGTCACTGGAATTAACTCGTTTAATCAGCTTCAGGATGGCCGCTATATTGTAGCTGGTGGTGGAACTGGCTCTCTGTATTTCAGACAACCAACTGATACAAACTGGACACCTGCTGGTGATGGTTCTGGTAGCTTAGACCAGGTCTACCAGCTCAAGGATGGTACAATACTTGGTGTATCTAGTGGTAGAATATATACAAAGACTCCTTCACAACTTGCAGTTCCATGGACAGAGTTTGATTCTACATCATACGGGCTTACATCAGTATCACAACTTCAGGATGGTACAATAATTGGTACAGCAAATGGTAAACTAGTTACTAGACCATCCCTTAATACTCCCTGGATTCCTGTAAATGATGATACAAATGGATACAATTTTGTAGCTGTAATAAATGCACCCATCCCCCCTAGCCCCGTTCCTCCATTTGTTCCAGGCCTCCTTCCTAAGCCTGTTGCACCAACCCCCGCCCCTGCTCCAGCCCCAGCCCCAGCACCAGCCCCTAGCCCCATTCCTCCATTTGTCCCAGGTATTCTCCCTAAGCCTGTAGCACCAACACCTTCACCTATGCCTACCCCTACTCCTGCAGCAAAGCCTACACAGAAGTGTGCTACTGAAGAGGACACTGAACGTATTGTAAAGATGCTTGAAAAGAATATTGCATATACTCCTTCAACTAGCCCAGAAACAAAAGAGGCTACTGATAAACAGAATCAGTCACAGCTTCTCCGCAGCATTCGCGAAACAGTTCATAATGAAATCATGAATCTCAGAAAGTTCATCATGCCCAATGCACCATCTAAACCAGCTCCAATTCCCGCTCCTCCATCTACCCCTGCAGAAATACCTGCTGTCCCTGGCCTCGCACCATCTATACAGCCAGCACCTCCCGCTGCCAAACCTCAAAATATTCTCCCAGGCGTACCAACCCCTGCAACACAACAGGGTGATGAATACAATAGAACATCTCATAAGAAACCATACCAGTGCCCTGAGGATAACTGTGGAGGCGATTATCCCAATGGTTGCCCCGATATGTCAGAATATATACGCAAAGATTCTATACCATGCTGGGGTTGCACTCTTCCACCAACAGATTAAACTAACTGTATAGCTATAAGGTAACTAAAAGATAATTATAAATACATAATTTATACAATCTTTTATTAGGTTAGATGTATGCCTTTCTCGCACTACTCTTCATATTGGCAGTAGTCTATGTTGCCACACAAACAAAAAGAGAAGGGTTCAGTTCAACATTTGATGTACCCCCCTCACATAAGGTAAATATGCCACAAGATGTTCTAAAACCTGCCCCTCTTCCGGCCAATGTAAAGGGTTCAACTCTTCCTGGTACAATTCCATCTGCCCCTTACCAGCAAATAGCTCACACGAGTCCTCTTCCCTATCAAGATCCTTCTCTAGTTAAAACAACTCGTCCTCGTATTCTAGATACTCTTGAAAATCTTAAAGGATTCCTTGCATTTGTTGCACCACAGATTGAGGGTATTTCTGACCCCGCAGTCCAACTTCCTCTCATGACTGCAAAGGGCGACCTCAGAACTCTTGAAGATCAGGCTAATGTATTACAACGTAACCCTGGTATAAATCCTGATGTAACTGAGTTGCAGATGGACGAAATTGAGTCCAATCTTGCATATCTCCAAAGACGTGCAGGTCTAATTGGTATGAAACGTCCCTTTGTTCTAGAGGGATTTGCAAGTGGCCTGGATGAAGACGGTGATGACCAGGATGATGAAACAGATGGTCCTCTACAGGAGCAAGGGCCTGCAACACGTGAACAGCTTGTGGGGTTTGTTGCACGTATACAGGGTGAAATCATGCGTCTCTCAGCATCTGGAACAAACGACCCACTTGTTAAAGCCCGTATCTCAAATCTTACACAGATGAAAGACCAGGTTGAAGATATTATAAAGAAGCTGGATACTGGTGCCATTCTTACAACAGAAGTACCAATCCTGAAATCAGATATTGCAAAAGCCCTTCCTGTCCTGGGTAAACCAACTGAACCTCTTCCACAGATTCTTCAGAAATTCAGTCTCCCCGCTGGTCTCGCAAATATGCTCCCATCTAATCTCCAGAATGACCCTGTAATTGCAAGGGAAACTGGTAACATAATTAAGAAATACATGAGTGATCTATTTGAAGGGACTAGTGCAGAGGTAAAAGTAAAACTTAATTACACCTCTCCACGCGAAGTAGACATTGCTACTGCAAGAGCCACTCAACCAGACTCTACTGTTACACATTCAGGATTCCCATCAAATGAAGATTTAGATCGTGTAGCAAGTGCATCAACAGTTGATGGACAATATACCCCGCCAAAGATGTCCGATCCATTTGCTAATGGAGTAAGGCCAACATATCTCCAGACAGGAAAAGAGCCCACTCATTTTGACTGGAAAACAAGGGCAAAACAGATTGAAGATCAGATTCGCAGACGCGGTCTTCGCGAATCAGACTATGGTGTTATGCCAAAGGATGCCCATGTGGGCAATGACTTCTCATGGAAAGGCTATACAAGAATGATATGCTCCCGTCTTCAGGCAACTTCAGACCCTGGCCTACCTGTCACATGCGGCTGCCCACCAATGGACTGGAAGGGATGGAATTAACCCTCTACTATAAATAGAAATGCCAACTGAATATATTGTTGAGTCAGACATAACAATACGTGCAGTAGATAAGCCATTCCCTGAGAAGCAGCTCGTAGCATCATTTGAAACCCTTGAAGCAGCATATGCATTTGTAAAGAAGAACCTCGAGGACACAAAATCACTTCATAATTATTTCTGCCGCTTTACCCTTGTCCCATATGATGAAGTACAGGGTCGTGTAAAAGAAAATAGAGCAGTTGCATACAACTGTGTGCTTGGTCAGTTTGAGGATGTTATTTATATTCGCGAATCCTCTAATTAAATCCCCATATAGAAACAGAGATGAAGGCTTCAATGTATCATTTAATTGTCGTGCTTTTAGTTGGAGTATCAATTGGTCTTTACTTTGGTAAAAAGAGTAAGGAAGGGTTTGATGACTTTTCAGATTCCACATGTCGTTCTTGCAATAAGCAGTCACCTTGTGGATGCCCTTCACCCCGTCCGGTCTGCCCTCCTTGTCGTCAGCCAGACTTGAGTAAGTATGTTCTTAAGTCTACTATTCCTCCTTGCCCTCAGTGCCCAGATATGAGCAATTATATGCTGAAGAGTGAATGCCCTCCTGTCCCTGACCTCAGCAACTATGTTCTCAAGTCTTCAATTCCTAAGCAGCAGCCTGTAATACTTGATTGCTCTAAGTGTAATAAGCCTAAGGGTGAGTGCCCTCCTTGCCCTCGCCCTCGTTGTCCTGAGGTGAAGTGCCCCGAGCCTACAAAGTGTCCTGCATGTGCTCCTTGCCCAAGACAAACATGCCCTCCTGCGGTAGTGAAATGTAAGGCTGAGGAGATTGTATCTGACAATGTCCGTCCTTATCTCACTCCTCTCAGCTACAGAGGGTTTGGTATGGATTAAATTGATGCGTATAAACAGAAATGGCAACAAATTCAAGGCCTGATTTACAATCTAAATTTACAGGAATGCTTGAAATGTTTAAAAAGTTGTCACCTGCTATTCATGAACGTCTCCAAAATCCCCAGAAGATGTTTGGTTCTTTTGGTTCTCCAACTGGAACAGGTAAGAAGAATGAATTTGGTTATGCAATGAATATTGAAAATAGAAATACTATTAAGAATCTGAAAGAATGGTATATGGTTGTAAATATAATGTTAGATAATACGGGATATGGAGATGATATTATACCTGAAGTGAAACCATTGTTAAAACAATTTTATACTAAAGTTGCACTTCATGTAAAAGATGTTATTAATTATGTTAATAAAAAAATACCAAGTCTAGAAGCAGCGGGTGTTCTATTACCAAAACAGTCATTTTATATTTCTCATGCAATGATGATAATGATGGATAATTTTCCAACATTAGAATTATGTCCTTATGAAAGATTAAAAACACTTGCTACAAATAAAACAAAAGGTGGAATATGCTATGATATAAATAAATTAAGAGAATATTCTATAACATATGATAATATATTATTAAACCCCCGTAAGGGAGCAAATGAAACAGTATCAGCATTTAAAGATATTAAAATCCCATCAGGTAATACCCGTTCTAACATGCAAAAACTAGAGAACCGCCTTGCTGTAGTAAAAACAAAAGGCGGTAAGCATAGAAAGTATCATATGACAAAGAAACGTTCTATACATAAAAAGAGAACACATAAGCGTAAGCATTAAATATCCTTCAACACAATATTATTAGATGAATCAACTATTTCACTAGATTCATCTAATGGTTTTATTTCAATTTGTATTTTTTTCTTTATTTTATCAACCGGATCTTCAATAATTAACCAATCCTGGTCAGATATATCATTATCAATATATGTATTTTTTATCTTTGTGGCTGCTTTTAATATTAAATGTTCTCCACCAGATACAAGATAACTTGTGCCAATACCAGCAGCTCCAGCAATAAGGCCAGATATAATGGGAGAATATACATTTATACTTGTACTAGCAGCCTCAGATGCTCCTCTAAGACAAGATGTTACTGCTAACTCTGCAAAAGAACCACCTATAAGCCTTGCCCCCTTTCCAATAACATATTCGGTTCCTCCTATAACAACTTTCATACCGGTAGATAAAAAAATACTAGAACTTGCCAACGTACTATATGTTATTGCACTAATAGCACCACCTGCGAATGTTCCAAGGGGAGTTAATGGATATATCCAAGTTGATTTATTCTCTTTTTCTTCGGGTTTTGCAACACCGCTGCCCAAAAACATCCTTGATGTATGTACGGAGAATATTTTTCATAAAAAAATCGGCAAACCATATTAAGGAATGGTAATCTTCAATAAAACATATGAAGAGAGATGTAAAGAATCATTGTCAATGCTTCAAAAATATCCAACAAAGGTTCCAGTTATTGTATACAGGTCAAAAACATCCGCCGATATACCAGACTTAAAGAAAAATAAGTATCTTGTACCGCGTGATTTTACAGTTGGCCAGTTTATATATCTTCTTCGTTCACATATAAAACTAGAACCTCATAAATCAATGTTTCTTTTTGTAAATAATTCACTACCGACTACAAGTACACTTATGTCTACATTATATAAAACTTACAAGGATAATGATGGATTTTTGTACATGGTATATACTGGCGAAAGTACATTCGGCTAAAATATATCATATGTAAGTAAGTACAGTCCCAAAATGGATACAAGATTCTGGGGACCATCTGGATGGAAATTACTACATCTAATAACATTTACATATGAGCCATCACAAAAAAGCATAATGGGAGAATTCCTAGAAACTCTTCCATATATTCTTCCCTGTAAGTTCTGTCGTTCATCATTAACAGATTATTACAGAGAGCATCCATTTGAACCACATCTCCATTCCAGACAATCTCTTATAAAATGGATGTATACTATACATAATTGTGTAAATGATAAACTCAGAAGACAAGGTCTTAATCCTCATAAAGACCCGACTCTCTCAGAAGTAAAGAAATACTATACCAAGTGGATTGAATCATGCCCGATGATGAGTAAACTTACAGTATTCTGGGATTTTCTCTTTTCAGTCGCATATAATCATCCAAAAGAATCATCCCGCGGGTCTAAACCAATGCCAAACTGCCCACAAGATGCATATACCTGTAAACATGAATGTGAACGAAATAAATGGAACATTTTAACTGCAGAAGAGCGTATGAAATGGTATAGTAAATTCTGGAAGTTACTTCCGGCCATTCTTCCACCTGAAATATCATACGCATGGCAGCAAAAATCAACAGAGACACCGTGTTTAGAATGTCGCAGATCAACTGTGGCATGGCTCTGGAGAACACGTTGTGCAATTGATCCAGATTTCAAAGACCCCTATACTGAAATATGTAAGCGTGTTTCATCCTATTCAAGTGAATGTTCAAAAAGTGTCAGATCAAAGACATGTCGTAAGAAAAAGAAGTAGAAGATAATCTTATGTAGCAATAAGGCAATGTTCGGATTGGACATGTGGCAATCTGCCCTATTTATAGTGTTATTACTGCTATGTATTAACTATATATGGCAAGTAACTATGGATAGATTAACAGAAGTTGTTACAACAGATGATATACATGACAATGTCATGGAAGGATTTGCAGATGCAGCATCCTCATCCAAGGAAGAATGGCTAAATAATGAGGATTTGTATGATGATTTCTATGCATCTGTATATAATAAGATTTTTCAACATGACAAACTTGTTCAAGCAGAGGCTGCAATGTGCCTACAGGATTGGCAGAAACAGATGCCAAAAGAGAATATGAGAGTATTAGATGTTTGCTCTGGTTCAGGAGTTGCAACATGCTATTTTGCAAAACAAGGAGTGGGTTCAACAGTCGGTCTAGATAAGAGTCCTGCAATGATGCGATATGCTAAATCAACTGTCATGCCTGCAACAACATTATCCGCTAGTCAGAGAGACTCTATTGAATGGAGACAGATGGATGTGATAGGTGCAGGTTCAGGGACTCCTGCAGAGTTTACACATGCGTGTATGCTGTATTTTACAGTATACTATTTCCGTGATTTGGATGCTCTCTTCAGAAATCTAGCTTTATGGATAAAACCAGGTGGAACTCTATGTATAGAGGTAGTAAACAAGCACAAGTTTGAACCTATACCTGATGTAGCAAATCCATGGGTGGCAATATCTCCTCAGAGATTTAAGAAAGAACGAATTACAAAAGCAACTGCGACATTTGACAAGTTTGAATATGATGCAGAGTTTGATTTAGAAGACCCGAGGGCCGAATTTAAGGAGACATTCCGTTTCAAGGATGGTTCTACAAGGAGACAGAAACATGTACTTTGGATGCCATCTATAAATCAGATTGTAGAGAAGGCATCAAATGCAGGATGGACATATAACAAATATATGAAACTAGATATGATAGGGTTCAATTATGGATATCTGCTTTATTTAACGAGGAATCCTGAATAGGTAATACAAATATACACTATATATAGGGAAAGACATGACTATATATGATGTATTTCAAAAGGGTCTCCGACATGGCTCAGAGAGTCTCGCATTTGATCCAAAAAAACGATATGCATATGTTGAACATCCAACTGAAGGATGGCGTGTATATCTCCGCTCAGCAATGTTTCTTCACGAAAGAGGCAAGCCATTTAATGCAGCAAAATTCCTAGTTGTAAAGAAACGCAATGCCCCTTTCAATGCCGCTACATGGGAACCCCCTAAGGGTCAAATGGAAGGAAAGGATAAAACGCACGGTTCAGTACTGAATCTTCTTGTTGAAAATGTGAGAAGGGAAACTGAAGAGGAGGCACATGTACACAGAATATATAATCTGACACATACAGGTCTAGTATTTCAAGGACAGGAAGAAGAGTATCCCCCAAACCATTTCTTTCAGTATCACATATTCCAAGGGTTCGTATCTCATAATCAGATTGAAGAGGCATTTGAAACTTTCCAGTGGATAAAAGAACATCCAAAGGGATTTGCCAGATGGAAACGTGATTATAAAGAAAAAGATGCACTATCCTGGTTTGATCCAGAAAAGACACGTCTCAATCCAAGATGGTGTCCGAGCATAGTCGCATTATATTTAAAAGAATATAGTAGGAAATGAAACTCTTAAATGCCATTCTGATAATGTTCGCAGCCAGTTTTATAATTGGATACGCAACTATGCCCATTATTCTTGGCCTCATCTCTCCTTACCATCAGAATCATGCAAATAAGTTCTATGGTGCTATGCTTATGGCATCTACAATGGGCTTAGTGGAACTCTTCATGCACGGATTTAATGTATTCTGGATGTCCGTTCTAATAGCAATTATGTTCCTTTCATACTATTTTATAAGAACACAGATGGGTGTAAATGAAAAACAATTCTTAAAGGGTATGATTGAACATCATGGTATGGCACTTGCAATGGTATCTGGTCTGGAAAAAAGAGAAGATGTCTCACCAGAAACACAGTCTCTCGGAAAACAGATTTACACAACACAGGTAAAAGAAATAGCATGGATGGAAAACAGACTTAATGCTCTCAATTAAATACGTTCCATCTTATCTTTGAGCCCACCTTCAATAATCAGACCCTTTTTAAGGTCCTTCTTTAAATCATCTTTATGGTCATAAGAACATGTATGTTCCTCAATAGGCAAATGTGTAATGCAGAATACGCGTAGACATTTGCATGTAAAGTTCATACCGAGAGAGAGCTTCTTTTTACAGACATAGCAGCGTGACATTTCTCTTGTATATGGTGAAAATAATAAACAGCTTGCCTGAGTCAAATTTGTATAAGTATTATATTTGTTATCTTATATAATAATCCGCCAAAAAATTTGAGGGTATAAAGCAGCTTTACAATATATCAGTAAGTACAAATGGGCGGTTCTGTTATTAAGATGAATGGTAATCTATTTATTCGCGACAACTACATTCATGGATTTCTAACAGATCTAGCCTGTCCTACAGAATTTATTGAGGAGATTACGAATTATATTCTAAATATTAATAATGCAATTGCACTCGATAATGTTCATTATACGTTTGAATATGCGGTTCATAATAATGTTCCTCATCTATTCCTTCTGTCTGCAGTTGTTCAGTAAACTATAACCTAAAATAAGTCCTATCTAATCACATAATGCGATTTTGGTCAGATAGAACTTTACAACCAAATACGCAAACTATTTTTAATGAAACTCCTTCTCCAACTGGTATTTCATATAGAATTGTAAAAACAGAATCTGAAAAAAGAGAAATATCCAAATTTCTAAAAGCCCATTTTAAGAAATCACCCTCTTCCCCTGAATATATTCAGCCATTAAATGATTCTACACAGACTATTCTATATATGATAGAACCATCTAATACTTCAAATATTATTGCATCTATACGATATAAATATATTGGTACAAATCAGGCGAACCCTATACATTGTATAGACTGTTTTTGTATACATCCACAATGGAGAAAAAAAGGAATAGGTACATATTTATTAGCATCTCTACATAATGAAGTAATTCAGCGTATTCAATCAGTCTTTTTAAAGGAGGGTTCTCTTCTCCCTATAAACCATGCACCATTCTACTCTTCTACATATGTATACAGGCACAATATTAATCCCCCACTCCACTCAAAACACGTCTCTATAATTCCAACTGCTCTTGCACATAAACTCGTCAATATTTTTTTAGAATTCAATCCGCAAACATTTCTCATCCTGAATCCAGATTCTCAAAATCAGAAATGGCTTTATTATAAGGATGGAACTAAATGGGCATTAGCCCTCATACTAGATACATATCAAACAATACATGGCCAAAAGATGGGTTGGATAACAGGTTATATACATTCACCAAATATCAATACAAACGAATCACATCATATTATTGACATTTTATCAGACTATTCAGGATATTCATATATCTGGACAGATATTGTATGGGCTTCTCATTGGAAAGTGGATGGACCATACCACTGGTATTCTTATTATTGGAATCCTCCACAAGTAACTCCCCTCTATATATTTACTACTTAGACATTATTTCACTAATGATTACTTCAATAATCATTTCATAACAATATTAACACCACTCATATATGCCAATTCACAATTCTGATAATATTCTACAAGCACCTTGCGTGCATCCTGGTTTATTGCATTAATTTCAGGCAACCCCTTCTTTAATACATTTGGATGGAAATGAATCTTCAGTTCACCACGACTACTTGTTTCTATTAAAAATAGACGATTTATTATCTTACCAGCTTTTGCAGCATGTTGGAGCTGAATCCTGTAAAGGTCACGAATGACTTCTTGAATATCTTTTGCTTTTCTATCATTTACAGGTATAGCATCGGTCTTTGCTCCACAAATATCACGATCTCGTTTATTACTTACTCCTTTCAGTTGCAGAGCCTTATATGCTTCTGCATCTTCTCCCTTAGAATCACCAAAATATGTACTCATTGTTTTCATGAACTGCATATATTCTTTAAGAGCACTGTTACTCATAATAAGTTGTGGAGACCCTTTCTCTATCGTATCGTAGAATAGATTTGATAGAGCAACTAGACCAGGGCTATTATCCAGTGTTTCACCAGGCATAGGCAGGCCAGCTCTAGAATATGTTACAGAACCATATTTATCATCATATGTACCATAGTGGTCATATCTATCTCGTCTATTATATTTATCTGTAACTGTTTTCACATCCAAGAATTTTGCCTTACATATATTTGATTCTGCACTAGAATCATATGGAGATACTCTCAGGAGCTGCAGAGCACGTGCAACACAGTGACCTAGGGGTTTTATACTAGTTAAGTTCTTAATAAGTTTATCAATACGCAAATGCTCATCTACTTCCCTTGATTTTTCAGCATAACGTGCATCACTATATTTCTTATCTTCTCTATCATCCCACCATTCACGATCACCCCTTTTACGCCCATATCTATCCTTATCATACTCATAATCATATCCTCTCCCTCCATCTTCATCAAATCTATCTTTTATATATGGTATTATAGAATCAATAATAGAATTAAACTTATCAATTGGAGTCATTGCTGAAGTTCCGACTACTCTGTATGTATCATCACTTATCTTTTCAACTGTAAATGAGCGATGGCTCAAAACGCGTTCAGGAATATCAAATGCCTTGGATTCAAATCTCCCTCTTCCAACCTCAACACGTATTTTATTTCCAGAAATACCATCAACCGCTTTGGCGGTTAACTCAAGTTCAATATATTTTTTTCTATATCCCATCTTTATTTCAATATATAGCTTTGCACTTGTAACAGGCAATGCTCTTATTCCACCAACACCCATGTCACGTGTTATAATTTGCAGAGCAGCCGCATGTTTAGATGTTTTGAGAGGATAACCATATGAACCTGCACTATCATATAAATATTCTTTCATAAATGCAAATGAACCGAGATTGGCAGTCAGAATAGCACCACCCATAAATCCTTGTTTAATAAATGGAACAACGCCTGGAGCAAGTGCAATATCCTTCTTTTCATCTCCGCTAAATAGAACACCCTTTTCACGCCCAATACTAGCATCATCAATAAGTGTCAATGCTAATGCACCATAAATCTGGAAAACACGAGTATAGAAATATGCAAGCATTAGGCACAAGCTCTGTTTTCTTTTTCTCTCAGCTTCGCTGGAAGGAACTGCCAAATCTTTAATTTCACGGAATGCAATTATGCCATCTTTTCCCTGAATAGGTTCAATCCCAATCTGATAGAAGAAACTCTGCAATGCATTTGCCATGACAATAACATATTTTTTGCATTCCGTAGGACTAGATAGAAGGGAGAAATCACGAATATTTACCTGCTTTAAAAAATATTCAAGTATTTCATCCATCAACCCTCTAGTTGTTTTAGTGGCTTCTAATAATTTCTGCCTATCTGTAATTTGAATGACGGATGGCTTATTCCCCATTCTCCCTATTTCAGCTCTTTTTTATTTACTTCAGACATTCCTCTAATGCATCTGCACTCCCTTCAAGACGACGTAGACATTTCTGTAGTGTTGCAAGTGAAATTTCACTCGCTTCTGCAATTTTACTAATAGGAATATCAACAGCTTCACATCTCTTCAGTACAAATGCCACACACCCTGCAGCCAAAGAAGGAGGCATATTTTCCTGACTTAGTCCTTCTTCTTCTGCACGAATTGCGACTCTCTCAGACAGTACACACAGATGCTCCATCTGTGACCGACTTAGTGGTAGGCGGCTCAACGGAAGGCGGATATACTCAATTGCCTTTGTACTAGCAGACTTTGCCTTTGTAGTAGAACTAAATTTACCCTTCTGCCGAGCAAGAGCTAGGATTTCCTGAATCTGTTTTAGTGCCTTTGTAAATGTAGCAGATGACAAACCAAACATTTCAGCAACTTCCTTAGGTTTTCGCGGAGAACCGGAATCTTTTAGAGACATATACATACATGCTGATAGAATTGCATCACGACTCAATCCCTGACGACCATTAATATCCTGAATTGTAATATACATATTGCGTGCATTCTCAATAGCAGAATTATTGATGCCATTATTCAGTCCAATTAAATTTAGCCTCTCATATGTCTGAATGAGAGAACGCTCCTTATAAGGAACAGTATTCCAACTATGATATTTACGAACCTTATACATGTTCTTCATGTTTCCGGTTCCAAGGATTAGTGTACCAAGAGATGCCTGTGGAAGTGACGGATCTTGTGGTGCACCTACACGTGTAGGGTCTCCACCACGATCTTCTTGTGCAAAATACCTGTATTCTGCTGTATTATCAAATGCTCTATATAACACATTTCCACATGACATACATGACACATATTCATCCTGGTCAAAACAATCTGTACCATTACAATACGGACACATATCCGTATTTGTGTCAGCTATAGGTTTTTCGTCCCAAGATGTTAAATCATCGTTAGAGGAAGAAGTATGACCCCTTTTAAAGTTAAATAGGGTCTCCATCGTGCCTATTATCATATCACGCTTTGATTTCAAATTTTAAACCGCACCCCTTAAGTAAGAATGAGTGTTCCACAACAGGGTCAAGAAACAAGAGGGTCAATTCTTCCATCAAGCAGCCCTGGCGGCATTGGATTTCTAGGCAGCCCATATAATCCAGCGGATGCTATGTTGACCCCTCCGCAAATAGGCGTAACTGTCGGAGACAGTATGAGTGATGTTATGAATGCAGTAAAAGGTGTAGCATTTTATGCAGACCAAATTGGTTTTGGTGCTCCATCTTCAGGATTTACTCAGGGCATGCCTCTCAAGCCTCTTGGTGTAAATTATTTCACAAAGACTGGTGCATCATGCTCAAATGGTGCAGATATGTATTCTTATTTTCAAGGAATTACACAAGGTAATGCCCTTGGTTCGCATTTAAAAGATGTAATGGCACAAATGGGACTTCCTCCCTTACAGGGTCTCGCTCCTGGTATGATAGAGGATGCAGAATCAGCTCTCAATCCTCAACCACTGCTAAATGCCCTTTTTGGATCAGGATATGCTCGCTGTAAACAGGTCACACTTCCAGTTGGAGATGCATATGGGCGTATACAAGGGGATGATGGACAGTACTGGATAGACCAGCCAGATACTGCAACAAAAAAGTCAGATGGCCTCTATTATCAGACACGATGGATACAAGAAACTGATGCACAGGGTAATCCTATAAATATCACAAAAGATGAATGGGATGCTGATCCAAAGGCCTATAATCCTGATGGCACACCCATAAAAGGGTCGGCATCAGAAGGATTTGTAAATAAGATTACTTCAACACCTGCAATAATTACAGCAGGCGTACTTTGTCTTCTTGCATATGGAGCAATGAGAAGAGCTTAGAGCATCCCAAATACATGGACTGCAGCCGCTGCACCGAGGAGCTGTGATACAACATAGTACATCAGCTCCATGGGTTTTAAACTTCCCTTCATATACATTGCAAATGAAACGGCCGGGTTAACATGCCCACCACTAAGAGATGCAATCATATATATAACAAATGCAAGAGCAGCACCAATAACTAATGCAGAACCACCAGATGCAAGTATACACAGGAGGAAAAAGAATGTACCGATAAATTCAGCAAGGTATGAATGCATAGAGACTCTCATATTATACTATATACAACCAAATAAAATTTGACGCGGGCTTTAAGTCCTCCCATCAGCCAAAGATGCATTTTCAGAGGATGAACATTGAGCTAGTTGATAATTCTCTACAGGAGTTCTATTCCACTGTAAAGAATCATGTTACTGATTCTGGATATGACCTATTCTTTCCAGAAGATATTATTATTCCCGCAAAGGCACTCGGGTTTGCAATTGATTTGAAGGTGCGATGCGAGCCAGTGTTCACAGGCGGATATTATCTATATCCGCGTTCATCCATTTCTAAAACTCCTCTACGTCTAGCTAACTCTGTAGGGATTATTGATAATGGCTACAGGGGTACTCTTCAGATTCGTGTGGATAATCATAGTTCAGAGGATTTTACAGTAAAGCGGGGTGAACGTCTATTCCAAATTTGTCACCCAAGCCTTGCTCCATTTGAAATGCGAATTGTAGATGCTATTAATCTTCATACGTCGCGTGGTGCTGGTGGATTCGGTTCTACAAACTAATATATAAATATTATATAAATAATATTAATTCTATTAATTCTATTTCTTATTATTTTTAATTGTTTTATTTAATCTCCTATTCACACCACCCCTGCGAGGTGCAACACGTCTACGTGGTCCAATTACTTCATTATTATTGCTATTATTATTTACTGCTACAGGTGCAACACGTCTACGTGGTCCAATTACTTCATTATTATTGTTATTACCCCTATCATTATTATATATGACTCTGACTGGTACATGCCCTATATTAACAGGCACACTGGGTATATTTACCACTCCCCTTGAATAATTGTTCATATTATTCATATATTCTATTGTAGGCATATTTACAGCCTGTAACTCATTCATAGTATTAAATGACGCAACAGGAACTGTTGGTACAGTATATGAACCATAATTTACAAAATTATTTTCACTAGGAATTGTAATACCAAGATTTGGAATAACAGGTATTTCAGGTTCATGCATATATTCCACATTTCCGTTTACATATAACACCCTCTGATTGAATCTATCATAATCATCTAAAATAAGTTCCTCATATGGAATATGAAATCCAGGATATGTTTTATAGCATTTATTATATGTATAATTCCGTGAACAGTATGTATAATATACTGTAACTGGTATGCCTCTATATATCATTGAAAATGTATCCAATTCTCTAACTTTTCTAAATGGCTGCACACCCTCACTATGATTATATAAAAAAGTAACAATATATTTTTCAATACGTCCTGTTGTATCATCTCTATCTACTATTAAACGTATACCATCATATTCTAACATATTGCGGATATTATATATAGTATTTGCAGCAGTATCATATTGGGTACACTCTTCTTGTATTTCTCTTGCAATAGCATTTAATAATTTCTCTCTACACCGTTCAAGCATAGTATCAATAATATGGGAAATAAACGGTGTTTTTTCACGATACATGGAGAATTGTGAAGTAAAATTTACAACATCTTCGTCACTTCCTATATTTAAATCCGTATATGATAGACTACCGCCAATTTTATCTATACCATTTAATTCAACGCGAAAATAAACAGGAATTGTAAATGTTTCATCTGCATGTGGATATATTCTCATACTAAAATCAGCAGTATCATAGTATAGATTCTTTATATCATAATGTGTAATAGAATGTTTTTTATTATCATCATCTTTATAACATATATTTAATAATTTCGGCCCGCCTTCAAACCTTCTAGATGAAATAGTAAAAAGGCGTTCACCATAGGGGTATGAACCACTAGTAGGACACATCATAGGTATACTTAGACGTCCATTCAAAAATGTATAATATCGTTTTTGGCACACACCCATAGCTTGTTGCATTTTAATTTTATTATTATATATAGTTCTGCATTGTTGCATTTTAATATCCTATACTATTATATATATTATATTAAAATATCTTTATATTAGAATTAATCAACAATACTACCCCCATTACCACCATCAGTTGCCCCCCTCATTTACACCAGCAGGAAGAGTGCACACACATGGAACATTTTTAATTTCAGCACCATATCCCTTTGCATATGTTGTCATTGACCCCTCCTTTATCTGAGAGACAACTTGTGTATCAACAGGAACAAACACAGGAATGCCGGTAGTTTGTTGTCTCTTAAAATTAAATGCTTCAACTGTATTACGCTTTCTCTGTGATATTACAGAACAATCAAAATTGCGAGTTGACATTTCTATATAGTGTATAGACTAAATTATAGAGGTTGTAATGTAGCTTTATTTATTTCAATTACTTGTGTATCATTAATATATGTATATAATCGCAATTTATCTGCTGATAATATACATGAAAGAGCGGTAGATTGATTAATAAATCCTTCTGTTATATTTAAATTGTCTAACCTAACACTTATTAAGTAACCATTAAGATTATAAGTGTATATATAACTTGTATCATATGCAACCTGATTTAGCTGACCTACAATATTAGATGTTTGTGATATTATATTCCCATCTAAATCAATCTTATATATTATATCTGTACCAACTAGATAAATATAATTATTTATAATAATAGGACTTACTTTTCTGTCAAGTAAACTAGTGGTTATATTAATATCTTGCGAATTATCTAATATATTATATGAATAGAATGATCCGTTATCAAATAATAGATATATATAGTTATTATAGAATACAGGGTATATATTATTATATATCGGTGAAACACCCTTAAAAATTAGTTCATTTATTGAAATTTTTTGTATATTATTAAGATCTGTATTTAATATTACATAATTTAAAGAGAATTCAAACGGCTGTGATATAGGATTTTCCAGTTTATATAAAAGAGAATACAGATTTCCATTTGGCCCTATACGCACAGGTCCATTTAATTGAGAATCAGTATCAACTAATACAGAATTATATAAGGTTCCATTATAGTCATATCTATATATTTTACCAAGCTGTGTGGAAATATATAAATTACCACCAATACCATATATACCAACAGCTACTTCAGTAATAGGGCGTTTCCATCTCATATTTCCCATAGGATCAATTGAATATATATAACTCCTCGTTGTATAATATATATTTCCATTTTCATCAATAAATGGTTCTACATCAGTAGCAAATCCTTCGCCCTTAAAATACCATTTAAATGAGGTATCTGGATTTAATGATACCAAATTACTATTATCATCAGTGTAATAAAAAGAACCTGTTACCATATATAATATATTACCAGGTACAAATCCTTCCATACGATCTATTTCAACTACATCAGTTACACATGAACATGGCACATTACTTTTCAAAGCCCCCTGTTGAGATTTGTAATATGTAGTTCTAGAACCCTGTACAATATCTAATAGCTTAGAATCTGCCGTATCACCTGTCTGCGGATTATTTTTTACAGAACCACCAGAGCCCTCCTGTAACTTAAAAAAAGTAGCATTTACAACTTGTTGTTTTCGTTTTGTTATCTCAGATGCAGACCAGCACTGCGTAGGCATTCTCTATCTATACCTTTTTATTTTCATTAGGTGCAGTATGCATCAGCTTCTGATTTGTAATAATACGACTGCTAATACACATTGTCTCTAACTCCTGCAGAAGAAGTTTAGATGCATATGGAATCTGTACATGTGCAAAGTTTGTTGTATTACCACATCCACGACAATTCCATACACCATCCTTCGGATTTGCAATGGCAATCAGACCGCAATCCTTGCATGTGTAGCATGAGAATGCATCTGAGCATTCCATCAACCGCTCCTTCGTAAATTCCGCCATACCGTGACCAATAACACAGTCACGCTCCATTTCACCAAATCGCAACCCACCCTCACGTGCCCTGCCCTCTGCTGGCTGACGAGTCAGCATCACGAGCGGCCCAGAAGCACGACTATGCATCTTATCTGCAGTACAGTGACGCAGACGCTGATAGTAACAAGGACCAATGAAGATACTTGTTTCCATCATACGCCCTGTGTAACCATTGTACATAATCTCATTTCCATATGGCTCCAATCCATATACATCTCGCAGAATTGTAGCCATGTCATCCATATTTGCATTATTGAATGGAGAACCATCACCCAATGCACCAGCACAGCATCCCAGCTTGCTCATCATTGTCTCCATAAGCTGAGCAATAGTCATACGTGAAGGAATGCAGTGTGGATTGATGATAATATCAGGTACAATACCACTAGCGGTCTGCGGCATATCCTCAGGGTTGAGAATCATACCAAGAGTACCCTTCTGTGCATGACGCGATGCAAACTTATCACCAATCTCTGGCACGCGGTCCTGGCGAACACGAATCTTAGCAAAGGAATAACCCTCACCATTCCGATTCCTGTAAATCTTGTCAACATATCCGCTCTCATTGTTACGAGGAGTCTTGCTGACATCGCGATACTTCTTCGCACCAGCAGGAATCACCATACCAGTAGGAACACGGACAGGGACAACCTTGCCAATCAAGATATCATCTGGTGTCACAAACTCATTCTCTGGAACAAATCCATCCTCACTAAGCTTATCATATTCAGCATTCTTCATGTGCTTCGTATCTACAATAGAAGGCTTGCAGAACCGCTCCTCTTCACCAGAAGACTGATTCTTACGCTCCTCATCTTTATACGTGCGATAGAAGATACTGCGGAAACGACCACGTTCCAACGAAGCACGATTCATCATATTTGAATCCTCCTGATTGTAACCAGTGTATGTCATAATTGCAACAACCACATTTTGACCAGCAGGAAGACTCTGTGCTCCATAGAATTTGCTCATGTATGGGCTCACCATTGGAATTTCAGGATATGAAAGAACATGTGCCATTGCATCAAACCGTTCACGGAAATTCAATGCATACATACCCATAGCCTGCTTACCCATAGCTGCCTGATATGCATTACGTGGCGATTGATTGTGGTCAGGGAATGGAATGCAACTCGCCGCAGTACCAAGGGCCATGGATGGATGAATCTCGCAGTGTGTATAGCTCATATCCTTATTCACATCCTCCATATTCATTGCAATATATGACCCTTCAGTCTCACCTGCATCAATGTGCTCAATAAGATGATTACCAGAAGGAGTTGACCAGAGTAGAAGCTGATCCCAGCTCTCCACACTCTCCACACCCTTCTTTAGCTCACCTGTCTTATCATCAATAATTTCACGAAGTGCAGGAGCATATAGAACAGGGCGAATAACACGACCAGCCTCAGTAGTAATCCACAACTCCTTGTTGAAATTCTTCCAGACAATACCCGTATGAATGTGAAGAATTCCAGCCCGCTTTGCAGTACGCAACTGTTGAATAGTATCAGTTGCATCCTTATTCTTCAACATGCCAATCCAAGAACCATTGAGGAATACACGCGTCTGTGAATGCATATCTTCAATTGTTGACTCACGTAGAGGAACAAGAGTTCCAATACGCTGAAGATACATGTAGACTGTTGCAGGACTGCTGAAGATGGTCACACCAGTAGTAGATGCCATATTCTTAATAACACCTACACCATGGCCTTCTGGAGTCTCTGCAGGACACATGAATCCAAACTGGCTGTTATGCAACTTACGAGGTGCAATTAGCTTTCCAGTCTTCTCAATTGGTGTGGAGATACGGCGAAGGTGTGAAATTGCACTTGCATAGTTCAAGCGATTGAGAACCTGACTCACACCAACCTTGGATGGACCACCAATCTTTCCAGAGCCGAAGTTACCAGTAGCAAGTGATGACTTCAGATTCACATCAAGAATAGTAGACTTAATAACCTTGCTGATATTATTAATATTAATAATCTCACCCCAGTTACCAGTCGCCTTCCAAGAACCATTATGAATTTCCTTAGAGAGACATGCTTTCATATCCTTAATCATGCGATTGTTGTATGTTTTGCGGAAGAGATCTGCCATAAGGAAGCCAGGGATGTCAACACGCTTGTTAGGATATGCATCACGATCATCAATCGGGAGGCGATTGATAGAAGTCCAGAGCACTTTGCGAACAAGATGTGCAAGGAAACATGCCTTCTCATATGCCATATCAGCACCGCCAATATGGGGAAAGAGCTCCTCTGCAATAATATCCTGTGCGATAGATGCCTTTTGTGCCTTCACAGACCAGGTATTAATATGCTGTGCTAGCCAGATGAATGCTTCTTCCTGTGTATTGACCTCCATAGCCTCCTGAATAGACTCTTCAATGATATTGTCAAATGTCTTCTCTGCATTCTTGCCAAGAATCAGTTCATAGATTTGGCGGTCAACAGTCAGACCGAGTGCCCTGAAGAGAATGAAGATAGGAATATCAACCTTAATTCGTGAAATAGTTGCCTTCAATGTAGTAATCAACTGATTCTTAGGATGATACACAATCTTTACTGCATTTGACTTCGGCACTTGATCATTGTCTGGTCCAATACACTTGATTTCAACAACCTCCTGTTCCTTTGCATTTCCGCGACCATTGCGGAAGACAAATGGACGATTTTCACTCATACGCTCCATTGAGATGATAACACGTTCACCTCCCTGGATAATGAAGTAGCCACCGAGATCCTCAGAACATTCGCCAAGCTTTAGGGGATGTACATGACTCTGATCATTCAAGAGACAGTATTTTGAACCAACCATCACAGGAATCTTGCCGAGATGAACATTGGGAAAGATACGCACCTTTGACTCACGAATACCATTTCGCGTATTGTCAATGAATGTTGTAATAACCTTCACATCAACGTTGAGAGGAGCAGCATATGTCAGATTGCGAAGACGTGCATCATTTGGTAGCATAGGATGAGTAGCACCGTTATTCTCAAAGATAGTTGGCTTACGAATGGAAATCTTCTCAAATTCAAGCGTAATCTCATATTCATGTTTTACCTGCTTTCCACCGACAACCTCAGTTGCCTGTCCCATAAGTGCATTTGCAGCCACAGTGGATAGACCCGTTGCAGATGAAAGAGCAGAGCGAGGGCCAGCCAATGGAATTTCCGGTGAGCCGCGGATGGTAATAGGATTTGCCATATGAATAATCTCAGGAATGTCAACTTCCATAAATTGATTGAATGACTCAATCTGATGAGCTAGGATATGTCTCCCATCAGATTGAGCAAAGAATTTATCAATAATACGCCGGTGATTAGGTACAGTTTCCATAGCACAGTCTATAGAATTATTGTACATGTATGGGAACTATGTAACCCGTCAAATTTATTATATGGGCTTTAAGCTCTATAAAATCAGACTATATATAAATATTTTTATATAGTAAAATAATGGAAACAATTAAAGAACATATTAGCCATATTGGCGATATACTTGCAATACCTCTATTTGGACTATTAGTTATCTATTTTTATAGGATAAAAAATAAAACAATAATAGAATATATATTATTCTTATTCAGTATATCTGGTTTCGTATTAGATAGTATATTTACATATAATTATATAATTAATCTTAAATAATATTATATAGTATTAGAGTGTATTAAATTATGTCTGATACAAAGACAGTATATGTGAATCCAGAACATCTTAAAATGAAAGGTGGGAGGCGTATAAGAGGCATAACTAGAAAGAGTCAGGTAGTTCTTGCAAGAGAAGGTGGTGGTAGCGGTTCAGGTGCAATGACACAAATGGCAGCTTCTTCCTATCCTGGAAGCCAGGCATCAATAAATCTTGTAAGAGGTGTTGATGATATTAAACACGTGGAGCAACCCCGTCCTATTCAGGATTTTGCTGCTCTTCCGACAGCTGGTGGAGAACACAAAGAAATCAAAGTTGAACTTAAACGCCCAGCTCAGAGCAAAAAGGTTCATTTAAATCCAAAGAAAACAACAACGACTCATCATCCATCATCACAAGCAAAGACTAAGAAAAATAGAAGAATAACCCTTGGACTTTCATCTCTTCATAAACGCCTCACTCGTGCAAAGAAAATTAAGGAACGTGTAAAGGAAACTCCTGTAGCAGAACTCCGTCAAGAGTTAATTAAACGCGGCCTTATCAAACAAACAAGTAAAGCACCAGAATCTATTCTTAGACAGATTGCGGCGGATGCACAAATAGTTGGTGGGACTGCCCTTTAAACCACTTAAACATATTTTGCGTATATATAGTAAGGTATCTTATATTCTCTTTCTCCTCTCTAAATGTATGATGAATATGAAAAATTCTATAGACAATACTCAAAAAAGTATGGTCAGAAAGTTGCCATTTTTTTAATGGTGGGTTCATTCTATGAACTCTATGATATCCAGGATAAGGAAACAGGCGAAACAAAATTCAATGTCAAAGAAATTACAGATTTCCTTGGCATTCAATTAACAATTAAAAAGGACGATGTTGGTCCAGGAAAAGATGCATTGTTTGCAGGATTTCCAGAGGCTTCTCTGCATAAATGGGCAGGTCGTCTAACACAAGCAGGATGGACAGTTGTTGTGATTGATCAAATTAAAGATACGAAGGGAAAAGTTGCAGAACGAGCTGTTGCACGTATTCTTAGTCCGTCCACACATATTGAGAATTCTACATCATCAGAAACACCCTATCTCACATGTATTCTTTTTCAAGAAAATACAATCAATCCGCCATCGTATGGTGTAGCATCGCTTGATCTTACTACAGGAAAGACATATACCTTTTCTGGCCAGGCACATGGAAGAAAAGACATGTGGAGTGCAGACGATCTCGTACAATATACAAGTGTATTTAATTCTAAAGAATATATTGTATACTGGCACGGTGAAAATTTCTCAATGCCAGAGGAGACATCAATTCGCAGACAATTTGGCATTTCTCAGACAACTCCTGTCCATATTCGCCATATGGAAACTCTTGGAAATTTCTCAAAAGAACTAGTGCGTAAGGAATATCTGCAAAAGACATATGCAATTCGTTCCCTTCTTCCTCCACGTGAATACCTCAATCTTCGCACAGAGCAGGAGGAAACAGCTCTTCTATTTCTTCTCCAGTTTGTTGAAGAACACTTTCCATCCTCGCTAAAAGGGTTTCAGAAGAATGAAGCATGGAATCCTCTTCAACAGCTTGTCTGTGGCAATCACGCCCTTACACAGCTACAAATGACAGCACAAAATCAGTCTGAATCGGTTATTGGTTTATTTAATAATTCTATTACTGTTATGGGAAAACGCGATATTCGCAAACGTCTTCTTCGCCCAGAAGTATCTCCAATTACAATTCGTAAACGCCTTGAAGAGGTTACATCCTATATCTCACTCTCAGATGCAGACCAGAAACAGATTGAACGTCAACTGCGATTCCTAGGTGATATCCCTCGCCTTCATAGAAAAATACTCTGTGCAACTATTACACCTCAAGAATTCTTCATTCTCCATCAATCCTATACTGCAATTACTTCTCTTATAAATAGCCCTCTTAATACAACACCTCTTAAATATGAATTTAGTATGGATGAATGGAATACATATAAGAAATCCTTTTATCAACATATTGACCCTGTAAAAGCTCTGTCTTCATCAGAAGATATTTCACCATTTTCATCAGAAGAATATGAAACAATTGCAAGAACCGAACAATGTATTCAACAGAATCTCAATGATTTTGAGAATCATCGCCAGGAACTCTGCAAAATAGGAAACCTGTCGGCAGATTCTCTTCGTCTAGAATCCAGAGAAAAAGAACCATTTGGCATTCGCGGTTCAAGAAATCAGATGATTGCTCTTCAATCAAAGAGCCTGGAACTTCCAAAAGGAACATCATTCTCAATTCTGAAATCTGGAGGCTGGATTGATACACCTAGAATACAGACTCTGAATTTGGAACTTATCCGTCTCAGAGAAACACTTGCCTCTCATATTCGCACGGCTCTTCTTTCTGCATGCAATGCAATTTCCAACGCTGGTTCCTCTGTCTGGGGCCAGGTAGAAGAATGGGTTTCACACATTGATTGCACACAGTGTATTGCAAAAACATCTGTTCAACGTGGGTTCACATGTCCTACAATTGCAGCAGAATCAGCTGAACACGGCTCATATCTAGAAATTAAAGGCCTTCGCCATCCCCTTGTAGAGTCAACAGCATCACGTGTTGAATATGTACAGCATGATATTACACTAGGCCCATATTCCTATCTTATTTATGGTATGAATGCAAGTGGCAAGTCAACTCTTATGAAAGCAACTGGCCTCGCAGTTCTTCTAGCACAGGCAGGTTCATATGTACCAGCAAGGTCAATGACTATTGCTCCTTTTACAGCAGTATATACACGTATCCTCAACCAGGACAATATTTTTGCGGGACTAAGTTCATTTGCAGTTGAAATGTCTGAACTTCGTGATATTCTTCGATCTGCAGATCGTAACACACTTGTCCTGGGTGATGAACTATGTGCAGGAACAGAGTCAGTCTCTGCACAGAGCCTCGTCTCTGCAGGAATTAAATGGTTATCTAAACGCAATGCAAAATATATCTTTGCAACTCATCTTCACGACCTTCCAAAACTTCTAGACCCTTATTCTCTCAACCTCCAAATCTGGCATTTGCATGTAGAATACAACCCCATTACAAGGAAGCTTATTTATGACCGCTCTCTAAGGCCAGGTTCTGGTTCAACCCTCTATGGACTAGAAGTTGCAAGGGCGATGGATTTGCCATTTGAATTTATTGAACAGGCTCTGCAAGATAGGCGTATAATTCAAGGGACTACAAAAGAAGCAGATGCACAACATTCATCTTGGAATAGCAATATTATTCGCAGAGAATGCTCTGTCTGTAAAAATCAGATTAAACAAAGTCTAGAAGTACATCATATTCATCAGCGTTCAACTGCAGATGCAAATGGTATTCTTCCATCTGGTCAGCATATGAATAATGAGAGAAACTTAGTTGTTCTATGTGAAGCGTGTCACGATGCTCATCATAGAAAGGAACTTGAAATAGGCTCTGTTAAACAGACATCTGATGGACCAGAACTAACAATTGAACATAAATCAATCTCAAGTGATAGCTCATCACGCAAAGGAAAGTCATCAAAATGGACTGATGATGAACTAGAAGAAATTCACACATATCTTCGTAAATATAAAACGGCATCCCTAAAAACAATACGTTTTCAGCTAGAAGCTGAGCATGGTATTCTTATTAGTGAATCATCCCTTCGTACTATTCGTAATAGTATTTATTAAGCAGTACCACCACCACTACTTTCAACTGCTTTCATAAGTTTTGTAACATTTGCTCTCAGAAGCTGGATATCGCTATTGAGAGAATCATTGGAGCGAACAACGGACTTTAGGGTGTTGAATTCAGAGTTAATATTCTCAATGGTACGTGCCTGTGTCTGAACAGTACCCATAAGCTGTTCTACAACTTTCCGGAGCTCAATGTTCTCACGTTTAAGGGCATTGATTTCAAGGCGGAGGGGGTTTGTTGCCTGGTAGTTGCCAGAGCCATAAAGTACTGAAGTCATTCTGGATTCCTGGAAGACTTAATTTGTAGTCATTAAATCGCACTTGAAAAATTTGACACTTCGAACCTTTCCCTCATAGTTACAGAATGATTATTCCTATTCGTTGCATGAACTGTGGAAACACTCTTGCAGATAAGTGGCGTTATTATCAAAAACGTGTACAAGAGCTCCGTGGAACATCAAATCCTCAGCCAATCTATATGGATGGAACGTCTGTACCTCCGGATACTGCAGAAGCTCAAGTACTGAAAGAACTGAATCTAAAGCGTTATTGTTGCCGAAAGCATATGCTCACACACGTTGATCTAATTGATAAGATTTAGTTATAAGATTTAGAAGGAAACACTATGGAACTATTTCTACCATCATTATTTGTATTTGTGCTTACAATGATTGTTGTACTTTTTATTGTTCCACGCCTTACACCCATTATCATGGTATCAATGTCTGCAATTCTTCTATTTTTTGCTATTCAGCAGCATAAGTCACTATTTGCATCTGAATATACCCTCAGTACATGGCAGGACAGGTTAACAGTATTTGCACCAGGCATTTTTATTGGTGCAGTAATACTATACTTACTATACGCAATTACTGCATTTTTCAGTAAAGGGGAAGTACCTGTTCCTGCAATGCCACAGATTACAATAGAAAATATGCCATCTGCAGAAACTGCTACTAATGTAGTCACACAAGCTATTAATAATACATTAAAGGCTGCAAACAGTGCTGTAAATGCTATAAAGAATACTGCCTCTAATATAAACACAAATGGTCTAAGAAAAAGTTTCTTTGAAGTTATATAACATATATAAATAGGGAATGACTAGTCATAAAAAGACAAGAAAACAAACCCATCATACGGCACGAAAGGGCCATGATGCTTTAACTATACCTGCACTGAGACGTGCATTTGACCATGTTGAAGAGTTTGTTGAGAAACGCATTGATATGCCTGTTGGTGAACTAACACCTCTTTTTCAGAGAGAGTGGAGACACGTTTTTCATAAAGAGTTAAATGCTGCATCTGCAAAGGCCTATATTGAACATCTAAAATCATATAATACAAAGCATTTATCTAGAAGAAAGACTAGAAAAGTACATGGTGGTGTAGCACCAGTCTTAGATCACAGTGACAGAGCAGGTATTTATACAGTTCCTGCAACAGCAGGTCCTGAATTTTCATATGCACAAGTTCCAAAATACGTAGCATCTGGTTTCTGGAATCCAGAGCCAAATCAGCAGTATGATCCTCTCCCCCAGCAAACCCGTTACGTAACAGCAGTCCCAGGTGGATTTGGAAGTGTAAGCCTTGAATCTGGTATGAAAGGTGGTAACGCAAAACGCAAATCTGGAAAACAGACTAGAAAACTCCGCCGTGGCGGTATGGCATCCATATCCTCTCTAGCAGATGCCGCAACATCCAGAGTTGGTTATGGCACAACCCCACAATCTGTTATAGCTGATTTACAGTCTATGTGGGCTGGAAGGCAACTCCCTCCATCTCCAGATGCAACAGACCCATCTCCTCGTCTATCGCTAAATAAATAACCATCATCCAACCAATGTTATCACATAATATATAATAATTAATTACATATATGTACACCTATATGTAATTAATCTAATAAGATATACATGCTTATTGAACCTAAAATCATATTCATTCTAATGGTAGAATGTCCATAACTGGCGACACTGCCCGCGAAATGGCACGGTTATTAATTGACCGCTATTTCCGCACAAATCTATACCCATATACAAAACATCATATTGATTCATATGACCAGTTTCTAAAAACGGATTTAATATCCACTCTAAAAGCCATGAATCCATTTATTATCCTCAAAGACATCATTGATGAAACCAGAAACTTGTATAAGTACAAGATTGAAATCTTTATTGGTGGTGTCAATGGTGATAGGCTAGAGATAGGAACTCCGACAGTCAATCTTCAAAATGGTAAAGATATTCGTCTTCTCTTTCCGAATGAAGCCCGTCTTCGCAATCTTACATATGCTGCATCAGTATATGCTGACATAGATGTCCATATAACATATACTGCAGATAAAACAATTCCCACGTCCACTCCTGAAATAGTCAATCTTACAGGGATTGAGCTATTTAAGATACCTATTATGTTACACAGCAGCTATTGTATTCTTCATAATAAGCCAAAGGAATTTCTTCGTATTGCAGGTGAATGCACACAGGATAATGGTGGCTATTTTATTGTGGATGGCTCTGAAAAAATCCTTGTAACACAACAAGAACAGGCATTCAATACCCTCTATATTTCAAAACAAAAAAGCTCAACAAAGCCTAATTATCTATATGCAACAATTGCATGTCTCAATCAACAATCTCGTACAACTAAGCGTGTTGCATTCGGCATTTCTCGTAAAACAGAAGACCACAACTGCATTGTTGTAAGTTTACCAATGGTTCGTAAAGCAATCCCCCTGTTTATTCTCTTTAGGGCACTCGGATTCCAGACAGACAAAGAAATTATTCAATGTATTTTCCCAGATATTGAGTCAACTGAAGCAAAGCTTCTTATGCCATATTTATATGAATCTATAAGACAAGCCGAGTCAGTTCATAATACAAGCCTTGCAATTCAATATATCAAGGTATTTACAAAGGGTTTCAGCGAGATTCACGTTCTAGATATTATCCGCAATCAGCTATTTATCCATATGCCAAATGATACAACACGCCAAGCACTCTTCCTTGGAGACTGTGTTCGCAGAATTCTCCGCGTTCATGCAGGATTTGACGAGCCAACTGATCGCGATGATACACAGAATCAGCGTTGCCATGTGAGTGGTTTCTTGATTCAGATGCTCTTCAATAATGTCTATTCTAACTGGAAAAAGAAGGTATCTTATGCTATTGATTTAGAATACAACAAGAATGTATCTATCTATGATAATAATCAATTCAAGAATATGTTTGTACCAGAGAAGCTTTCATCCATTTTTGCACTTGATTACATGACAGAATCAATTATGCGTGGCTTCAAAGGAAAATGGGCAGTTGGATATGGAGAAGAAAAGGCAGGTGTTCTTCAGCAACTCAGTCGTCTCTCTTACTGTGATTTCATGAGTCACTGCCGTCGTCTAACCTTAGATACAGGTGGTGATACTGAAATTATTGGTCCTCACAAGCTCCACCCCAGTCAGTATGGTTATTTCTGCACAAATGAAACACCAAGCGGTAAATCAATCGGTATTACAAAGAACTTGACTATTATGGCAACATTCTCCATTCATTCTGATCCTACCCCTCTAATGAATTGGCTAAAAACGAGAGGTCGTGTCTATGATCCAGAAATCCTGAATATTGACCAGAAAATAGCATATGTACCTCTATATATAAACAATGGTCTATTTGGCTACACTGCCAAGCCCCAACTCATTACACAAGTCCTAAGGGCATTTAAGAGAGCAGGATGTCTACCCTACTCTACAAGTATTACATTCTCTATAAAGAAACGCCGTGTTCAAATCTTCGTTGACCAGGGAAGACCTATTCGCCCACTTATTCATTTGACAGATGAGAAAGTACCAGTAGATAAGATAAAATCTCTTAAGACATGGCGTGATCTTGTAATGGGTACAATTCCTGAAAGAGCAAATGCAGATCTCTCTTCAACTGATTTTATTGATCCATTTGAAGTAGATAATATACCATTAGAGGGGTACTATGACAAGCTCCTTCCATATACTGGTGTACTTGAGTATATTGACCCATATGAGCAGAATGAGGCATATATTGCAAACTATCCTGAATATATCCGCCCTGAAACAACGCATATGGAAATTCATCCTTCTACAATCCTGAGTTTAATGACTGGTGTAATTCCATTCCCTCATCACAATCAGTCTCCTCGTAACCAGCTCTCCTGCTCTCAGTCTAAACAGGGTCTCTCAATTTATGCAACAAACTGGAAGAATCGCTTTGATAATAATACACATGTCCTCTGTTATGGAGAAGCTCCTCTCAGCCGCAGCTTATATTCCAACTATCTGGGCGAAGGAAAGATGCCATATGGTATGAACTGTGTTCTTGCAATTGCATGCTGGTCTGGTTACAATCAAGAGGACGGTATTGTAATGAACAAGGATGCAGTTGAACGCGGTATGTTCCGCAATATAACATATCGTTCATATGAGGCATTTGAAGAGGATGATAAGATGACACGTACAAAGAAGAGATTTGCAAATCCTGCAAAGATACAGGGCTGGAAAGATTTGAGACCTGGCCTTGACTATTCTAAACTGGATTCACACGGTATTATCCGCGAAGGAGAACTCATTGATGAAAACACTGTAATCGTTGGTGCATTTACTACAACAGAAACAGGTCAGATTATAGATTCATCTATAACACCACAGGTATGGACAAGTGGTCGTGTAGACAAAGTTGTACAGATGGTGAGCAACCAGGGGCTTCGTCTCATAAAGATTCGTGTAGTACATGATAGAATACCAGAACTCGGAGATAAGTTCTCAAACAGACACGGTCAAAAGGGCACAATTGGAGCACTTCTCCGCGGCCACGATATGCCACGCACAGCAGACGGTATTGTCCCAGATATGATCATGAATCCACACGCTATCCCATCTCGTATGACTATCGGTCAGAATCTGGAGCAACTTCTAGGCAAAGCAGCCGCCGCCGCAGGTGCAATTGGAGATGCAACAGCCTTTATGAATGATGGAAGCCCAGAAGAATATATAGGTGCTCTTCTAGAAGCTCGTGGATTTGAGAAGTATGGCAATGAGATTATGTACAATGGTGCAACTGGTGAACAGCTCATGGGCTCAATCTTCATAGGCCCAGTATATGGTATGCGTCTTAAACACATGGTTCAAGATAAACTACAGGCTCGTGGCAAAGGTCGTAAAGAGCAGAAAACCCATCAGCCAACAGGCGGTCGTTCAAATCAGGGTGGTCTCAAAATCGGTGAGATGGACCGCGACGCGATTGCTGGTCATGGTGTTGCTTCGTTTTTCAGAGAATCTTTCATGGATAGATCGGATGGTGCGAAGTTCCCTATCTGCACAGGGTGTGGTACGTTCCCCATCTACAATCCTAAACTTGGAATTGCAATATGCTCTCTATGTGACGGCCCTGTTAAGTTTGCAGGAGATACTGTGCATAATATGGAGATTCTGCCACCTCTCAGTAAGCCGAAATCCAAGATTGTGGAGGTAGAAATGCCATATGCTACAAAACTACTCAATAATGAGCTGGAGACATATCTTAACATGGGCCTTCGCTATATAACAACGTCTGGTGTACAGCGTCTCAGACCATTTGAACTAACTGCAGAGGGAACCGCAGCACTCCGTGAACTCAGGCCACTTGAACTTCCTGATACATTTGTACCAGAATATATTGAGAAGGACCCAGCAGAAACTGTTACAACGGATGAACTTGCAGCCCTTGAAACACGTTTGAACTCCCTTGAAGAGGAGCAGCCAGCAATGTCATTGGATGTAATACAGGAAATGGGCACAGCAGGTGAAATAGGTGAAGCTGGTTCAGAACTTCCTCCACTAGAACCATCTAGTGCCCCATTGATGAATGAAGAGGAAATGGAAGGTGGCTTTATAGCTCCTCTAGATACTGCATTTACATCCCCTATTCCATCTGGTCCAAAGATAATTGCAGTAGATACATCAGCGGGTGCAATGGCAGACGACGGACTTGGTATGAATCTATTTACCCCTGCGATGGGTGGTCGCAGAACACTGCGTAGAGCTCCTGCATTTGGAGGACAGCAACAGCAACAAACATATGGAGGCATATCAGCAACAGATCCTGAGACAGGTGAAAAGATTACTCTAGGAAAAGGCCCTGTAGTAACTGTCAATAAGCTCGGTTAAACAAACTTAAAATTGATTGCCGAACATCGTAGTAGGATAAGGTACAAAGATGAACCCTGAATATATTGACATTATCTATCGCAGCCGCATTACTCTTCTTGATATTTTGGAAGAGCGTGGTTATGATGTAGAAGTATATCGCAAGTTCTCTCCGGATGAAATCACGCATGCTATTGGCAACTTTGCAGGTCTCTCCTTTACAGTAAAGAAGAAGGATGATGCAACACGTGTATGCGAAGTTCGCTATGAAGAAAAAATGGGCAGGCAGCAGACAGAGGCCTATCCCAAGGACCTAGATGAGATTGACACTACAACGCGTGAAATTATTGTTGTTACAAACCCTGACAATGAAATCGCAGATTATCATCATCAGCGTGCCCTTGAGCTCTATTTGAAGAATAAACTCAAAATCGCCTTCTTCTGTACATCCTATATTGTAAACAATCCTATGCGTCACATCCTAGTGCCTAAGCATGAGATTGTTCCACAATCAGAGCACGAATCTCTTATGAAGCAACTCCGTCTCACAAAGAAGACCAATCTTCCTCTTATCCGGTTTCATGTTGACCCAATTGCTCGTTGTCTAGGAGCACTCCTGGGTGATATTATTAAGATTACTCGTGTCTCTCCATCTGCAGGAGAGTACATTGTATATCGCATTGTTGTGCCATAAATAAGTATATGAAATATGCTTATACTATAGGAAAATGCCTAATTGGGCTGAGCAGAGAACTATTTTTAGTAAGAGATATGAGTCACTTAGTGATTATAGGCAAAATCAGCTTCAAAATGATATTGATAAACTGAATGACGCTGCAAAACAGTACATTTCAAATGGCGGTATTTCGCAAGACCCTACAACAGACGGTGCATATAATACACTACTCAGCCTTACTGATAAAATAAACAAAAAGAAGGCGGAATTTGCAAATCTTAACAAAGACCTTACAAATACAATAAGAGAATTCTCTCAGACATATGACAGTGGCAATCTATTAGCAGAGAATGGACAAATTCAACAGGAAATTATTAGTCTTCAGAAACGTCTAGAAGATTCTAAAGTAGACGCTGAATCAGCAAATCTCCGAGACTCCTTGCTCCGGAACAGGGAACGTGATGTATCTACACGACAACTCTATTTATTAGACCGTCCAGTAAAGAAATCAGCAATACCAGTATTCTGGGTTCTCTCAATTCTTTTTACTGCTATCGGCCTCTATATATTTAAACAGCTAATACCAATCCCAACTGCTGCCCCTGGCACTGGCACAAGCATATTTGACGGCATTCTCTCATTCTTCAAGGATGCACGAGTATGGATGTCATTGACAGGTGCAAGTATAATAGTAATTATTGTACTGGCTATAAAAGTAGCTGGTGTATTCTAAAACATATCAGGCAAAACATCTCATAACTTTATTGTTCTAATATAAAGTAGTGATATGTCCCTCTGTAAAACAAATGTTCCATTAACAGATTCCGATTTACAGGCTGTCTATGGCACAATGGAAAATCCAGGTATATTAACGGGTGAAATGATGTCGCAGGCAGTCCGTGATGAAGATGGCTCTCTTACAAAACAGTCGGCACAACAGGTTGTAAAGAATTACATATCTCAAGGCCGAGTCCCGACCGCTCCTAAATCTGCAGATCCAACATCTCTTCAAAAACACGGAAAGAAAGAAGACAATTTTGTACAATCTATACACCGCGAATACTGTTTCTATGATATCCGATACAAGTATGCTCTTCAACAGCTTATAGAGCACTTAAAGACAGGAATGAACCCAAATGACTCGGCCAATTCCCAGGCTATCAAATTCTATTTAACATCTACAAAAGCTCTTAATCAACGTCTAAATGATATTATAACACTTACTAAGGAGATTGCAGAGCAGAGAGGTGATGCCCTATACCCTGGAATGAAGTCAATGAATTCTGATTTTTCATCCAGGGTTGCAAAACTAGAAGAACAGAGACGCATCCTCCGTTCTCAGCAAGGTGATGTAAAACTATACAAGGAAATGGTAGCATACACACGCGAAAAGGCTAAATATACAAATAATCTACTAAATCTCTATAGTTTCCTGAATGTATTCGCAATAGGTATGCTTGTCTACTTATATAGATCAATGGACTAAAGAATAAATCGCACCATATAAAAGATGGAATCTAAGGCATCGCCATATAGATATGAACAATTATTTCAAGATTTAAATATCGCAGATGCAATGAATCTTCTAAAAGAGCATCCCGATGAGCTCCAGCGTGTTATACAGCACACACAGGACAATCTGTATAAGGATGTTACAAGTACAAAAGACAGTGAATTCTCTAAAGTCTACGGTGAATTAAGACAAACATCTCATCACGCTATTGACCCAATAATACATCATGATAATAAGGCTGTTATAGATACAGAAGCAAATAATGCCAAGCGTCAATATGAGATAAATCAATGGACAACTGCAAATAAGAATGAAACCCTTTTTGTATATCAATTTCTCTTTATCTCTCTTTGCACATCTATTATTCTTACATTCTTATGGAAACGTGGTCTAATGGGCAACTGGTTCTATGGACTTTTAATGTTTTTAATTCTTGTAATATTTGTGTTCATGGTTGTGTATAAATCACAATATACTACATTCATACGTGATGGAAGATACTGGAATAGACGTAACTTTATCAAAGAGGGTGGTATACCTATACCTATTGTCCCAGTGCCATCCTGCTCTTCTATAGAAAAGGGGATTTCAGATCTAGAAAATAACGCATCCACTAGTTTTGACAATATGGCAAAAAATATAAATAACACGTATAATAATCAATAGATTAATACATATATAATATAGAGGATAATGATTGCTCCGACACCGCCAGGAGGACAAGGAAATGCAGACGCAGCTCTCTGTAAATCCACACCAAATAAGGTTTCAAATCTCTATTCTGAGATGAATAGTTGCAGAAACGAAATAGAAAATGGTCGCATAGACTCTCTTATGTTCAAGATAATGAATACTAAAGAGGATATGGAGCAGGAAGCAACTATATTTAATGACCTGCTCTTATCTGGTGATAACATGTTTGGAACAACTACTCACGATTCTAAAATGGCAGAGATACAGAAGAGAAATGAGGAATTAAAAGATATGAGAGCAAATCTTCAATCCGAGATAGACAAAAACGAATCTGCGGCCGAGAGAGCAGACCGTGATTTTGTAGATTCCAGAGAAGCTCTTCCAGACACCTTGCCTAAAAAAACTCTTCATGTGATTGAAGACTATACACTTGCAACAGCTCTTCTTACATATATATTTATGGCCATTGCATTCTTATATGTATATGTAGTTGCCTCTGGTTATACAGTAAAAAGTATAATAATAGGCATCATTGCAGAGTTTGTTGTAACAGTTGTACTCTTTGGTATAATATATAAATTTATTTGAACAACCGACTAAAGAATGATTTCTTCGCCAACCGTTTATCAGGATCTGCTCTGCAATCCTGAATAGTATATGAAAATTCATTTCCATTATCATTACTCTTTTTAAATATAAATTTAATATTGTAATCTTGCAATACAAATTCAAGATTACTATATTCATCTAATACTCCTTTATCCATTTTCATAAGATGATGACGAAATGGTTCACAGAAACTCCTCTCCTTATGATAATGCAGCACTTGATCGCAAATAGAATTACGCACACCCTTTACTGAAATATAATGTGTATGTGATTCCTGTTTTCCAACACAAGGCTTCTTAGAAGTAGTGCCCTTTTCAACCCGCTCTACTATATCATCAAAATGAATACTTCCAGTACTACTTCTACTTGTTCTAATAGGCATTTCCTACACATCCCATAAAAAATAATTACAATCAATTTTATACACATTTACCGTCCACCAGAAGCCATTTCAGTATCATACTCATCAATGTCCTCATCGGTATCAAAGAGACGAATACGCTTGTAGGTTTTCTTGTCGGCCGGCTCGCCAAACTCCAAATCTAGACGATTCTGCAAATCCGTCTGTGTCATACGCTTTCCACCATTTCCAGATACCTCATGCCAGTTCCTGTAAACACGCCAGATATCACGGATATTTGCCTCATAACCGGTCTCCAGGCGGATACGAGACATCTTAAACTTACCAAATGCATCAAATTGAGAACGATACTTGTCAGACTCCTGAGAAATGCAAGCAGGAATAGGTTCAAGCCCCTGATGACGATATTGAGTATCATATACATAAATAAGGCGAGACAAGAATGCAGTACGCCATTTCTTCAACTTGGAATCAAGGGTAATATCACGAGGATAAATATTCTTCTCAGGATTAATCTCCTTGCCCTCTTCACTATGAGGGTCAACGAATTTACTTGCAAATGCAATAGAGTGAATACGACGCCAAGTACCACGATCCTGTGAATTCACCGCAGGATACTTATTACAGAGCAGGAAAATCTTACCACCGATCACCATTCGCTGCTGATTACCGAACAATTTACGGAATGCAATAGCATCGCCACCAACCATCTGTTTCATACGACTCACATTGAGTGGCTCTCCCTCATCAGGCTCTGTAGTAGAGATGAAACGCTTATTTAGAAGAACCTCCAAATCAGGATTTGCATTACCACTTTCAGGACGCTTACGAGTAAGAACTGTAGACTCAATATTTACTGCGTAATCACCAAGGGTCATATACATCAAATCTTGCAGCTTAGACTTACCATTGCCACCAATACCAATCCACACATCAAACTTCTGGTCACGATTTTCTCCATCAAGACACGATGATAGCTTACGCCACATATAGTCACGCAACTCCTTATTTGGGAATAGCTTCTCCATGAAATCATCAATCTCAGCCTGCTCAGGATCATCTGGGTTATACGGTTCGTAAGGAATTGCATCACACATTTTAGCCTCCCAACGACCAGCATTATATGTAATGAAATCCTCTGGCCGCCCCTCACGATGTTCAACATAATACTCAATCTCACCATTTGCATTTGTTCTCTCTGCACGAAGATTTACAACACCATTAGATACACCAAGCAAGTAAGGGTCAGCATTCAACTTCATGAAGAAATCCTTCTCATAGAACAAGCCAACACACTCCTTCATTACACTACTCTTAAATCCATTCGTATAAAGACTCTTCTCAATCTTCATGAGACGCTTAAATGCCTCATTTACATAATCCTCTTCATACTTCTTATCATTGGAATCAGCCTTAAAGACTCGCTTACGAAGAGTAGACCGTGCCTGAGAAATCAGCTCAGCCACTTCATTACTCATCTTATTTAGAATCTCAATACCCTGATCCAAGCCCTTCCAGCTAGTACCATCAAACTCAAACCATTCAGTTTCTTTCTTATTGACAGCACAGCGATATTTATCCCAGTACAGCCGCTGAATAAGGCGGGCAATATGAGTATGAGTAGCATCTACGTGCGTAATGATGAAATTGATATGATCCTCATTCATGATTTCATTGTATTCTTCAGGGTTATCCTCCTTTGCCCACATATGCAAGCTACCAATCTTAATCTTTCCCTTTTCATCACCACGCTTGCTCATAGAGTTCCATTCCTTCCGCATAGTACCTACAACAGATGAATTGAACTTGGGGCTCTTCGCACTAAATTCAACCCAGATGTTAAACATTTCCTCAGAAGGCTCAATATTGTACAAGCACCATCCGACTTCCATCCAAGATGAATATGCATCTGCCCTCTTATCACTAAGACACTTGATTACAAGATTCTTAGCAATTGCAATCTCGCTCTCGCTATAACCCTGTGTAAACCATGTAGGAAATGTGTCAACAGTATCACAAGTCTTCTCTTCTGCACTATTTGTAAGCTTACGAAGGCGGTCATTCAATTCTTCTTGTGCCTCTGACCGAATTGTTAGTGCTTCCTTCTTTAGATTATGACGAATGCTGAGGGTCTCGATAAGTTCGCGAGATGTATAAGATGCAGGGTCTTCCTCAGCAAAGTCATCCTCTTGTGGATCATATACATAGATAGAGCTGAGGCTATATGCAGGAATATCTGGCTTAGACTCACCATAGAAGAACCAGCCCTGCTTCTTCAGCTCATCAAAGATATCCTTTTCAGGATTCATATATCCTGTCCCCTCAAATCCACTCTTGATACATCCACACTCCAATGCCTTTTCGCGAAGAAGACGAATATGATCAGCATGAAGAATCAGATCAGGACACTCAATATGAACACCATCTTTAATTGAACGAACACCCTTCTTATCTTCATAAGGCGTAGGACGCAAGCAGATAAAGAATCGCAGGGACTCGTGATTAGATAGGTCATAATAATGGTTCAATTGTTTTACATAACTACGAATAAATGTTTTAATATTAATGATATTAAACCGCCGTTGGATTGCAGATTCAGGCGGATATTTGAAATCAAGGTCAATAAGGATAGGGGAATACAAATCACATCGCCTCTGCTCAACCAGATTCAGAGGCCGGCGTTGTTGAACAAAGAGATACTCATGAAGTAGGTCTAGGAATTGCGAATAATCTTCGTCCTTTACCATCCACTTGCCCTTGATGTGACCCATACCAGTCACAGAAGATGCCCCGCCACTTTCTACGCCACGAGTACGTAGAAAAGCACCAAGTGCACCATCAAGGAAGCTATCAGTAAGAGGCATGTTATGACGGACCGACATTCGCCTACTTTAGGGTCAAATTTTTACCCAGAACAAAATCGCCACACATAATAGATGAAAAATCCTACAGGTATCTTTTTCCTTAAGATGTTTGATATATTTCTGCTCACCGTATATTATTTTATCGCTGCCTTCTACATATCAACAGGTGTTGACTATTTCATGGGCAGATACGAGAGTGGTGATGATAAACTCAAGCCAACCTGGAAATTATTCTTAGAAGCTATCTGGTACACATTTGTTCTCCTCTTTGTATTCTACATCGTGCGTAATATTATTAGTATGATACCATTTCCATTAGATGGACTCTTTGGGTTTAGACATGAACTTGTCAAAGAAAGAGGTGGTGACGTAGTCTTCGTATTCATCCTCTTTTTCTATCAAGAATACTATACCAAAAAGTTAAATTATCTGTATAAACGTATTATGTATGGATATTATGGTGACACAAATAAATCCCAACAGCAATCAAAAGAATAATTACGTATATATAGTGTTAACTAATTATAAATACAGTAATGAAACTTAAAAAGTTATTGTTATATTTATATAAATATACCAAATGAGCAATACACAAGAGATATTATATAAATGTGGAGATATTATTCGTGTAGACGGATATAATCCAATTACAATTACGCAAGTTATTGTATCTGGGCATCAAATTGGATATGCTGGTAGTTATACTGCACATTGCAATAATATTCAAATGGAACTTAGCTGGATTCCTCAAAAACTTATTAAAGGTATAGCAGTGCATTAATCCTTTTAAAGAACAAAATAAGCCCATTGAATAAATTTGATTTAAAACCAATTCATATATACAAGTAGGCAGTGAATATGAAGTTTTGTCCCACTTGTGATAACTATTTATCTCTCAAGGAGACTACTCGCAAGGAAGAAGGTTCTGATGTGACACATCCTATTCTAGTACGTGTATGTCGCACATGTGGTCATCAAGAAGAGGACGAAAAGGGTGGTCTTATTTATGAGACAAATCTGAGGGAATACACTTCCGATAGCTGGAAAGTGGTTGTAAATGAATTTACAAAAGAAGACCCTACTCTTCCACATGTGAATACAATTAAGTGTCCTAATACATCATGTCCCTCCAATACTGCTGGAAAAGAGGGAGATGTGATTTATATTAAGACAGATGCAGTTAATCTCAAATTCCTCTATATCTGTATGAATTGTGATACTCAATGGCGTTCATCTTAGAGAATACCACAACCTGTAATAAAAATTCAAAGTAAATAAACATAATCTATCATAGGGTTAACAATGATAGACTATGTTCTGCATTGGTTAAATAATACACATTACTTATTATTATGTTTATCTATAATCATATTTTTTTTCATACTGATTAACCCCCTTGCATGGATACCATTTATAATATATTGCATATACGTAACAATATCAATGCCATCCTATTTTGAGATTGATATATATAGAAAAATAAGAAATATTATATATGCATTTATAAAACCGATAAATATATTATATAAACCTGCTGATAAATTTACAATAATAAATGGCACAAACCATATAGAATCCCTTAACAAACCAGCCATATATGGATTTCATCCACATGGTCTAGCATCTATTACACGAACCCTATTTTGTTCAAACCAGGCAACACAATTATATCAAACACAACTAAAAGATGCATATCACGCAGCACATTCACTTCTATTCAAAGTCCCAATTCTAAGAGAACTTCTACTATTAGGAGGTGCAATACCTGTATCAGAATCATATATACGTCATTATCTTTCAAAAGGCCATTCTATAACAATAACACCAGGAGGTGCCAGAGAAATGAAATATACGCAGGATAAATATCATAAAAATGGTGAAACATATTATTTAATACCCCGCAAGGGAATTGCAAGAATAGCAGAAGACATGAATATACCAATGATACCCATTTATACTGAAGGAGAACGACAACTATTTTCATACAATCCTCCATCTCTCCCTCTTAGACTTATAAATAGTATTTTAGAAGCACTTATTCAAAAGACAACGGATGTAAATGTATTACAGATACTATACCCCTCAAATATTATGAAATGGCATGAACTATACTATAATATAACTCCAATTACAACAACATATATAGGTAAACCGACATACACATATGAAGAATACACAGACCAATTAAAAGCCCTCTGTAAGGAAGCAAATGTACATGTAAAAGAAATCCAGATAAAATAAACATTCAATATATTAGATAGTCACAATGGAAACATTTTATAAGCATCCGATATATGCACTAACACATGTATTGGCAGGCTTACTAACTGTCTGGTATCCAATAATAGGGCTTCTATTTATAGGATATCAGATTCTACAGCTTGTAACAAATAGAAGATTCTTTTTATTTTCCATGCAACTTAAATCAGGTAATTCGGTAAAACATACACTTATTAAACTTCTAGAATGGCTATTTGGAGTAATATTAGGATATATAATAAGATTTACTCTATAATGCACGCAAATCCTTCACTATATTCACGGGACAACACAATGTAAATTGCCGAATGGCTATATTTCCAGTTAAGTAATATATCCATTCTTGTGCATTTGTTCCATGTTTACGAAGAATACCTAGAAGATTAGACCCAGGAATCGCCAACCATTTCTCAAATAATGCAATCATATCCTTAGAGAGCCTCTTATATAATTCAGCGTATAAACTTGCTATAAAATAATATATATCTCTCCCGTTCTTTGGACATGGATCGGTAGCATTATATATTGAGCCAATTGCCAAATCAGACACCTGATTCTTCTCATTTCCGATACAACTAAACCCAAAATCAATAAATGACACTGAAAATGATGACATTATATCAAGGCAAACATCTCCAATTTTAAGAGTCTTTTTTACAGTTGCATGCCGCCGAATAAGAATATTACTCGGTTTCAAATCCCTATGATTCATTCCAATATCTTCATGTAACCACCATAACATTGCACATAATTGTATAATACACTCTATTAAGAATTCATTCAACCTTCCATCTTCAATCCCCGCTAGATATTCCTGCAATGTAACAGTATCTTTTAAAATATCCATTGAAAAGCACACAGAACCATCGCTCAAACGAAAAATATCTAACATACGCGGTGCACCTGTCGGAAACCCTCCTTTTTCAAGAGATTCTACTACAATTTTCTGGATACATGCCTCCTTCAGTAATGATTTACCATGAATTATAGGACGTTTTACAAACACATTCTTTTTCTCCGCCCCAGCCACCCTTTCAGCTATATCTATATAGCCAAATGTGCCATGTGCCATATTCTTAATGTAACGCAATACCTTCTCTGGTGTATTAATATACATACTCGGATTAATGATAGAGTTACTGCAAGGTATATGAATACTATTCAACCACTTCACATCTCCAATATGCCCCTCATCAGGGACGCCATGGGGACTTAAAGAAATAAACTTGTTACACTTTTCTCCAAGGCACATTCACTATTATACCACAATATTTTATTACTTAGTCCCTCCCCCCAGCAGCCATTTTTCCAATCTCCCCTATGAGCCTCTTATATGCTTCTGTACTCCTCCCTTCCTCTTCTGTTAAAATATACGCGACCATTTCATATGGATGTTCAAACGCAGAAGCAGATAACCTCTCTGAAAAAAACTCTCTCAGATCCCTTGGCATAGTACGTGCATGATAGCCACTATGAACATTATAAAATAATACTGCAGTATCTCTCAGATTTGGCTGTGTAATATTCTCAAATACTGGGATTGTAATCCATACACCATTCCATATCCAGTATGGCTCATCCATTGTATCAGGATTAATTCGCCGCAACCTCTCATACTCCGCTGGTATGCCACCTTTAGTATATGGCTCACAATTCCATGCTCTCTTTAATGCATCTCTCCAAAACTCAGGATACTTTCTTTGATGAATATGCCATAATTCGTGATACATTGTACTAATTGGATATGGTTCATCTCTATATGGTAAACAAATTACATTACCAGGTCTTGTATGTGGCATCCCACCATCCGCGTTTGCAGATAAATACACTATATTAACATCTCCTAGTTCATATTTTAATCTACTAGGCACGGATAAAGCAATGGAATCATAGTATGGTCTAAATATATCAATCATGTCAATTGTTAAACGATATGGCTTATATATCTGTCTCTCACGGGCCTTATTATTTAATATGCAATCCCTACATTCTTCGCGATACTTATCCTCCTCTTCAGCCGTATTAAGCATCTGTATCCCCTCATCTTCACTCGCAATAAAAAATGTAAGTCCCTTAGACGACCTTCCTCCCATATTATTAGATGTAAACATTTTATTCGTCCTTCGCAATTCTCCTCCGCTTTGGTGGAGGAGAAGCACTTCCTCCCTTTTCCTCCTCTTCAGCAGCCTTTGCAGCAGCCGCTTTAGCATCTTTCTTTTCCTTATCTTTTAGACCCTTAAGCAAGAATTTATCAAACATGTAATTATCAATAGAACCCTGTGCTGCCTTCTTCACTCCTGATGATACAGTGATAACAGTATTTCCTTCTCCTCCACTCCCAGCAACCTTCTTCACCTTCATATCTACAACCGTCGCAGGCGACCCAAAGAACTTTGTAATAAATGCTTTCTTATCAGTCGTACTGCATCTCTGAAGGCACTCGTTGAATAGAATCTGTGCAGCCTGATCCTCTGCCCATGCTAGCCTCTTCTCTGGATCTTCAGGTGCAGAACGTAATACAGCAGGATTAAATCCAGGCATCTGTTCTAGAAGCAATCCAAACATCTGTGAAACAGGATTCTGAATCTGATGCTCAACATAGAACCTATAGTCAGGGGATAGACCCTTCTCACGTACATAACTAGGATGTTCAATGCGATCCCCCTGCAACTTAGATGACTGTTGACCAGCATCTGGCTTAATATAAATGTAACCAATACGATCACCTGCTGATGGAGCATTACCAGGGTCTCGCTCAGCCATTCGGTCGGCCAAAGCCTTATGTGCAATACGTGTAGGGTCAGCATAATCAGCACGTAGTGACTTTGTAATAGTCAACTGATTCAAGCTAACATTACCATTCACCAATTCCATGCAACTCTCTTTCACAAATTTAGTTGCACCAATAACATCCTTCTCAAGCAATAGTTTCTTCATAGCACCTCCAAAGATAGTCTTTACAATTGGTGCATTATCTCGCCGCTTCAATGCAATACCCATATACTTATGCACGAAGTCATCTGCATTCTCTTCATACATATTACCTGCATAACGCTTCTTAGAGAACATTAGCATAGGGTCAAAGATTTTATCAAACTCAAAGTCATGTGGTGGTGCAAGTGCCTTCGTTACGAGTTTACCAGCCTCTGCCGTCAAATCAATCGTCGCCTGTCGTGCCTCACGCCCAGTTAGACGCTCACCTGTCTCTGGATTCCTAGGGTTAAATTCAACGAAGAGTGAATCTGTATTATGAACAACCAATGCACCAGGGCCAACTGCAAAGTGATGATTATCAGTTTCAAGATCATATACATATGCATCACCAGGATGTGCTAGTTCGCGAATCTTCTTAATTGCATTACTTGCAGAACCACCATTCTTATCACAAATCAGAGTAAATGTTCCATCTGCCATATCTTCAACCTGAACAGAATACCCTAGTTGCCTTGCACCAATATAATATTCAGCCGCAATTTGCTTGGTAGGAATATCAGTAATAGTATTAGTATTATATAGCATATTCTCAATATCATTATATGCACCATTAAACTGCTTATAGAACTCATCATTGTGTAGGAGTTCAGTTCCAACTGCCACATCAGATGGCTTTGCCTCAACACCAGTCGCCAACACCAAACTATGATCCTCTGTTACATCAACCACACCAGTATGAGTATTAATACGATACAACTTCTTATTTGGTGCCAACTTATGCCGAATTACACGACGAATACGAGTAAATCCATTCTCAGTCCACACCCAAATACCATCGCCAGACACATCAATACTTTCCTTAGTATCATGATACGTATTCCAAACATCATCATTATATAGTTCATCAAATCGCCGAATAAACACCACACCATTCTTCTTCAGAACTAGTGGAGTATCACCAGTAACAGAATCACCATATACAACTTTCGCCTCACACTTTGCAGCACAGCGAGGATCCGCCCCTGGTCCATAGAACCGTTCAATAACCGCTTTCGCAAACAGAATCTGCTTACGCCCATATGCAGTTGTAGATGCAGCCAGATGTTGCATACGAATCTTAAACGTACCAGAACCCAGCTGACCATAAAGTGAGTTCGCAGTCAGCTTGTATGCCAACTGCTCAGCATCAAGTAATGCCTTACGCTCAGCACTCTCCTCCTTCTCAGCCTCCTTACGCTTTGCCTTACGGGCAGCAAGAAGTTGCCGAATAATTTCAGGTAGAGTGGACTTACTACCATCCAATGGCTGTGCATACCGACATACACGACGACCAGACTTCACTTTCACAGGATGCTTCCTCTTATCAGCAGGGTCAGGACGCCACAAATCAAAGTCAATATCAGTATAACCATAACCCTCGCACTCCGCATATTCATCCGAGCCAAACACATTTGCAATCAAGTTCCCATTATAGTCGTAATCCCGCACCCACACAATAGAATCATGACTCAGATTCTCGCTCTCAATAGATGACGGGTACAGAGAAGCGAAATCTGCAACACCAATGGGACTCTGCGAATAGAATCCAGGCACAGGATCCAGTACAATTGCACCCTCATAACTATCCTCTGCCTCTCCCTTCTGCTTTGGTGCAGGAAGAACAGGAATAAGAGTATTGTGCTCCCTACATGCCTTGAAGATAAGTGACTCAATCTTAATACCCTGTCCACGAGTAAAGATATAGCCAATAGGAACAGTGCAAACATTTGCCATTGACATAGTATTATTGAACACTTCCAGCTTCTTATAAAGTTCCAACACCAGGTCGCAATCCTGCAAACAGTACTTCCCAACAATAGCACGGTCTGCAGAAGAACCACGATGCAGCCTGAAGATATCCTGCGGCCCAACATCATCCTTTACAATAACCCACTTCCGTGCATCCTCCAAATCCACATCATCCTCTACTGCAGCAGTCACAATTGTACCTCCATTCACCTCTAGCACAACAAGCTTCTCAGTAATACCCTCACCAGTCTCATCCAACAAGCACACTGCACGACCAGGACGAACATCCTGAATAGCACCTGCAACATCCAAGTACAGCCGACCTCCCTCTTGTCTAAACTTCTTCAGCTTACCAGACATATAATGCTTAGTAACCTCATCTAGCTTATAGGAAGGGAGCACAGCAGTACGACGAATGTAATGATACAAATCAATCTGAAGACGACCGTGCGTTGACCAGATATGCATCACATTATCACCAAGTGCAGAACTACTCAAGAACTTCTCCTCACACTTCACCTCAGAGCCAAGCTCAAACAGACGCGTCAACTCATGAACAGGCGAATCAGACCCAATACACCCCAACTCCTCAGCCCTCTCCCAAAGATATTTTTCATCAAAACCAAATACGTTGTATCCTACAAGAATATCAGGATTCTGGTCAACAATCCACGCGAAGAACCGATTAATCATTGTCTTCTCATCCTTATATGCATGTACTGTGATACCTGGAATCGGGTCGCAATCAGGGAATACGAATAGATGGCGATCCAGATCACCACCACGTGTCAAGGTAATACCAATCTGAATAACTGGGTCACCCTTCAGAGACACAAAGTTCTTCATCTCCTTCTCAAGATACTTCGTCAACTCCTTGATTGCATCATCATCAGCATATGCAGTAATAATTGTATTAATTTTATCCTGAACCTTGCTACTATATACAAACTCCTTAATAGCATCCATACTTTTCTTTAGTCCACACGGAACTTTATTCAAATATTCAATAAGCCGCCCAGCTACCACAGCAGCAGAATTACACTCATTTACAGAATCTTTCGCGAACTTAGTCCATCCACGCTTAGCCAGAGGGAAATCGCCAGTAGAAGAATAACACTCAATATCCCAAGATGCAAGAAGGAATGGTGCAACAGCCTTTGGACCAACTGCAGGAAGAATATCCTCATAGTTGCACTCAAATGCCCACTGCTCGGCATTCACATCATCAATATATGTCATGCCACCAGGAATCTTAACCCAGCCACATGGTTGAATATTTTGAACATGAAGGAATCGCAACATAGGATCAATATTGGACTCATATACTTCTACCTGCTTTCCACGAAGAGGAGGGTCAAGTGGCCGCTTTGTCTGAGGATTAGACTTCTCATCCAAGAACAGCTTCTGAACAGTCCGAAATAGCGAAAGAGATGGCATATCAATTTGCAGGAACGGGAACAACTTTCCAGCTGTAAATCCATAGAACTGCTTTGACATCACACGCTTAAAGCCAATCTTAGCCATAGGAATTCCCTGCGTCGTCATGTAGTAGCGAATAGCTTCAATCGCCTTTCCAGTATCAACTTCAGGCAAGCGAAGGTAGAAATAAGGACGAAAACCAGTCACATCTACACGCACAGGCTTTCCCTCTGAAGTTGAACCAAAGAGATGAATAACATATTCACGATTTGCATTGTAATCAGTCTTCTTTGCAACAGGCCTCTTATGCCCATATCCCATTTCTTCATCAGACTCCTCATCGGCAGACTCATAGACAACTTCGCGTGCATCCTCTGTTTCATTTTCAACACGCTGATCGCGAGCCTGCAAATCAAGAAGATGGAAAATCAAGTCACGAGACATATGAATGGTGACTTTCTACCACATACGATGGGGGTCAAATTTTAAGCCAGTATACTTTTGATTCTTTATCTGTATTACTATTATAATATGCAGCAAAACATATGCAGCAAAAAATAATACATATTAAATCCCGGTATACTAGATGTTTTTAAATATAATCTAAGTATATTGTATAGAAATGTGGGTTGTTTTCGGTATATCCAACACTGCGTCTGAGATGAAGAGTATCTATGCTACTGAAGCTGAAGCACTTGCTGCGAAGGAGGAATTTGAATCTCTCAATATTGACCCAAAGTGCACCTTCTATTTTATCGTGAAGGAAATTCTGCCTGGTCAGCCTGTAGTACACAACTGGTAAATATAATACATAGCAAATAAACCATATTAATATTATATATATTCACATTTAATATTAATATTCCAGCCATAATCTCTTTAAGCCCTACGACGCATAGACTTCTTTGTCTTTTTTGCTCTCTTCCCACCCTTGCGAGTCTTACGTCTTCCACGCTTAATAGCCTGGTCAGCAAGGCCAAACATTATGCCAGCAGGGGCTAATGTATATGCGGCTTCTGCAAGTGTTCCAAAGAGTGAACCACCATTCTTTTTATTCTTCTTCCAGCCGCCTCCTACACGCGTACCTTCTTCAGCCTCACCAACATTTATAATATCTTCTTCACCAGTTGGAGGCATTATTTCATTTGTTGCAACTTCCTCTTCCTTTGCGACATTTGTAAATGATGACACATTTGTCTCTTCTTCAGGAAGAGGGCTGTTAAAAATAGACTTATTAGTAGACTTCACGCGGACAGATGTCACTTTCTTTGCATTAGAATTAATTTTAGCCTTCTCCATGCTCTCATTATTACCATTATTCACAGAAATTGATTCGCTGAGTGACTCATTCACATTACCCATCTCTTCAGCAAGGGGGCCAGACTTATTCATGACTTCAGTCATAACACTCTCTTCGCGTACTGGTTCAATTTCAGAAACTTTCTTGCCATTGCTGTCAACAAGAATTAGACTAGGGTAACCATCTGCCTGAATTTCATCTGCCTGAGGCATAACAGATTTCAAATGGCTATTTACTTCACCAAGAACACTCTCATTCACTTTCACAGCCTGTATACTGCGACCCTTGTTATTGGCAGCTTTATCATAATAAGGTGCAAATGTCTTGCAGTGACCACACCAGTCAGCATATACAAATACAAGTGTGAGGGGACCGTTGCGTATACGCTCATCCAGCCCCTTGAAATGCTCTCTCTTACGAACATCAACAGGTTTCATAATACGGCCCATAGCAGATCTTCTACGAGTTGCTCTGCGACGAACACCACCTTTCCGAGATTTATTTCGTGCCATTCTACTTAATTCAGATAATATAAATGCTTTTTAGAGACAGTCCGATGGGTGATCCATTTATGACATTTTTACTTCTTGGATTAATTGTTCTATTTCTCTATTTTGCAGGTCGGGTATACTTGAGAGAGACTTTCAGAGGTGCTTTCACAACTGGTGCTACTCAAGAACTAAAAGAGTCCTATAGAGGTGGTGGTGCATTTACTACAGGTGCTACTCAGGGACTCAAACAAGAAGGCTATTCCAATGATGATGACTTCCCTGCAACAATGGGTACTGCTATTCGTGGAGACCTTTATGTGCCGGACCAACCATATGCAACAGACCCCATTAATGATTTAGATGACTATGAATATTCCATGATTTTCAAGAATGAAGGCAGTCGTGTAGCAGGTAAGAGAGAGATTAGCGACGCAATGTCCCGGTATCCACTAGACTGGTCTAATCGCCCTCCAAGTGATGAGAAGTTCCAGACATATCGTGAAGCCTTTGTGGATGCTTCACAAAAACAGCCACTAGCCGTTACTAGTGAATTTGACTCTATCTCTGGAAAGGATATGGTGCCACCTGATACGCTCGCAATAGAAGAGGAGGAACGCAAACTTCTTCAGACATATAAACCTGAGAAAGCAAAAGGTTTCCTTGCATACACAATGGAGGATGTAGAGAAACTCATTAAGCGTATTTATGCAAAGAAGGGCCTTATTCCTACAGTTGAAAAGTCTAAGCAGGGTCCAAATGTGTTTGAGATTGTAGAAGTCAGAAAGAAGGATGAGCCAATTATCTGGGAAGATGAACTTACACCTCCTGAACGCTATTCTCTTCGTGGCGAGGAGCAAATCAAAGTTCCTCAGACAGTAAATGACCTTTCAGCTGGCCTAGACCCTTTCTATGAACCTCGCACACAGACACGCATGAATCGTCATGATTACACGCGTTTCACCCCTGGCCTTGAACGCCAATTTGCCCCCACTTACCCTGAGAAGAGTTGGTTCTAAAGAATCACTCTGAAAAGCTAGTTCTGGTGAACTACCCTGAGAAAAGTTGGTTTTAACAACCCTAAGAACCTAAATATACATCAAGTATATACATAATAATATAGCATATGTATATACTTGATATAAGAGAACGTGAATTAATAAAACTCCTACCAACCATTTCTACACAACAGTTACCAATTGGAGATATCTGGTTCGGCATAGACAAGGAAACAGGTAAACCAAAGGGGATAATTGCAGAGAGAAAAACAATCCGTGACTTGGAGGCCTCCATTCTGGATGGCAGATACCGAGAGCAGAGAACACGTCTTCTGTCATATGCACAAGAAACCTCTTCGCAGCCCCTATATATTATTGAAGGGACTTTTCAGCAGACAACTGGTCGTCTGTCACCAGAATCACTAATGAAAACACTACTCAGATTTCAATATAAATATTCAATTCCAGTTATACAAACTGCACATATTGGCGAGACAGCAATTCTGATAAATGCAATAGACAAATATTACGAAGAAGATCCCACCAATTTTCAACGCTCCATAGAACCTCTAAAAATAACAGATGCAATTCATGTTCAAAAGAAGGCAAATGCAACAGATACACGCCACTTTGCAATAGCCTGTCTTTCACAATGCCCAGGTGTAAGTTCAAAGATGGCAGAAGCAATTATCACAAACTATAACTCACTACAAGCGTTTATAGAAGCCTCTGAAGAAGAAATCGCATCCCTTAAACATGGAACAAGAAAGGTCGGTCCAGCTGTAGCAAAACGTCTATATACTCTATTTCACTCCGATTTTACACCCTCCTCCGCTTAGCCAATTCAATCTGCTGCTGAGAAATTACTCTCTGAAGCCCCCTTATTTGTGTATTTAGTCTATTAATTGCATTATTTGCATTTACAACCTGATTCTGAAGGCCCTTAATCAGATTTTGTAGGCTAATAGTTCTTTTTAAATAATCATTTGACATCACGTCCACGATTGATACAATAGGATATGGTGTTGATGCATTAACTGGTACAGATGATGATAAACAGGGTCTCTGACTAAATCCCTGATCTTTCAAAACACGTAGCATTTCATCCCATACTCCAGCAATTGGTATATTATATCCTTTTTCTCTCAAAACCTTCAAAAATGCAGATGTCATTGCTCCCTGTGGTAACTGTGTAACAGCATCAACAGTTTCTGCTGCCAGTTCACTATCCATACAACCACTTATGCACACTAGACCACGCTCATTTGTTGCCTCATTGCTTATACCATCATATTTCAAGTCAAGGACAGTGCCACTGCGACAGCAATCAAATAGAGCAAGCCCAGGTATCTTAAATAGTCCTCGCAAAATCATATTCAGTTCATCATCAAATATACACCCAGCAGAACGAACATTACATGGGACTATACATTCATCAAGGCCATCTTTTTCATCACCATTCATATCCTTATAATTAGTACCATGACCAGAATAACATATCATATATTCAGATGGTCTCGCTCCAACTAATTCTTTTAGCCTCTTTACTATATTTTCACGCGTAGGCATATTAGATGGGTCATCATCTCGTAAAAATACAATATCAGATGGTGTGTAACCATATACATATATTAGTAGATTCTGTATCTGCAACATATCATTTATGCACCCATAAAGTTCAAGGTTTGTACCAATGTAGTTAATACCTATCAAAACTGCTTTCTTAGACATTTCTGATATGTATTGAGAAAATAATTTCACACCAAATTTCTTTAAGTCCCCAACCACTCTATTTCAGATTCCACAAATCGCCGAGGACATTGTTTTGTCGCACAGGCTCAGGCTTCTCCATTGTACGCATAAATGAACTGGGCGGCACATACTCTCCAGCAGATGGTATCTGTCCAACAGTGGGTGCACCCATTTCACGCTCTTCTCTGAATTGTACTTTGCGACCACCTCCCCCACCACTAACTCCTCCAACCATTCCAATACCACTTACTCCGCTATTAGACATGCGAGCTGATTTCTTCGGTGCCATTAAATTCATTACACGAGAGTATCCACCAGCTCTCTTCTCCTTTTCTTTAGCCACCTCTGCAGTATCAACCATTGCCTGTAAAATAGGACTCTGTTCTAATATATAATTCTTCTCATGATGTTTCCAGCTTATATAAAGCATATTAGGGTAAGTATACTGAACCATAAATCCATTTGTACGGAGTTGATATGTGAGATATACTACACAATCCTCCAAATCAATCTTGGGTAAGCCAATTATAAATGGTGGAATTGTATATAGTAAATAACATGGGCAATTTGGAAGACGACTTAGTCCCTTAATACGATTATACAGCTGTGATAGAATCTGATTATATGATTTCAGCCTTGCAGCATCACGTGTATGGCGTTTTTGATATAAATCGGCAATTCTCAGTTGTGGAGTCTCAAGATCATCCATTGATCCAATGTGAGAAAAAGTCTACGACCCATTTTCTCATGTCGCCTTAAGGATGATTATAAAGAGAGTGTGCCTCAGTGGTGGAGGGGTCAGAATAGGCGGTCAGTCTGGTGCCCTGGAAGAATTAGAACAGCTTAATATGCTTATACATGTCAAAGAATGGATGGGCGTATCTGCTGGTTCACTTATGGCACTCTGCAAGGTTATTGGATTTACAACAAAAGGAATACATACATTATGCACAGAGTTTGACTTTGAAAATGTAATAGAACTTGATTCTGGCCCGGGATGTTTAATAAACTTTGGCATAGATACAGGAGAACGGTTGCAGCGTTTTATAAATGCAGTTCTTCATATAAAAGGGTTTTCATCCGAAGTAACATTCAAAGAGTTATATGAAAAGACAAATAAGACACTACGTGTATTTGCAACTGACTTAAATGAAGGAACATATATTGAATTTTCTCATAAGGCAACTCCAGAGTATCAAGTATCTCTTGCAGTCAGAGCATCCATGTCATTCCCCTATTATTTTCAGCCAGTGGAAGACCCAGTGACGGGTCATCTTCTATCAGATGGAGGAATCATAAATAACTATCCTATTGATATTCTTACTGAAGATGAACGCAACGAGACACTAGGAATTCTATTTGTAGAGCAAATAAGACCCCTTGAAGAGCCATCACTCCAGAATCTTTTAATGAGGCCATGTCAGCTTTTACTTGCAGGTCGTGGTAAAAGTGTGCATGCAGGATTCTCTAAACATACAATCTGTATACGAACAAAATGCACAGATAATCTCAAATTCAACCTATCGGCTGATGAAAAGAAACAGATGATAGATGAGGGTAAAGAAGCAGTAAGAGATTTCTTGAAACAATATAGAAAACCTGTTAGAAGATTTTCTATATAATTCTATTAATATCCATCCCTATCCACTTTACATATTCTGAAGGAAGCCCATTACACCGGTATATGTTCTTTCACCAGAGTATTCCATGCGATTTCCACCATCAACATACAATATTGTGGGGAAACCCTTTACATTTAAACTATTCACCTCATCCTTATTTGCCTTCTCGTCCAACATACGGATTTTAACAGAAGACCCGTCGCGGAGTTTAACAGGTGATGCTTTTACAAGCTTCTCAAACTCGGGCATAGCAGATTTGCAGTGACCACACCAAGCGGCCTTCACAATAACTAACTGTTTACTGCTATCCCCGCCATCCACAAAGCCATCATAGCGACGCTTCTCGGTAAAATACAGTACAACTAATAGAGCAGCCGTAGCTAGTATAATAGGCATTAACTTTTTCATTTGCAATCTATAATAATCCTATAAAATAATCTAACTCAAGCCCTTCCAATTTAACATGTAAAGTTCTTCTTTGAGTATCCAATAACAGAACATGCAATTCTCTTTCCAGAATTACCTGTTTTCAAACTCTCAGCATTCCCTCCTTTTCCACAATCATCTCTATCCTCGTGGATAATTAATCCCCTTCCAATAATATTGCATTTTGTTCCTCTGAGTTTAATCATATCATCATAAAAAGTATATTTAGCCTCTCCTTTATGATTTGTACGAATATTGCCTAAATCACCTACGTGTCTTTTTTTCATATCAGGAGAACCGTGTGTTGACCCATAAGGATTGAAATGGGCACACATACTGGTGCATCTATCAGTCAAATCTCCTGCTTCATGAACATGAAAGCCATGCTCATTGTTCGGTTTTAGTCCCGTAATATTCAAATCTATTCGTATTTTGTTCATCTCCAAGTCCTCACTGAAAGCCACAGTTCCTTTAATATCATCATTAAATACTGCGATTGCATATATTGGTTTATCTGTCATTTTACTATATATATAATAAATAATAAATAGAATACAAACTACACTTACAATAGATAATGAAACGTGCAATAATGATTTCATATATATATTATATGTTTAAATAAATTTAAAGATATAATATTAAAAATGACGGTTTAATCTCCTTCCTCTGCAATATAGAAAATGAATAGGTCCAAATTCAATCCAGATGCAGCAGAATTCACAGTATGGGAGCCAACTGGTGGTTGGAATCCAAGTTTCAACCTCAAAGATAAAGAAATCTGTTCGCAACTATATCAATCATATATTGAGGCAGGATATACTAAAAAGAAGGCTGAAGAAGCTGCAATTAAATATATCTATAAGCAGCACTATCCAGAACTAGAATGGTAAATATTATATTCCCTTGTGCCATGTTTCATAATCACCGTTGCCAATATAGTCTACTCCTTTTTTAGTACACACCTTATCCTTATAGAATGTGCCGTTATTTAATATTAATATTTCAGGGCCATTCTGTGGACTATCTTCGTATACTAATGATTCTACTAATCTCTTAAGGTGTCCTTCTTCAGTCCATTCATTAAATGAATATTCTTTTCCCCCCTTTTTTACGAGTTTATCTCCGTATATTTTTTGTAATTCATCCAACACTTCCTCGCTATATGTATACTTAATATCTCTAGTTGATAATATCTTTGAACCCATAAGATGTATTTTAAATAAACAACATACTCTTTGTTTTCCTTCTGGTAAATTCCAATCCCTTCCTACAAATAATTCAGCCATATCTTTTACAGGGGTAGTTGATATAAACGGGGTATTCTTTTTTATAGAATCCGCATTAATACCTTGACCTCTATATACAATACTATCTGATACATTTCTCCCATATAATTCAATTATTTTTCCAATATCCCTTCTGCACTTATTATTACAATCATCATATAATGCTATATATGCCAATAAAGCAGCTTCATATGTAGGAGGAAGTAATATTGTTCTATAATACTTTTTTAGAAAAGGATTTGCCCTTCGTTTTCTAGTATATTTTACCATTTATCCTATTATATAGAGGGAATTAACATAAAGCCAAGCATTACAGCAAAAAACAAGAACACGTGAAGGAAAAATCCAAATGTTGTCGGGACACCATGTGAATCGGTGATTCGCATTATTTTGCCAAATATACGTTGCATAACTGCAAACGTTTCAGGATTGGCAAACAGGAAAAACACAAGTGTACTGTAGAAGCTATATTTCACTTTCAATAAAAACCGATTCATAGAGCCAAGTATACCACTACTTCCGTTCCCCTCACCGCCATCTTTTTTCTTATCCTCTGCATATTTACCATCATCAGGGAGCATTCTTCTATTTAGACCTTAGGAAGTTGTTCCTTAAAATAAATCAACGTCATTAATGCCAATGCAGTATTATTGTATGTACGCTTAATGCGGTCAAATATATCAGAAATACTTAAGTACTCCTCTGGCTTTGCACTAATTTTCAGCCCAGTAATATAATTATCAACCTCGATTATTTTACTTACAGGTGCATTAATAGTAACAGTTGCCTCATTTAATGTGAAAAGTTTAATAGGAACAACAATTGGATATATATCCTTATCCTTACCAACCTTATTAAAATTGCTGACAGTACCATTAATTAAAAAGATAGAGTCCTCTTTGAAAAACTCATTAATATCTTTTTCAACCTCGGTTAAAGTAATTGGCGAAGGCTTATTTTCAATTCCAGTTCGTCCCTTCACTTTGGCAAATATACTATTCTTACCACTCTCCATGTATTCAATTCGCCTATACTTATCAAATTGAGACGCAGTACAAATATAGTTCCCTATATTTTGACCTGGGGTATATCCAGGAATACCAATACGACTTCTCAAACGAACAAATGGCAATTCATTTAAAAATCCTCTGAATTCACGCAGCTTCGTAAGACTTTCGTCCTGTTTTTCTTTTATTGTCCTGTCATATTCTCTATTTGCAAATTCTAGGAATGGCACTAGTTCTCCCAACCCATCAATGCGAACAACACCAATAAGATACTCTTTCTTATCAGGTGAACTACCAATATACTCTTTCTTATCAAGTGAATTGCATATATGAAGTAGTTTCATAAACTTATCCATAGGAAATACAACAGAATTTGTAATACTATTCCGCACAACACTCTCTAAATACGAATAAATTGGGTCATACACTTTACGCATATATGAAAATACAGGATTCATTGCCACTGCCATTCTAGGTACAAGGGAGTTACTTATATCCTTATACACCCCAGTATAAGAATTACTATTCATATTATTCATCACCTTAGCAACTCCTTCGTCGTTTATGTACTGGCCAACTTTCAATATCATCAGTATATTTTTGAGCCTTTCCTGTAACCCCTTAATAAGCTTCTCTCTCTTATTCTCAAGCACCTCCTTCTTCGCCTCTAACAAGGAATTCTCAACGGTCTTTGTTCTTACTACATTTGACATGTTAATACGCTTAAAATAATTCAGGGCATCATCGGGCAAATCCACATCTACAGGCTTATCTCTCTTTATTTCGTCCACCAGATTCCCCACACGCAGCCTATCACTCATCTGCTCAACAATTGCAGTCCAATTATCACGAATACTGAAGTCCATTTTCTCAGGATGCATAACATACCACGCCATCTCCAAAATAGTCTGGAACTGTTGTTCGGGTGTAAATGCTTCTATTTTCTCAATGCGAGCAGCAGCCGCAACATTTACAACAGGCTTACTTAATCCCTCTAGCCAGAGAATAATCTCACCAATCTCCTCTGCGTATTTGTGAACGCGTGCATTGGAAAGCGTATTGCTCATATATGCCTTGCTTGCCTCTAATCCCGCCTTTCGCCTCTTTAATATATCTATAAGTCTTCCTCTTTCGCGGATATCTCTATAGTCCTGCTTTTTCCAATTAGACCTATATGGAAAATACTTGCGAAGAAGCCTCTCCGTTTCAGGATCAGAACCAAATGCCTTCACATATTCCTCTCGGCTCTTAATACCGAGTTCCACTGTTTTTTCATTTCCGAGATAATATGAGTCACTTCCTATTTGTATTATAGCCGGTCCTCTTGCACTTGACATGAGTGACATCCCTAATATAAATTTGAAATAAAAATGGATCTAAACCCACTTCAGATATTACATCTTAGATATGCAGCCCGAAAAGTCACAGGTCGCAGATATGTCTGGAGCAAGTTTTGGCATCAAAGTCTTTAATCCATGGAATGCAAAGAATCGGGAACTCACTCCAACGGATGCGATCCCGATTCTTAAACGCTATGGCTGGAAGGGTCGCTTCCACAAGTTTCAGCTCTTTTCTCAGGCATGTGTGCATAAGTCCTATGCAAATAGGCCAGAGGCATGGCAGGAGCAGTCTGAGAACGGCGATGTAACAGTTCTTGCAGAACGGCCAGAAGACTGTCTTCCTCTGCAGGACATTGACAATGAAGAGCTTGAGTTCCTGGGTGACCGTGTCCTAGGTCTTGTTGTAGCCACATATCTGTCAGAGAGGTATGCAAAACAGGGTGAAGGTTTCTTGACCCGTATTCTCAGTCGTATTGTAAATAATAAGCAACTTGGTAACCTTGCGAAGAAAATTGGCCTCAGTCCCTGGATTATTCTCAGTCGTCATATGGAAGAAGTGTGCGATGGCCGTAATAATCTTCGCATTATGGGTTCAATGTTTGAGGCGTGGATTGGTGCACTGTATCTCCAGGAGGAGGAAGTTGGCCGTGGCCTCCAGGCATGTAATAGCTTCATTATTAACATTATTGAGAAGCACATTGACCTTGTTCAGCTCATTACGGAGGATACGAACTACAAGGATCAGCTCCTCCGTCTCTTCCAGGCGAAGTACCATGTCCCCCCACGCTACAAGGAAGTTGCAGTGGAAGGCCCTCCTCATGACCGCATCTTTACAATGGGCGTACTTGACCCGAATGATGTGGTGATTGCAACTGCAACGGCACGCAATAAGAAGGTTGCTGAGCAGGAGTGCAGTCGTATTGCACTGGAATGCCTACAAGAATAATCCAGCCTAAAATACAAACTAATATTTAATAATTATATGACAACCCTCTTAGAATTGGTTGATAATAGATACACAGATAAGAATACATGGCATTCCTATCTTCCTCTTTATGAGAATCTCTTACAATCAAAGAAAGAATCTGCAAAGAATGTAATTGAAATTGGAATAGGAAACTGGCCAGACCGTCTAAATGGCGGTGGTACTAAGCTCTGGCATGACTATTTTTTAAATGCAACAATATGGGCATTTGATATAATACCTCTAGAACAAGTATTACATGAATTACGCAATAATTCTCGTGTAAAACTATTTACAAATACAGATGCATATGATCCTGTATTTTTTACAGATACGATCCTACATTCAGGTACAAAGTTTGATTATATCATTGATGATGGCCCACATACATTAGAATCAATGAAAAAGTGTATTGAGTTATATACCAATGTCCTTGCTGATAACGGTATTCTTATAATAGAAGATATACAGGATATTTCATGGATTTCTGAGCTAGAAGCAGTAGTGCCAGAATATCTTCGCCCTTATATGATTGGATATGATTTACGGCACGTAAAAGGTCGCTATGATGATATGGTATTTGTAATAGATAAATCTAAAAGAATTTAATATAGACTACACATAGAATGCAAAGACGCAACCTTCTTTTAATTGATAATAGAGTACATTCCCGCTCTATTATTGAATCATCTGCAAACTCAGAAACTGACTATATTGTATTTAACTATGCAAACGATACATTGCATAATATACTAGATAGAGTTGTATCAAAAAAACTGGATACGGGTGCAAACTATGTAAATGTAGCACTTGTTCAGCATGGCACACCATCTACGTCATATAAAATTGTAAACAATATGTCAGTGGCAAATATTCTAGATACTTCACCTTATACCTCCTGGAATGATATAAAATCATTTCTCCAGGGGCTTAAAGAGATAGGCCTAATTCATTTTGATTTTCTAGCATGTCTTCTCTATAAACATGTAAATATGGTAAATATATTTACATATTTGGAGAATGAATTGGGTATAGATCTCCGTGCTTCTACGAATTTTACGGGGAATCCTGAGAATGGAGGAGACTGGATTATGGAATCAGATAATATAGATATTAGAAATATATATTTTAATAATAATATTAAAACATTAAGGGAATTATTATTATTTACATGGTATAATCAATCATCTAATCAAGTTGCATATACAGTAAATGGAACATGTACAAATTCAAATCTGGCAGGTAAGGGTGTAAATGCTATAGCATCTGCAGGATTTGCATCTGCATTTGCAGCAATATTAAATGATGGTACATTATTATGTTGGGGTGATCCTAATTCTGGAGGAACAGCACCTGACCTATCAGGGAAAACAGTAAAAAGTATAGCATCTACATTTAGTGCATTTGCAGCAATATTAAATGATGATACATTATTATGTTGGGGGGGTGGCTCTGCAGGATCTACACCTGACCTATCAGGGAAAACAGTAAAAAGTATAGCATCTACTTTTTATACATTTGCAGCAATATTAAATGATGATACAATATTGTGTTGGGGTCCTGGTCCTGCAGGATCTACACCTGACCTATCAGGGAAAACAGTAAAAAGTATAGCATCTGCAGGATTTGCATTTGCAGCAATATTAAATGATGATACATTGTTATGTTGGGGTGATACTAATTTTGGAGGAACAGCACCTGACCTATCAGGGAAAACAGTAAAAAGTATAGCATCTACTTTTTATGCATTTGCAGCAATATTAAATGATGATACATTATTATGTTGGGGGTATGGCTTTGCAGGATCTACACCTGACCTATCAGGGAAAACAGTAAAAAGTATAGCATCTGCAGGATATGCATTTGCAGCAATATTAAATGATGATACATTATTATGTTGGGGGGATGGCCTTGTAGGATCTACACCTGACCTATCAGGGAAAACAGTAAAAAGTATAGCATCTGCAGGATATGCATTTGCAGCAATATTAAATGATGATACATTGTTATGTTGGGGTTATCCTGATTTTGGAGGAACAGCACCTGACCTATCAGGGAAAACAGTAAAAAGTATAGCAAGTGGTTTATATATATTTATTGCTACATTAAATGATAATTCATATATATCATGGGGTGATACTTCAACTATTATATCAGATATTCTCCCCGCTAATAAGCAAATTATATATATATTAACAACAGAACAGGGTACATTGAATATTGATATTTTATATAATGATTATCTATTGCAATCTGCACCACCTCTATCTATTTTACATTCACCGTCCTCAGTAGTAGCCCGCATTCCTTCCACATATATTCATCAGCCTACATATAGCGGTGCAATGGATTCAAGTAAAATAACAGAATTACGTCAAAAACAGGCAAATCGTTATATAAATCGTGCCCCCACGTGCCAGGATTCCAGTACTCTCACATACCAACAGCAGATCAAATCCTCCAAATACATCGCATCATATACACCAGAAAACCCCAATCACTTTCTCACAAACTACTGTAATACATGCGGTCCTAATTCTCGCATTGCAATCAGCAATAACTCAACAATACCCCAGCTTCCTTCACCCCTTACACCCTCTCCTCTAGGCAGAGCAGCAGGTTCAGGCACTACGGTCTACTCCTCAGATAAGGTCATGTTACAACGTGCAGGAATCGCCCAATGCTGCTCTGCACCAGTTGATATACCAAATGTGGGTAATTTCCAATACATCACTCTGCCTCGCTGTGACTGTGAGCCAAATTCTCCAGAGAACCCTAATCTCAACCCCTATCTTCCTATTCCTCAGCCCTATCTTCAGACAACTGGTCCGTTCAAGCAGGTTCTCTATCCTGTAGGCTCTGGTGCTACTCCTATTTCATGCGTAACACCCTGTGTTGAACAGAATACGCCAACTGCACAAGCTCTTGCTGCAACAAAAGAGCAAGTAGTAACGGCTGGTGGTGCATATGTCACAAATCGCAATGTAAACATAGACTGCAAACGCTGCATAGAGCAGCAAAAAGTACCATACAGTCCCTATGCAAACACAGATAGCAGTGCTGGCCTCGGTTGCACTTGCCCTCTCTAAACATTAAGTATCCGACATTCCACCGAAATAAGAGTAATAATATCTAAAAGCTTTTCGCTTTGTATGATAGATGTCATCCAAACCGAAACTCGGATATACTCCTAAAGGTGGTCCTGGTAAGAAGGTGAATGCCGCCTTATCAGCTATACCTAGAGAACAGATAGAGGAAATTAAAAAGGCATCAGAAGCCCCTACAAGTCAAATCGCGGCTTCTCCTCAGCCATTTAAAGGCTCTATACAACCTGCAGCCTCTCCTGCACCTGCAAGAAGACCTCTCCCAACAAAAGGCCCTATTATGGCAACTGCACCTCCTAAAAAGGTCAAAAAGACACCAATCACTACAACTATTCCTGATCTCGTAACACGTGAAGGCCGCATTCCAGAGGATGAAATGGAACTCTTCCAGGAACAGTTTGACGGCACTGATAATCAGTCAGCATATGACTATATTGCCGCTCAGAAACAGTTTGAAGAATCTGCCTCTCATTACAAGCTTGATACACAAGTCTATGTGCCTCAGACAAGAAAAGCCTTCTATAAATTCATTAAAGATACATATGAAGACGATTTCACAAAGGAACTCACTGCCGCAGATATGGAAATAGACAAGGATGCCTGCAGAAAATTGGAACAAAAAGGCTCAGATGAAGTGGAGCGTTTCCTTTACCAGCAATTTGTCCGCGAATACATTCGCAACGCATCACCTTACAGGGGTCTTCTTGTATATCATGGCCTCGGCTCTGGTAAGACCTGCTCTGCTATTGCAGCAGCAGAAGCAATCTATGGTGTTTCTGATAAAAAAATCATCGTCATGACACCTCTCAGTCTGAGAGAGAACTTCATAAAGGAAATTTCCTTCTGTGGCTTCAAACATCTCAGTCTGAATAATGCATGGCTCTCTCTCGCCCTTCCAGAGCTAACCCCTCCAATGGGCATGATATCACCATCAGATGAGGTCACTCTCATGTATGCCAAATCAGTTCTTTCACTTGATGATAAATATATAGCAACTGTTCGCAGCAAGCCTGCGGGTCAGAGAAATATCTGGATTCCCATTTTTGATCCAGATGTTGAACCAGACTACCAATACAAGACATCTGATGAACAGACACAGATTCGCAATCAGCTTCATAATACAATTGAAAACCGCATACAATTCATTAACTACAACGGTATATCTGCTGCTAAGATTGAGGAGCTCATCTGTACAGGTGCATTTAATAATGCAGTTGTAGTTGTAGATGAAGTCCATAATATGGTTCGTCTCATGCAGGGTATTGTTGATAAATATCTTAAGAAGGAGTCAATTCTGCCCTATAAATCATCTGTTGCAGATATAGTAAAAGATAATACTATACCTATTTGTCTCCCAGGTAAAAAGAAGAAGGCATATAAGCGTGGTTATCTCTTCTATCGCCTTTTCACAGAGGCGAGAAATACAAAGGTCATTGGTCTCTCAGGTACTCCTATTATTAACTTCCCTGAAGAAGTAGGTATTCTTGCTAATATTCTCAGCGGCTACATAGACTGCATTGAATCAACTATCCGTGTTCCATCCAAAGAAAACAAGGACAAATTCATGGAAATTGTAGACAAGCACCCACGCACAGATATTATACGTATGAAGGATAAGGGTCAGTTCCTCATTTCTGTTCTCCCCCCTGGTTACAAGAAAGTCTTTGATGAAGCAGGCACATTCCTTGGTGTAAAACATGAGCAGGAGGCACAGACAGGTATTGATAAAATATTTGAAGAAATAAAAATATCTCTGGATTCTGCTAGCATTGAAATAGGTGCACATGTATTTAAGACATATGCTCGCCTTCCTCCTGATTACGAGACATTCAGTGAGCGTTTTATTAAACAAGAAGGCACTGGTTCAGCATCCAGAGATGATACTGTCAAGGAATTTATGTTAAAGAAACGTCTTACTGGTATTGTTTCTTATTATAAGGGTTCTAAAGAGGAGTTTATGCCTCGTGTTATCAAAGATGAGAAGATAATGTGTCCATTCAGTGAATATGCATATAATATGTATATTGAAACCAGAACTGGTGAAATTGAGGGTGAACAGAGACAGCAAAAGAAAAAGAAGAAGGCTGGTCAGGCAGAAAATGTGTTTGATACAATTGGTGAAATTCTCAAGGGTGGAAATACATCTAATTATAAGTTCCGTAGCAGAGCCTGTTGCAACTTCGTATTCCCTGATGATATTCCTCGCCCATTCCCATCTGATAAGATTCTTAATAAATCTGGAGATACTGGTAATATAGATAATATTATACAGGGTGAGGGTGAAACAGTCGTTACAGATGAGGACAAGGAATTAATGGATAGAATCTCTCTGGAAGATGATGCTGTGCCTGAGCCTGAAGAAGAGGGTGTAATTCTTGGCGGTGCAGATGAAAAATCTATTATGAATCAACTGAGAGAGATGGCGGCAGCTGCAGGACTTGCAATACCAACAGGTGAGACAAATAATGAAGAAGAGGAAGAAGTGGTAAACGAAGAGGTAAATGAGGAAGAGGAAGTCAATGAGGAAGAATCAAATGAAGGTAATTCAAACAATGATTTCTTTACAAAAATGTCAAAGATGGCAAAACAGGCTGGCATTACATTACCTGGGCAGGGTAATGAGGAAGAAGAAGAGGAAGAAGAAAATGAGGAAGAGGAAGTTATAGTACCGCCCCCTAAGAAGAAAGTAGTTATTATAGAAAATAATACAAATGAAGAAGAAGCAGATGAAGAAGAATCTATGGTTGAACCAGCTGCTGTGCCCGTGAAAGCCCCTGCCCCTGCACCTGCCATCCCTCCTCCAGTAAAGAGAACCCCTCTTCCTACTCGTGTTCTAATACAGGAATCCACACAAGTAGATGAGACGGCAGACTATACTAAACGCGTTGAAGCAACTATGCAACGCCTCTCAGATGAAAAGGAAACATATCTCGTAAATATACCAGAAGATGATACTGAAACTCCACCTGAGAATCGCCTCTCAACCTATTCTACTAAGATGGCCAAACTCATAACCTATCTTGAAAAAACTCCTTCTCTCCCTCGTAATAGACAGGGTCCTCATCTTATTTACAGTGCCTTCAAGACAGTAGAAGGTCTCGGTGTGCTCGGTCTAGCGATGGAGGCAAACGGATTTGAAGAAATCAGAATTGAAAACAGAAAGTTCACCCCTGAATCAATTCAATCTCTCAAGAAAGGCCCTGATGGGACTCGCCGTTTCATTAAATTCACTGGCGAAGGTAAGAGCGAAGAACGTGGTATTATTATTGACCTCTTCAATGGTAGATTCGATCGTCTTCCATCTGCTCTCCTTGAGCATCTCCAGCCATTTATAGATAAGGGCGAAGGCAATAAGTATGGTGAGCTCTGCTCAACTGTTATGATTACTGGTGCTGGTGCTGAGGGTATTTCTCTGAAAAATGTACGTTCAGTCCACATTTTAGAGCCATTCTGGAACAGTGTTCGTCTAGACCAGGTAAAAGGTCGTGCTATTCGTATTTGTTCTCACTCAGACCTCCCTTATGAGGATCGCGAGGTTGAGATTTTCACATATATTGCATCTTTTACAGAGCAACAGAAAACAGATATGCAGGCAAAAGCATACCAGATTTTCCTGAATGACAAAAATAGGACAACAGATGAGCAGCTAGATGAAATCAGTGTTGAAAAGGACAGAATCAATAACTATCTCCTCACTGTAATGAAGGAAGTTGCAATAGATTGCAGAATGAATGTGAATGAGAATAAAACTGTAATAGATGGTGTTCCATCCTTTATAAAATGTTTCAGTGTAGACGATAGCAGAATAAATCCCTATATGTTTGATCCAGACTTAGCAGAGGATTATTCAAAGACTGCCACAGAATTCTCTGGTCAAGCCGCTACACCATCTGAAATTGGCCTAGAATCTCCTGCACAGACTGTCACACGTGAAATGACAGCATCCATTAGAGCCCCTGCTCCTCCACCTCCTTCCAGTAGTGTTATACAAGCCAAATCTATAAAACTAATGGATGCAACTGGTGAAGAAACAACTCTAATTGTTGATAAGAAGGCTAAGGCGGGCCCTCTAGAATATGAAATGTTCACAGTCAAGGACCAATATAGAATATCACCAATTGGTTCTATTCAGATGAATCCTCTCACAGGTGAATTTGACCCCTATAGCATTAAGTTCTACTCTATGCCTGGAGCTGCGAAGTAATAATCCAGTCATGAGCCATTTCACGTAGAAATTCTTTTTTCTCAGGATAACTATCAAAGAAATGTACCCATGCAACATCCCACAAGAAACTAATTTGACCTTTACCACCAAATCGGATTAAACTATCTACTTGATTTTCTTTCCAGATACCTCTTTCTGTCATTACACTGAAAGAATTATCTGTCCTCATACCAGGCTCTTTATCATCCATACGCAAACAACATATTGCCCATGTATTTATTGGTGCACCCATTTGTATTACAACCATCAAATACCATGTATCTAGTTCCACCACGATAGGTGTTTTGAGCCTCCCCTTCTCAGGTCCAATATTTGTTTCAACAAGAAGTGAAGCAACATTTGCACCCCTTGTTCTTCCAATAACATTCATATATTTCCCCCCTGTATTTAGACTTACAATATATTCTTCAATTGGCATTGTCTTAAAACGGAAAGGGAATGTCATAACCTTCCAACTCTGAAATGAAAACGGCGGCAAATCAAAAAAGGCATTGCCTCGTATGAGACGAAGAAATCCTCTTTCCCCAGGAGCTTGCACACGATGTTCTGAACGAACATGTGCCTGAATTCCATCGGCACGAGCCAACTTAAATTGCTCAGGGAACCGCAGGTCTTTCATTTCACCCTCTTCATCCATTTCAAACATTATCATGGGTGCATCCTTCTCAACTGTTACAGATGTAACTCTCTCACTAAATCCTTTTACCAGCCCCTCCTCGTCCCCCCTGTATCCAAGTGAAAACATAAATCTATCCCTATGAAGATTCTTCCACATATATTTGAGAATATTTGGCCGACCAACTTCTAATGTTAATGGAAAACTCGGTATATATTCTACAACTTCAGATGGCTTATTCTGAGAGAAATATCCCTCTTCATCGGCCTCTCCATTTCCTTCATCAAGTCTCTTATTAAATGCAACTGCTATACTATCATTTGCCTTTATAGATAGCTGCACCATTCTATCTTTTTTAACACGAATATCAGAACATGCCATAACACCAATATGTTCAGCCATTCCAACAGCAGGGAATATACTACTATTCCCCAATTCAGGAAAACTAAGTTCTATTGTTCGCCGCAACAATGCACCACTAGGGAGATGAATCCAGAATACCTCTACACCAGGTCTATAAGGTGCACGTATCCACTTCTCCTCTTTGCCCTTCAAATCCTCACCTTTTAGTCCCATTATATATGCACGAATTGTACCCCATCGCCCCATGTGATTGTATTTAATTAAGTTTGCACCAGATGGATATGCTAATCCAGTTTCTGAGCCGCCCATTTCTTTAAAGAGCCTCTGTAAACATTCTGCAGAGAACGGTGGCAATGAAGAATCATGTAGGTCAGAGCAGAAATCAAATGTATCTCGTGATAAAATAATTCTCTCGCCAACAGATGTTATGCTTCTTATGGGTGGTAATTGAACTGTCTTCTGTATATCAAGAACAGCAGATACAGCATCCGCATCTTCTTGTGGAAGAAATGCCTGTCGCTTTGGCCTTACATCAATGGGTGGTAGAAGACCCATTCTCGGCTCAAGGCTAATAGCAAGTGCGTCATCCTCTTCAACACGATGGTCACCTTGTATTAGTTCAATTGGTTTGAGTAAATCTGGTGTATTTCCAGAGCCTCCGTTTCTGCTCTGAAGACTGAAGTCAATGCTACGTGGCAGAATTTCAACTCTTTCGATCTTTTCAGCGGGAATTCGTTTTCTCTCAACAGGTGGCAAATCTCTTGGATTAAGAGGTTCGGGTAGAACATTTTTAGGAGGTTCTTCTTTCCCTTTTAAAATGGATTTTATTGCTGCCAGTCCACTACCCTTCTTTCTTGCCTTCTCCTCTTTTTCTTTTTCCTTCTTACTTGTATTTAATAGCTGAGAAATGAGAATAGCCTGGGCGTGAATATTCTCATCACTTAATGATGGATCGCTATTTAATGCAGCCAATGTACGAAACATAGCTTCCCTATTTATACGATTGCATTATTTATCTTATATATTTATCCTCAAATCAAATTACATATTATCGGGACGAAGCTGTGCAACGGAGTCCATTTCACGAGTAATAACTCGGAAGACAAGCTGAATTTGTCTATTTACATTCATGAGACGGCGGGGTTTTAGTAAACCAGCTTGGTTAGCATTAAGTACAGTATTTATATCTGCACCAAATGGATTTAGTGCAACAGAACCTGTTGTAGGATCATTATAACGAGCCTGAATTACAATATAATTAGCATACCCAATTGCATTTGCAGTATCCTGATATGCACCAGTAGTATTACCAATTGCAACTACAAGATGTCCTTCGGGCTTGTTAACCCATGTTACAAAGTCTCTGAGATCAGGATTTGCAGCAAGGGTAGCATCATCATAATTAAATCCAGCAATCAGAATTCTATCGCCAATTGATACCTGGAAACGACTAAAGAATGATGTGGTATTAATGAAGAAATAATCAGGTACAGTGCCAACAGATGTATAATAAATAGATGGTGCAAATAAGGCTGCATTGCCGCCCAGAATACCAGAAATATCAAGTGTATCAGGTACAAGGGAAATAGGCGAACCATCAGGCCTTGACAGTGAAATTGTCATTTTCTGGAGAGTAGAGAGTGGTGTAGGGCTATATTCCTTCTGACATTTCAAGAATTTGGGAATCATTGCAAGGAATCCGCGACTATCCTGAGGGACAGTCAGAGAAGCAGGGTCAGAATACCAGTTTGCATCATATTGCAGAACACCAAAGGAACGATCAAGGAAGTTATCTGTACCATAGTTATTACCATCAAGTTCTTGAACAGTTACATTGATATAGGGGAATGAGAGAATATTATTCTGGTATGTTGTAACAGGAACTGATGAGGAACCAGACATATCACGTGTAATAAGAATATCAATAGCCTCTGCAGGCATGATAGCCTTGACGAGTTCAATACGAGTAATATTCTTGAACTTCTGCTGTGTGAAAGGAGAAGGTGCAAATCCAGGGCGGTTATTGGCAGGGTCAAAGTTTACAGTGAAACTGTAGCGATTCTCACGTGTATTAATGAGCCAATCACGGTCAGCAGAATAAATGAACAAGTTGTTCTCGATCTCCTTGTATGATACAGTATTCTCCTGACGAATAAGGTAGTCCTGAGGTAGATTTGCCTTCTGTACACTCTCAAGCTGTGGCTGTACAATGGTTGTATTAGAATTCGCCTGACCAAGGCCACGAGGCATAGGAGAACCATCCACAGAAACCGATGTTGGAAGCATGAGTTCACGACGATCAGGTGGCACAACTAATGGCATATCCATCATTGCCTTAGGGGCCCCTCTTCTCTCCATGAGAGCCAAGTCAGTCACTTGATTCATACCTGTCTGAGATGAACGGAACATATCATCCGCAGCAATACGTTTCTGAATACCAGGGTCCATGCGATCCATAGCATTTGCCTGAGAACGCAAAGCTTCCATCTCACGTGCCTTCTTCGCACGCTCATACAGTTCAACAGAGGACAGTTGAGAATCATCCTCCAAACTTACACGGAAATCAGGTACAGGAGGAGGCAGTGCCTTCATTTCCTGACGATCCTGCTGCATCAACTCAAATCTCTTTGCAGTATCATGGAACAGCTGCTCATTCATAACAGTCTGTACAGGAGCAGTTGGTGCAGTCCGAACAGCATTCTGGCGTTGAATATAAGTTGAAAAATCCTGAGCAGATATGCGTAGAATTTCCTTGTTCAGTACAGGCAGTGGCTGTTCGCCCTGTTTTTCATATACCTCATCAATATAATGTTCCAGAGTTCTATCAAGGCGGTCAACTTCCTTTCCTGTTAGTTGCCCACCAGTCCGCTTTTCAAAATCCTGCACAAGCAATCCTTTTAGGGTGTCTCTATTCTTCTGGCTGAACAGAGCCCCACGCACCGATGAATTGTTGTAAGCCGGGCGATACATGTTACCTCTACTGAATAGGATATGAGTTTTTAGGCCTTTTCTTTACATATACAATACCATCTTTGTATACATCGCTTAATGTCCTGTAAATAATATTTTTCTCAGTTCTAGCATATCACTATCTGATACAGGATTTTTACAAAATGTTTTAAATGGAATCCCAGACAACATGGACAAAATGAAGAACATGCTAAACATACCACATTCAGAATTACTATATTGAAATCTCCGTGCATTGTACATTAAATTGATATTCTTGCACTGCAATTTAAGAGAACGCATAAATCTGGCAATAAATCGGGGTACATCATATCCATATGAATCAAAGTATCCACACCAAGGTGCTTTAATATTTTCAATACAGATATACATACCCACCCAGTGACTACCGCCCTTGTAATGAGGATCTAAGTTAAATACAATGCCTATTGAACGAATACCATTCTTATATTCTTTATGCAAGTTCAACTCACACATATCCGGGGATAAACACTGCAATTTATCCTTAACATATGGACTAGGTGCAGAAAAGTCAATAGATTGTATTGGCATAAATTTAAAACTAGGGTATGCCTCTTGATATTGTTTCATAACCCGCATAATATCAAAATTGCTCAACCATGCATCAGGGTCACTCTTCCACTCGTCAGGATATCTGGGACGCAAATATGCCTTACGAAGATGATTCTTTTGTGAAATACCAATGTTTAAATGGTCTATTATACAATGATCATCATCTGCTGCACATCTACCAGGCTCAACTTGATTGTATAAACTGGATGGCAAACAACGACGTGTCCGACGTGTAGCAGGATTACATTTGCCAAGTATTTTAATATCAAGGCGTTTCTTTCTCTTAGTATCACGTTTATCTTTCACCATTTTTATTGAATCAACTTACTTTAATCAAATAAAAAATACTGGCTTGTTTGATAGATAGAGTTACTATGGCTGAATATAATTTTCAATATGCAAATCTTGCACTTATGATTGGAGGTCAGATACTATTTATATGTATACTCGCATTTATTCTTATGTTTGGATCATCTCCTCGTACATCAATTCTCCCCGACTCCGTTGTGAAAGTATTAGGCGGTTATAGTTCATCTAAAAAGAATGGGTCTGCTAATTAGAGAATGTCATCGGCAGCTACTGGTTCAACACCTGCTACACCTGTAAAAACTACATCAGCTGCCATATCCGCCATAACGGGTGCTATTTCAGCCGATTCCTCTACAAAATCAACAGTAGTATTCTGGCTCTCTGTTCTTGTAACTATTGGCATGTTTATTGCTGCCTTTGTAAAGATGTCCTACTTTGCAGGTTCTAAGGATGACTGGAATGATATACAGCCAAAAGTAACAGAAATACTTGTATATACACTAATTGGTGTATTCGCATTTGCAATTGCATCTCTTCTTTACTTCGTTCAGAACCCAGAGAAGAGTATTTACTTTGCTATTGTCCTAGGTGCACTTGCAATTGGCTTGAGTTTCTCTGGCCTTGCCATTGCTTGTATTACAAGATAAATATGCTCTATCCTCATCCTCCTAATTCACCAACCATATACTTGGAATAGAATGCTGCAACCTCAGCTTCTTCTGAGGAAGCAAATATGACACACCACTAATACGAATTATAAACCGAATTATGCTTCCAGCCTTCATATTACCAATTGTTTTTTCACAATTATTCATCGTTTTCACAATAGTAGATGGAAATAGATATACTGATAGTGTATTTCCATGTATGAGTGATTGAAACATATTTTCAATAACATCCCTTGTTAATCCGAATTCAATACATGGCATTTTACAGACATAAATTGTGCTAATAATATACTCCTGCATTGACATTAGCTTTACAACAAATTGTTCTACAGACTCTGATGAAATATCTAGGCGTAGACGACATGAATGTGGGTCATAATCTACAATCTTCAATGGAGGGGTAAGTATAGACATATCATTCATATTAATACTATTATCATTATATGTAATGGGTATTATGTTTCGTCCCTTAGAATCATATTGAAAATCACCCAAATTTATATTTCCTATTTCTATTGCCTGATAGGGAACAGACAAAATCATTGATATAACTTTGTAAAATATCCTTAGACCCTTAATAGATGGACAATTCTCAGTTAATAGAATATATAAAAAATAAGACAATTTCCTCTTTTCAGCGAAGAGTAACACAAGCACATACTCTGCAACTTCCGTCTGAATCCGAGACATATCCGATGGACGTAAATCTCGGATCGATGTCAGTCTATTTTAATAAACAACGTATTCCGACTCTGACATGTTGCTCTCCACTTTCATATCCTCTACCAGATCCAGTGCCGTGTATTGTAAACGATCTTGTACTCTATGCATTGAATGAACTCTTACAATATTCTGCTCTAATAAACTATGGCCCGACTATAATAAGTCGTGAACTCTATTTATTCTTTTTCACCATCTCATCTGGTTTCACATGGACACGCTCATCCTCTCCTGTTACAGGCACACATGATGGCTGGAACTGGGATACACATTATCCCCTCTCAGATATGGATAATTTCCTATTTACACTATACATTATATCTGATATAATGGTAACATTTGTACCAACATTCAATTCACAGCAGTTCATATCATACAACGCGTCACTTCTAGGCTGGTCATCTGATAAAATGCAGGATGAATTAAACAGAGTTGTAGCCACAGGTCATTACTCTGAATGGAAATCTGCATGGACTGCATGGTATACTACACGCTCTATAGATGGTTCTACTGCTGCTAAAGCAGTCCCAGCAGACTCCTCACTACCAAATGGAACAAACAGTATTGAAGTAACCACAGCCCAGGATTTCTCAACATTCTCGGCACAGGACAAATGGACACCGCTCAGATTCTCTCCCATAAAGCGTCAGAAATATCTCACATATTCCTGGGAAGATGTAAATTCAACTATGCAACTCTCTCCACAAGAAATAGCGGCAATAAAGCAAGCAGGTCTCATCTACTTCCCTATAGATGAACCCGCTAGAAAACAGGAAATACAAACCATTGTAGATATAACATCAAACCTCACAGATGAACAAAAAGTCATTGCAGAATTCTGGGCAGGAGGCCCTACAACAGTCTCACCACCTGGCATGTGTATATGGCTCTGGAAGGAATATATGAGAGGAATAATCCCCTCTCCTCAAACATTCCTCTTCTCTGGTCTAGACCTTGCAATTCACCTCTTTGAGGGTGGTAGAATTACATGGGGTCTGAAAAAGGACAAAATGCAATCTCGCCCTATACAGGATATTCGCAGATGGTATTCTACACAGACTATCAAATCATGGGATGGTACAGATATCAGTGGTTCTCTCTGGACACCATATCAAGAATCTAATTTTATCTCACCACCGTTTGCAGACTTCCCATCTGGTCACAGTCATTTCTCTCGTGCATTTGCAAATGTAATGAATCGCTGGTTTGGGCAAACAATTCAACCAATACATATGCTTCCTGTCTCAGACATGAATCTGATGTCTCCTATGTTCTCATCAATATATAATGGAAAATATGGTGAATTTACTATACCTGCCAAGTCAAGTCAAATACAGCCATCAATAGTCCCTTCCACCCCTATAACTCTAAAATGGACAACATGGAACGATATGGCAGAATCAGCTGGCCAGTCCAGGTTCTATGGAGGAATTCATGCAACATCTGCTCACACATCTAGTGTAGCAGTTGCAGATGCACTTGATACAAAAATAAGAGAACAATGGAATATACAAATCTAAAATCCGCAAATCCGTTTAATAATATGAATACATACCTTCTTAACCCCAACAATAATCTTTACAGGAATATATACAATTATTCTTGTAATGGATATACCAGGTTCTTTAACAGTAACAACTCTCTCGCGAACAGTAACAATTTCTTTAGCAGGTGCTCTTTGAATAATAGGTGTAGATTTTTCCTGTCGCCTCATATCGGCCCATGCTGCTTTAAGAAGTCTAGCCTCTTGGCGAATAGTAAGAGGATATACCTGTTTCTTTTTTCGCATAAACCATGGCATATTTGGCCATTCATCACTATATTCTACATCAAGGCGTTTCTTACCTAGAGGTGTATTTATATATGTCTCTCCGCGATTATATGATGTCATAGTGTACATATAGCACATTTCCATGAACTAATCAATTTTACACATGGAAGTTATACAAGAGTCTAAGGCATATATTCTAAAGAACACTAATGGATACAGTAACCCCATCATTTGCATGGAGAGGTCCACGTGGCTCTGGAAAAAGAACACAACTTCTATCATTTTTAGAGAAACAAGCGACAAAGTTTGATATTAAATTTACACTAAAGCTTTCAACATGGTTTCTTGTAAAGCAGACAGCATCATCTGCTGATCCCGACGATGATGATGATGATGATGAAGGCACTGGAAAGAGTATTCCGTATGAGGAATCACCACTACACCTTGGATTTGATGTTGCCAGAATGAGTATGTCAGATAAGGTATTTCTTCAATCAATTCTTAAAAGATGGACGGGACAACAGGATGTATGTTTAACACAGACAAATGTAAGAACACGTTATCTTGTACTTTATCATGCCCATTATCTAACAGATGAATCTGTTCTTCAACTTCAGGAAGCATTGGAGCAGTATCAGGGATTTACACTCCTTATTACAACGGAGCTCCCTCTCTGCTCTCGTCTCAGAGATTATTGTTTGGATATTCCTGTACCAGGAAAGGACAAACTGCTTGAAAAATATACATCGGAAACAAATCTGGAAACGAGAGATGTCTGGAAAATGTACTTTGCGAAAATGATAGAGGAGTGGTCAAAAAACTGGTCTGCACAAAGAATTGTTGATGTGCGAAACTGGATTTATGTCTGTTTACAGAGAAATCTGAGATGGACAGATGTAATAATGTATTGGATTGAGACAATCTATGAAACACCATGGATTGACCCCCCTTCTAGAGCCCGACTGATGAAAATTCTATATGAAGCCGAATCTGGTTCAGGATGGGTATTAGTTACAAGTTATCGTATTCCAATTTTATGGGAGCATGTTCACTTAAACCTTGCTAAAAATCTATATTCAATTAGAGAGAGTCTAAATGAATCCACTTCTAAAACAGATTGAAGATGGAGTAAAAGATGAATTTAAAAATCCAGATGTAATATGGTATTCTAGTTATTTATCTCTAGATGAAAAAGAACTTGTTGAGAGCGAGTGCAAAAAAGAATCAGAGTTTGACGAGCTCCATGCAAGAGAAACCTTCTATGAACGGTATAAAAAAGGTATTTATCCATGTATTGTCAGAGAATGTGAATATGGAAAGGTTATAGCATTTCTAGATAGTGTTGAACAGGATAAAGAAATACCATGGGCTCTTTGGGGCAGAATTCTTCGTATTTTCCAGAACAATACAATAAGCCAACACAAGGTCTTTTTCTTTGCAAATAGAATGCCTCGTAAACTTCCATATAGGGGTGAAAAGATAACGCCAAAAAATATTAATGGCGGCTACACATATAGTTGCACAACAAAGGGTATTTTTATTTATAGAGCAGAGGATGCAACACGTGTATTAATTCATGAACTATTCCATGCAACATGCACAGATAATTTTAGTGAATCTATTGATGTTGTAGAAGCAAAGACAGAAGCTTGGGCAGAGCTTATGTATTGTGGCATATTATCTCGTGGTAAACGTTATATATTTAAAGATCTGGTTCAGAGACAGAGTCAATATATGTCACAGCAGAACAATGAAGTGTCAAAATATATAGATGTATATAGAAGGGAATTTCCATGGAGATATACTCTAGGTAAAGAAGAAGTCTGGAAAAGGTGGGGTATATTTGATGAACGCATACAGAAACCAGATAATTATGTGAAAAAATCACTAAGGCTTACAATACATCCTCCAGTATCATTTAAGATTCTTATGGGTGTCTCAGCAGAATCCACAATCCTTTAAATCCCCCTCTCCCCTAGGATGAAATTTGAATGAAAAAGAACAAGGTATATATATTCAGTGAATGGGTATACCTGGTTTATTCCAGTTTCTAAAAAAGCATGAAATTATAGTAAACGTATCATCCTATATTGCAGGCAAACGTATTGGAATAGACCTTTTCTGGTATCTATATAGAACAAAGGGGGATATACAGAAACTAGATACAATTCTAAGGTCAATACATGACTCTGCAAAATCATCCATATTTATATTAGATGGAAAACCAACAAAAGAGCGTTCAGCGTCATTGGAAGGTCAAAGAAAAAAAAGAGAAGAGGGTCAGAGAATTGTTCAATCAATAGAGGAATTTCTTTCTTCTACTGAACCTGATGAACAACAGCGGAAATATCTAGATAAATATTTGCAAGAATTAAAAAACAGGATATGGTCACCTTCTCCATCCTATATTCAGGCGGTTATTCAGACTCTCTCGCATTATAATATTATAATATCGGATAAGGAAGCAGATGATACGCTGGCAACCATGTATAAATCTGGTGAAATAGATATAGTTATATCACCAGATTCTGACCTTCTACGCTTGGGAGTAACATCTCTTCTGCGTCCCTATAAAGATCCAGAAAAAGGTATATATTATGATGTGGCACGAATATATCCCCAACTTTCTCTAACAGAAGAGCAGTGGCTAACTTTCCTGAAACTCGTCAATGAATTCACAGAAAAAAATATTACACATGTATATACACTGACTTGTCTATATAAGGATGAAGAAATAATACGTACAAAATATTATGAATTGCCCCCTCCAGATGGCTTCTCAAACTCAAATAATAACCCCTTGTAACGATGAATTCTTAGTAAATACTTGCGTATACAATATAAATATTTAAATGTATCTATTTCTACAGTATGTGGCAAATTCCGCAGCCGTCTACCCTCATCTTGAATACGAATAAATTCTTGTTCCATTCTATTAAATGCATCAATACTAATGGAATCATAAGCCTCGTGCTTTACAATATGATATAGTTTATCATCTAATACTTCTGCGTCTTCATTTAATTGTATAATAAGATTATCTGTACAACTACAGTCTATAATATTCATATACTATATATAGTATAATCTAATCTAATATTTAAATTCTATTTAGAATGTATTGATAATGGTATTGTACTATGTGATGATATAGGAAATACTATAGAACTAGAATCCGTTTTAATGCCTGTATCTATATTATAATTATCTATATATATCTTATTTGGTATATTAAACCCATTAAATGTACTAGCTGTTACATTAGTGTATGCTCCCATATTTTTAAAACACAATACGTCACCTATATTATAAATAGGTGCATTACGTTGTATAGCAATAAAATCCATACTATCACATGTTTTTCCAAAGAAATATGCATCTTTATTACTGCATTTTCTATTAATAGGTTTCAAGTATGAATCATATATAGACCATATAGGCTCTGCATGGTCAAAAATTACATTTGTAAATTGTCCATATAATGAATCATCAATTATATAACGTATACAACTATTATTTTCTTTTGAAAATACAACTGGTACATATAGAGTCTGTGTTGGAGCTGAAAAGAATCTCCCTGGTTCTGCTATCCAATTTTTAGGTGGAGCATGTCTAGTTGACATAGACCATTGATGTATTTCATGTTGTATAACACTTGCTGTTTTTTTAAAAGTATATTTATCTGGAAGGAATCCCCCTCCAATATCAATGGTATCAATGTGTGTATTTATTATTTGTTGAAATAGTCTACATGTATGTATAGCTTTTTTAAATGCATCTGGGTTCTGAGATGAAGATCCAATATGAAAACTTAATCCTTTAAACTTTAATCCAGAATATAAAATAGTATTGTATATGTTATTCCATTCTTCTTTAGTTGCTCCAAATTTAATAGAAAATGGAGATTTACTATCTGTATCGTCTACAGCAAGACGTATTAGAATATCTGGGTTCCATTTTTCTTTAACTTCATAAATCTGTTTAACAGCTTCTACTGAATCAACAGTAGTAATAGGACAATTATATTTAATTGATTCACGGATATCATTATATGATTTCATTGTATTTGCATATATAATGTTACGATTTCTATATCCTTGATCAATACATATGTTCATTTCATTTGGTGATGCACAATCAATATTTACGTATTGGGTTTCATTTAACCAGCGAATAAGATTACTATCCGTATTTGATTTTACAGCATAATGTGGTATAACATTTCCAAGATGTTTCCTCCATAAATTAACCTGTTCAAGAAGTGCTGCTTTGGATACCGTATAGAAAGATTTGGCTATCAGTGCGAATATATATATGAAAAACAAAAAATTTTTAAGCTCAGTAAAAAAGAAAACACAATGAAAAAGATTGCTGTTTTCTTTTTGTTTTATTATATTTGTATATTGTATTATATATTACCATCTATACTGTTTAAGCAGTAGCCTTGGCCTTCTTCTCAGGGAGGACGTAGAGCTTGTAGAGGTAAGTCTGGATGTTGCGGTAAGAGATGGACTCGCCCTCAGGGAGGCCAAGAACCTTACGCATGGCAGCATCAGGGTGGATGGTGTGACCCTGGGTAGCATCCTTGAGGCCATTCTTATCAATGTAGGCAGAGAAGGAGCGAGTCACATCAGCAGGGGTCTTCTGAGAACCCTTGGAGAGACCAAGGAAGGCACAGAGCTCATCCTTGAGGGTCACAGGAGTAGTGAAGATAGTAGGACGCTTCTCCTTGACAGCACCACCCTCAGTAGACTCCTTGGACTTGTTGTTGCGGCGACGCTTGCGACCAGCCTCCTTCATCTCCTTCGCAACACGACGAGAGAGCTTCTTGAGGGCAACAATCTGCTCAGAGGCAGCCTTGCGGATGGTCTCAAAGGCAGCAGTGATAGACTCAATATCCTGAGAGAGGGTGGTAGAAGGGACAACAGCCTCAGTAGGAGCAGTTACAGCAGAGGCCTCAGGGGCAGTAGTAGAAGCAGCAACAGGGGTAGCAACAGTCTCAGTAGAAGCCTTGGCCTTAGTCTTACGCTCCTTCACAGGGGCGGCAGCAGAGGCAGCAGCGACGGGCTCAGGGGCAGCAGTGGAAGCAGCGGGGGTAGAGTCAGTCTTCTTAGAAACACGCTTAGGGCCAGTGGCAGAGGAAGCAGTCTTTGCAGTAGTCATTGTACTAGAACCGGTGGAATTAGAAACCATTTTTAAACGCACTGATGTATTATATGCGGCAAACTGAGTCAAATTTTTCGGCAAATGACACCCCGACTTTATCTCGCCTGTCACCCCCCCAACTTTTTTTTATTGAAGTCGCAGGTAAATCACGGCAAAAGTGCGTTTGAAATTCAAAAAATACTATTAAAGCCTATATAATCAATATAGAATATACAGTGTAACAATAAAACATTAACACTCATATGATGTAAATTACATTACACGTGTGTAAAAAGCTTAAAGTTCTCACGTATACTGCCCCCGCCCCTCTCTATAATAATAGCTCATTTCCTATTGTTCAATCCCTCTTAAATTTGCCCAACCAAAAAATTTGACGCCCTCCAACGCTTATTCTGTTCATCAGAAACTCGTCAAATGTCTCGTGTCGTTCTTGCCTCTACGTTCTCTACTTCTAAGCTCTCTGTCTCTGCCCCTAAGGTTCTCAAGTCTGGTGCTAAGCAATCATACCTGAACTATGAGGGTCAGCCCCTTGTTATGCAGTCTGCTAAGGCCATGGTTACTCCGTTTGGCCTCAATGTCTATGATAAGTCTGGCCCTGAGCAGTACAGCTTTGAGCTCTCTTTCCGCAGTGCGGATACTAAGCCTGATGTGCAGTCTATGCTAGATGCATTTACTGCTCTAGATGAGTTCATGATTGATGAGGGTGTGCGTAATTCTAAGACTTGGTTTAAGAGTCAGCTCACTCGCGATGTTGTAAAGGCATTCTATACTCCTTGTGTCCGCTATCCCAAGGATAAGGAGGGTAATCAGCTCCCTTATCCTCCTACGTTCAAGCTCAAGCTCCGTCGTTACAATGATGAGTTTGAAGCGAAGTTCTTTGATGCTGCTCGTACTGAGCTCAAGGGTGTTGATGTGAAGGATATCCTAACTAAGGGTGCACAGGTTACTGTTATTATGGGATGTTCTGGTGTTTGGTTTGCGGGTTCAAAATATGGCCTTACTTGGTCTGCTAAGCAGGTTCTAGTCAATCACTCTGTTGAGAAGCTTCCTACCTTTGCATTCCAGCTTGAGGGTGATGAAGAGTCTGCTCCTGCACCCGTTGCTAAGCGTTCCTCTGCTATTTCTGCCGCTGTTGCACACGATGATGAGGATGATGAGATTGACGATGATGAGGAGTTCAAGTCTACTCCTGCAGCAAAGGTTGCACCTCCTCGTCAGCTTGTGAATACCGATAATGCATTTGATGATGTTGAGGTTGAGGATGGTGATGATGTTGAGCCTGCCCCTGCTCCTAAGAAGCCCGTTGTAAAGCGTCGTGTTGTTGCAAAGAAGTAAAGTATTCTGTAATAGATATTATTATAATATAAAATATATAATATAAATATAATAAATTTAATATTTTTATTGAATATTTATTATATTAAAAAAATGACGACCTACAAATATAACATTAAACGTTAAAATAATGGATAACGAATATTGTGAGAATTGTGGCGGCGAGTGCGATGGATGCTGCGGTGGTTCTAATAAGAAGTTCATAACAGAGAAAGAACAAGTAGAGAATATTGTAAGGATGATTATGAGTTATGGATTCTCAATGGCTAACATTGTACTAAATGAATTGAATAAACAAATTGCGGATGTTTCTTTGACAAGGGATAACAAATAAACATTATAGAGAATCTAATACACGAATCAACTCTTTTTTATTACTCACCTCCAAAAACTGTTCATTTATAGAGGAAATCCAATCTTTGAATTTACACCATCTCAAAAACATATCAAGGAGCATTGTTATTTCATCAGTTAACATAAATAAATGCTTATTTAAATTAAATGGTATATTTGCCATATGCCCTCTCTGAAAATCAATAAATACAGGCTCGTAGCCAAGTGTATCAACAGAATATTCCTTATTAAATATTTTATACTTATTTATCTTTTCTTTGTAAATTCTTACAAGAATATTTCCACTTTTTATATCTCCATGAGAAATATTATAATTAATATGTAATTCGCATAATGTAAATATAAGCTGTTTTATACATGCTTTAAGCACTTCTAATGTATAATCATGTTTACTGAGATACTCTGTTAGTCTATATTTAACATATTCCATTATAATAAGATGAAACCTGTCATCGCCCCCCATGCAGAATGGTTTAGTAACATTTACTATAGGATTTAACCATTCAATCATATTATCATTGCATCCTATATCACAGTAATATTCAACAATATTATTCTGCCCCTTCTCTTTAAGAAATCGCGTTATAGCTAATTCCCTATCTATAAGACGCCCATCCTGTTGAATTTTTACAACAATATCTTTATCCTTCATAACACCACGTATTACATGAACAAATTGAAAATTATCGTTATTATATTGCATCGTATTTTGTTCAGGGACCTGTAATGACTCTTTTAAAATTAACCATGCGGCAGGCGTATCACCCTTACGAGCTTCACAGAAACCTCTTAATTTGATATTCTCTCTTTCTTTAAGGCCTCTTCCGTAATTCATTTTATATAATGGTATCTTCATTGATGTATTATTTGCTATATTATTAATTCTCTTTTTTCGCGTGGTATTATTTTTCATTCTATTCTATACTAATAATTTATATACTCAATTATCATTGTATCCTTGTCTGATATATACCAATAATAGGATTACAAGGACCATTCACAGGATGAGGAACACCAACATTGATATGCTCCTGATTGACAGGGCAAGGAGCAGCAGCTGCTCTCCTCTGATAGTGCTGAAATCTAGCAGATTGAATCACATTCTGTGGACAAGGATCTGGAACTTGACGAAGAGCCTTCACCGCCAATTTCTGATTATATGTACATATCTCATACTGTCTCACTTGATGAGCTAAGTGCATACCAGAACGTCTCCCTCCTCCATAATAATTCATCTGTGGTACATAACATGCGGCTACTTGTGGTCTAGGATTAGCCGTATAGAACTTGTTAATTCTATCTATTTCACACCTAATTGTTGCAGCCTGTATCTTATCTGTAATAGCAGAAGCCTCATTTCCCGTTTCATACCGAATCATAGATGCTAAAGAACATCCTGAAGAATCATCTCCATACATATCTATTTTAAGCTAAGATAAAAACATTCCCCTATATTAATGTATTGGATACTAGTATCACTACTTGTTCTAGCATCTGTCCTCTATCTATATACATATGTTGAAGGATTTGCATCACCAGTTGATATAGAATTTACAAAATGGAGAAAGTGGACAGACAAATTCTGCCCAATATGGAATAATGTAATAGAGCATGCTATTAAAACATATAGACCTCCGATTACAGCAGATGAATATATAGATGAGATAACAAACTCTGAGAAAAAGGAGTTTCCGAGATGCAAGGAACAGAAACCAACTCTTGAATCTCTTCCAAAAGACACAACTACCTATAAGAATGCCATGCAATATATATTAGAACAAACAGCAAAGATAAAAAAGAATACTGCTACTGCCTTACAAGGTAAACCTGTGGAATCATTCTCAGATATCAGAGAGGCATTTGAAGGAGAAGAGATTGAAGCAAAAAAATGTACAAAGTCTGGAAATCAGATTGTCTGTGTCTTCGGTGAAGACAAGGATACGGAGCAGGCAATTCTAAATCGCCTTAAACGTCTCAATGCAGAAATCCCATCTCTGGAGAAAACTCTTCAATTAGTTCAACAACAACTAGATGATCTCAATCAGATAAAGAAACGAGCACAAAGCGGTGAGATTATTAAAGATATTAAACTTCCAAAGACATCATCAGGTGATGTCAAGTTTACATAAGATTCTAGATGTAATTTGGAGAATACGCTCAGATTACCCTGAGGATATAACATGTGTTTTTACAAGGACACCTTCCTGTGATGAGATTGAAATAGAAGTTCTAACTAAAATTCCATTTAAAGAACTTGAACTCCCATTTGAATTGCACTATAAATTACCAGGGACTCCTCTTAAAAGGGTATACATTCATACACAAAAAACACTTGTTCCATATCCTCGTCCATTATCACCAAAGAATGATGAATCACATCCTCTTCTTATTCAGACTCAACTTATACCAAAAAAAATTGCCCAGACATGGATTTCAAATGAACTCTCAGATGAACTAATATATGCAACCGAGACTGTTAAAAAACAAAATCCAGACTACGAATACTTCCTTTTTTCAGACGAGATGTGTAAAACATTTATCTCATCCCATTTTGAACCAAGGGTTCTCAATGCATGGGAGTCTCTTATTCCAGGGGCATATAAGGCAGATATATGGCGTCTCTGTTATTTATATATAGAAGGAGGTGTATATATTGATATAAAAACAGTAGCTCGTCGCCCTTTATCATCAATAATAACCCTCTCTTCTGAACTACTATTTACAAAAGATCAATATGACTACGATATATATAATGGTGTAATTGGATCTACACCAGGTCATCCATTTATAAAATTTGCCCTATATCGTATAATTGAACAGATTGAACAAAAAGATATGGGAAAAAATGAACTAGATATTACTGGTCCAAAGGCAATAGGTAGAGCATTTAATGTCTGGTCAGAAAGAGATGAACAATCCCTTTATAATTACAAGGATATCACCCAGCCCATTTCATGGTTATACCTCAATAAAGAGAATATGAAAACTCTTCATTCAGGAATTGATAGTACAATTGTATTTTATAGGTCATATTCATCGTATTATGCACATGATAATCCTCGTTCTAGACATTATTCAACACTCTGGAAAAAAGGGGAAGTCTTTAAATAGATTCCTCCTTAACCACCCTTTTCATTGTTTTACGTACTCCACCTCGTTTACTAATGACATTCTCAGGAATATCCTGTGTAATTAGAGCCTTTATTTTCTGCCTTGTCTTTTTAATTCTCTCAACTTTCTCTCGGATTAAACTTGGCAGGCGTTTCTGATGACCAGAGCAATCTAATGAAATAAACGGAAAAGGGAATTTCTTAGGATCTGCCCTTGCCCTATACGATACTTCTACTAACTCTTTTGCAAGACAATCCATTGAAGCAAGGCTTAGATAGCGATTTCCCAACATACTCATACCAAAATAAAGTGTAATAAGAGTATCAACACTTGCAGCTAACATAACCTGGTCATTCTTAACAGGTAAGTTATAATAAGAATGACAAGCAGTCTGGCCAAGTATAATTACAACAGGAACTCCTCGTCTCATAATCAGACGCATGGGAGGCACGATATCTCCGCCGAGTGCCTCAATCTTTTTCACAGACAATTCCATCTCAGGAGAAAACTGTTTTAGCTCATATTTTACAAAACTTGTATCCTTTTCCAAGTCAGGGCTATAGAAATAAATAGGCCTCTTTGTTGAGAATACCCAATCAGCCCTATTACCCTTTCCTTTTAATGAACGCTTATACATACCAATAAGGTCAGCTCCAGCAAATATACGTTTCTCATGTACAATGTAATTCATCAATGATGTCACCTCTCCCTGTTTAAGAAGCCCCTTACCACTTAGACGTATAACCTTGCAGCGTTCAACAGGGACAAATGAATTTAATAATATGAGGCGTTCATATACCTTCTCCCATCTATCAACTTGTCCTTCTGGTCTACTCAATTCCAAATACATTAACATGCGAAGTGTATCAGCGGATAAATAGGATATACCATCCTGTCTAAATTCACGACTCGCCATAATCTTATAAAGCTTAGGATCAATCTGTGTAATATCTGCAACAGGAATAAAATTAACATAAATCTTTGTTGTCCCTTCGTGCATTCCTTCACGGGCACTCACTTCAGTAAATCCTGCTTTATATAATTTATCTGCCAAATATTTAATATCACTCTCTGCATTTGGTGTAAAGAAATCATAGTCGGGAATATTATACTGTGGGTCATAGAACTTATATTTCTTAGGAAGATGAGCATTAATTGCCTGTCCACCATAGCAAATACGATGTTTTACCCTTAAGAATGCCTCAACAATATCTATTGAACGAAGTATCTCGGGATCATGTGCAGATTCATAATCAACTTTCTGCTCTGCAACAGTAGCAGCCTGAGATATAATATCTAATTGTTTTTGAAATCTCTCTTTATTAAATATAAGAGACGGTAGCGAAGTGGAATTCTCATTCATCTCTATACTAACTCTACTAATATTATCATATTATTATATTCTCTTATTTACTCCCAGATGAACCTAGCCCAAGTGCAGGTGTTCTCAACTTACCAGCCTTAGCATCAGTTTCAACAGATGGCTCGCCAGGTACAGCAACAAGTGGCTTTCTGTACCTCAACTCTGCAGGTTTTGGTATGAAACTATACTTACCAAATCTCTTATCGGTGAACATAAACTTATTTCCCTCATCCCATAAGGTTATGGGCATACAATGGCAGCCGTATGTGTCAGATGCCTTGTTAAATATATCCTCAGAAACAGGCATAGATGGATCGCGAGAAAGTAAACAAGTCCAACGTAGTTTCGTTTCCTGTTGAGTAGAAATTGTCTGGTCAGGGGGTATAATCATATAATCTTCAGCAGCCTCCAAAACACCATAGACACCAGATGCAGCACTAGCAGTAGAACCCATCTTTGTTTGTCTGTATGTGAGACGGAGATTGACAAGGTAATCCAAATCCTCCTTTGGCTGGTATTTTTTTGCTGCGTCTCGGAAAATGCTCGTGTCTGCGTTTGAGAATATCAGAACTCTCCCTTCGTAATCAGTAATAGAATTTATTAAAAGAGTACCTTCTTGTTTTTGTCTAGTAAACGTGCCCCCATTTACAAGATTATCTACATGACGATTGAGAAGAGGCCCAAGTCCCTTTGCAACATTAGAAAAATATTCAAGGGCTGCTGCACTAGGAGGTACACGTAAGAAATAGAGTACAATTATTACAGGGTCAGTTGAATTCTGTATATGTTTTGCAAATGCATTGCGATTAATTGCCTCTGCAACATCCTTAATATTACTATGTGCAATAGAGTTGCACATAGGTTTAGAACTAGACATAGTCACTTGATTTTTACCTTGTACATCACGTACAACTATCTTGGGAAAGTATCCTTCACTAATACAATCATCCATGTAATCAATTTCCAAGATAAATGTGCGACAACCTGCTTTGCATGCATATGTAACAGCCGGTTCGGGATCAAAATAACCATTATGGAATGGCCCTACATAGCCGGTAAACCTACATCCGAGACTGTAAAAGTTCACTAGACACTGCTCTGCGGCAGGTGGTGCTGCTGCCTGATCTGCTAACAAATCTGTTACAGGACGGCGTTTAGACGCTTGTCCGTCGTATTTATCACCGAGTATCTTAATCTGTCTGAGATATGCACCCTCCTTTCTGAATTCATCCACTGCATTTGCATATCCCTCTATCTTTCCCTTAATAACCTTTGAAAATCCAAAGATTACAACTGCCAAGACAATTGTTATTGCAATAATCACGAATGGATTTAGCAACATTCACTACTATCAAGCGAGATTAGAATAGATACAAAAATCCATATATAGATTCTTTTTATTATGATTATATTAAAATATATAACATTATAATAATTTATAATGTTATATCAAGGGAAATGTCAACAGCTGGAGATGTAATTGCCTTAAAAAATGCATATGGACTTGTGTGTCCAAGAATATGTTATAGTTCATCTGGTATACCCGGCCCCCAAGGTCCACAGGGTCTAATTGGTCCACAGGGTCCAGTAGGCCCACAAGGTATTCAAGGTATTCAAGGTTTACAGGGTATTCAAGGTATTCAAGGATTAATAGGCCCTTCTGGAGAACAAGGTATTCAAGGCATACAGGGATTACAGGGTACACCTGGTATAGGAATAAACTTCCTGGGGTCTGTTCTAGATACAGTAAATCTTCCAGCACAACCACAACCACAAGGCAATGCATATACAGTAGTAAATACTGGTTATCATCTATGGATAAGTAATGGTTCTGCATGGATTGATAGTGGTCCACTACAGGGTCCAGTTGGATCACAAGGTATTCAGGGCATTCAAGGTATTCAGGGAATTCAAGGTCCAATAGGCCCACAAGGTATTCAAGGTATAATAGGTCCTCAAGGTATTCCTGGCCCACAAGGTTTACAAGGCATACCTGGTGTGGGAATTAACTTCTTAGGATCTGTTCTAGATACAGTAAATCTCCCAGCACAGCCGCAGCCACAAGGCAATGCATATACAGTAGTAAATACTGGCTACCATCTATGGATAAGCAATGGTATTGCATGGGTTGATGCAGGTCCACTACAAGGCCCTCAAGGTATTCCTGGCCTTCAGGGTATTCAGGGCATTCAAGGTGTAATAGGCCCTCAAGGTATTCCTGGACTTCAAGGCCCATCTGGTGAGCAGGGTATTCAAGGTCCTCAAGGTATACAAGGTATAGCTGGTATAGGAATTAACTTCTTAGGGTCTGTTCTAAATACGTCAAATCTTCCAGTACAACCACAGCCACAAGGTGATGCATACACAGTAGTAAACACTGGTTATCATTTATGGGTAAGTAATGGAACTGCATGGGTTGACGCAGGTCCGTTGCAAGGCCCACAAGGTCCATCTGGTGAACAAGGTATCCCTGGCATTCAAGGCATTCAAGGCATTCAGGGTTTGCAAGGCATTCAAGGCATTCAGGGTCCATCAGGTGAACAGGGTATACCTGGTGGAACATTTGCACCATATTATGGTTCATTTAGTAGTACAGTCACGATACCTGTAACAGGTCCAAATATACCAACTCTCTTGACATATAACACAACACATATTGCATCTGGTGTTTCATATGCCCCTTTAAATCCAAGCCGCGTTGTAATAGCAAATACAGGTATATATAATTTTGGTCATGTTATACAACTTGCAAAAACAGGTGGACAGGAAGAAAGTGTATATATATGGATGCGTAAAAACGGGGTTGATATTCCAGGCACAACAAATATAATTAATGTATCAGGAAATTTAGGAAAAACCTTTCCATTTGATGCAAGGTTATTCTCAGCAATAGCTGGTGACTATTTTGAAGTAGTATTTGCCTCATCACAGGGTTCTGTAAATGCCGCAGCATTTTCTGCATTTACGTCTCCATTTATTGCACCTTCAAATCCATCTATTTTTACTACAGTATATCGCATAGGTTAATATATAATATATAATTTTTAATTTTTATTTAATATTTAATATATGTATTAAATAAGAATTATGTCATCTGCTGGAGATATAACAAATATAAAAAATGCATACGGGCTTGTGTGTCCATCAATACGATACTGTTGCACACCCGGTTCTCAATGTCCTCCAGGGCCACAAGGGCCACAAGGCCCATCTGGTGAACAGGGAATACAAGGCATTCAGGGTCCATCTGGTGGCACATTTGGCGGATATTATGCATCCTTTAGTTGCTCACAAACAATAGGAATATCTGGTGAAAATATACCAAGGGCTATATACTATAATACAACCGATATATCATCCCCTTATATAAGATACGACACATCAAATCCAAGTCGTATAGTATTTGATGTGTCTGGTGCATATATAATATCATATTCTATTGAATTTGATAAACCAGGTGGTCAACAAGATGATATATATGTATGGCTTCGTTTCAATGGAACAGATGTACCAAGGACATCAAGTATAATAAGCCTTAAAGATAATAATGTTAAAACTTTTCCATATATTGACTATATTATTCAAGTAACAGCAGCAGGTCAATATGTAGAATGCATGTTTGCATCTGCAAATACACAGATAGTCGCACTAGCAGTTCCACCAACAACTCTTTCAGGTTCAGGATATATTGTTCCAGCAGTTCCATCCATCATTACAAATGTATATCGTATTGGTTAAATAACATAATTAATATCAACAGATGGATATTTTACTTCTTCTGATTTCCTCTTCTTCTCCTCATGTTTTGCAAAAAATGCCTTATAATCAAAATGTTTTGCAGCCTCAACAGCCTCTTCCATTTCTCTCTTAGTTCTCTCGGCACGAAGACGCACCTCTCTCCTCTCAAATTCCTCCTGTTGTTCCACTATATTTTCATGAATGCATTTCATCTCATCAAATCCTTTAATCTTTTCCAGGACTCTGTATTTCAGACAAATGATCGCGGTTGGAAAAAAACAAATTCTGCCGCCAAACTCATCTTCATCATTACTCTCCTCCTGACTCTCACTATTATCCTCTTCCTCCTTGTATCCATCATATGATGTATCCCGCCCCGTCTTTTTTTCATAAATCTCTATATGATATGATTCACAAAATTCATATTCTCCTTTCTCATCGTAAGACATAATACGTTCTACAGGGCACGACCCATCCTCTATATAAAAATATCCATTAAATTCCAGGATTCCCTCGTTCCCATTCCTCTCATGTTTTATAATCTCCTGAATATAAGGATTACAAAGATTATGCGGCAACCACATAAAAGAATGAGACATCTATAGACTAACTATTGTATTATAATGTTTATTTAAGCAGTATATTACATCACAAAATCCCTAACACGAATTACAGGAACTTCTAGTTGCCTAGCCTTAGTAACCTTTGTAGAATCATATGTAGCAGGGTCTTCTCCATTTGGAATCAGAACTATCTTTGTATTCCGAGAGACAGTAGAACCAATAGACCATCCATTCTCCACCGCTCTCATTTCAAACTCTTTATCACGGAATCCAGTTAAGACAATTGCTCCCTTATCTGCAACTTTCTTCACTGTCCCTATTGCGACTTTCCGAATAGGAATTCTCTTCATCTCGGAAGTTCGCCACACATAACACCGAGGCAAGTTCTCCTGAAACTTCTCCCACAATCCATCATTCCATCCCTCAGGCCTCTTTGCACCCAACCACTTCTCAAAATTAGGATATGCCGTAAACAGCGATTTCCAGCGGACAGAACCAATACCAGCTGGTACATATGGGCATCCCATCCACACATTCTCTTCAGATGCCCGCTCCTCTGCTTCACGAATTCCATTCCACAACTTCAGTCCATTTACTCCACCAATCAATTCCTGCATCTGCTCCTTCTCAATATCTCCCAAATCACCAATCTCTATCAATCCAGCCTCTACAATTGCCCTTACACTTGCCTCACCAACACCCTCCACGCCAATGCATCGCAAATAATGCAGCATTTGTTTCACTGCAGTAGACACTCCTCCACTCCCTTCAATTGCTTTTGCATGAACACCATGCCATTCCCACCCACCCTTCACTGGCAACTCACCTTCAACACTCCGCACTACATAATCAATAATAGGAATCACATCACCAGACCGACGAATAACAACTTCTGCACCAGGGCCAATACCCTCATCCACAATGTATTTTGCATTATGTCCTGTGACATATGAAATCATAGCCTTGCCAATCTTTACTGGCTCAATCTCAATACGCGGTGCATAAATACCCTGGCGACTACAGTTCCAATGTACCTTCCGCACAACCGTCGCCGCACATTGCTCAGGAAGAGGCATCTTAAATGCAACACAGTCGTCAGGGTATCTCTCTCCAAATTCCACCTTAGATGGAACTTTATTCACGCCAACAACAATACCATCAAGCTCATATACAGAATCTGCCCGACGACTCTGCCAGTATGCAGACATACTTTCTTGTGTAAAATCCTTCAACACATTCCACTCAGGAACTTCAAATCCGTTATCCACAAGCCATTCAAACTGCTTCTCACGTGTCATTCCAGAATCAATAACTTGATATGCAACAAACCGCAAACCAAATTCCTTCATTTCAGCTGCATTGATTGTCTTCCGATGCAATGCACCATTTACAGCAGACCGATGCCCACCCCCTTCACGTAATGTAAGAATTTCACCACGAACCGCTTTATCTGTCGCAGCTAGCCCTTCAATCCATTTGACAAACCGAGTTACATCAGCACCCTTTGTATCATTTCCACGCAAACATAGTCGCCCCTTATACCATAATGCACTAATGCCATCTAACTTATCACTTACAACCCACCATAATCCCTTCCCTCCAAACTTTCGCTTAAAGCTTCCGAAGGAACTCTCATCTGGCTTCACTTTCTTCAAAGACGGCATAGGATAAGGCAAATTAACAGCATCTTCTGGTACAGCCCCAACTTCATCTACAAATGTTTCAGATGGCTCTTCACGGCGAAGAATACTCTCCTCAGCATCGTACTCTGCATCTGTCATAGAAACCTTACCACTTTCAAAATATTCCTTCTTTGCATTACGTAATTTAGTGGCACGACTTGACATACTATCTCAATCCCAGTGACCCTCTTTAAGTTCACTACCAGCAACTCAATTTTTTCCAACAAGCAGCAAAAATAAAATCGCTGCTATAAGTATAGTAATGTTAAAATGCTACGTATCGCAACCTTAGAGAATACGCACAAGCTACAGATCCTTTCACTAGGAGTAAAACTATTTGGAGAAGCAGAATTTAAATATATTCGCGATGCAGTAGACACGTCAATCAAAGGAATGTCACAAGTAATGCTTAATGATAAAAACAAAGTCGTTGGATTTGCACTTATCTGCAACGATGAAGAGAGCAGACTCTTCAATCATCTCAGTGGACTGCCAGATGCATATGAAATAGCATATCTGGGAGTTCACCCTGACTATCATGGACAAGGTATTGGATCAAAACTCTTAAAAGAGAGCATACATGCAATCTTTCAACAATCTATATCATCTTCTCCACCTACAATATGGCTTCTAGTTGAACCACATAATGATATAGCATATAAGCTATACCGCAAATATGGATTTCGTATAATGAAAGCAATAGATGATGGTCCTCTATTTAAAGGATTTATTATGGGTCTCACTCCCTCTGCATATTCACCAAAACCTCTTCTCTGTGAATATACTATTCCATCACATCAATTCTATATGGAAACCCCCTATATTAATCTTCATCCTCTTCAAGCTCTCGCTGAAGCCGTTTAACAAGTGGCATAATTACACTCTCCCATCTATACCCACTTACACATATTTCAGCCATATCTGAATGTATTTCACGCAAATCCTTCTGAAGTAGGTATTGCTCCATCCCCTTTGCAACATCAGATGGATCTATGAGATGACCCATTCCATTTACAAACGAATGGATAGTTGGCATATAATATCGCCCCTTTGGTTTAACAAGAATACTATTATCCTCATTGCAATATTCAATATGTCCATTAATAGCTGATACAACCTGTGGAACACCAACACCCATCTGCTCAAATACACAGAGGCCAAATCCTTCTCCTTCTGAACAGCTTACACCAATATCTGCAGCATTATATAATATATTAATCTCCTCATCCGTATAATTGCCATTCCGAGAAGGAACAAGTAGGCGATTTGCAAACTGCTCTAACGCCGCCCCCCTTCTCCGCAACTCCTGTTGAAAGATATCAAACAACTGATGTCCGCCATTATCACCCTTGTCACATACACATAACATAAATATGTCCTGTGTTGGATATTTGACAATTAGCTCAACAAATGCCATAATCAAAATATCTAGTCGTTTCCGTGGCTGATTACGATTAAAACTAGAAATCATAAAAATATTGGATGGAAAACCACACATTTTCTTTGCTTTTGCCTTATCCATTCTACGAAATATAGATGTATCAATTCCATGATTAATAACATCAATAGGGCGTGTAATATTTAATCCTTTCAATATATCCTTCCAGCCTTTCGTAAATGTAAAGATCCTATCAACATCTCCATTTATCATATCAACCATATTCTTTGGAAGACCCTCATATACCATATCTGCGTAAATCCATAGCTTGAATCCACCCCTGAGCCCAGATATCTTAATTTCATCAATATATGCACTAATAATACCAAGATCATTATAAATCATAACAATATCTGGTTTCTCATTCTGGAGAATCCCACGTAACTGTTTAAATCCAAATCCCTGTCCGACACCTCCGCCGACCTTGCCCATCTCATCTTTCTGCTCCAAATCAAGTGCATCATATACAGTTACATTTTCAGGATATTCTCTACCCATAATCTTCGCATTTTGTATTCCATAATGAATTATCTTTAACCAGTCATACTTTGCGAGTTCATGAATCATATTATATGCAACTTTACTGTATCCATTTGACTGATGTATATGTGTACTAATTAACATAAATTTCAGTACCATTGTACCCTATAATCCTTACACTATAATGCGTGTAAAATCTTTAGGCCAGTCCCGGTACTCAATAAAAATCTATCAATTCAGTAGAAATGAAAAAACACACAATGCGTCGCAAGACACACAAAAAGACTGCTGCCCGCAAGACTCGCAAGGCTCCTAACAAGTGGAACAAGTTCGTCATGAGCGTCTTCGGCGAAATGAAGAAGGCCAATAAGAATGTCTCTTTCAGCGATGCTCTCAAGGAGGCCTCTAAGCGTAAGAAGAAGGGACAGTACTAAACCCTGCGACTCATATGATATTTACATATGTTTGAATTACTATCCTGCTTAATCTTATTTCCACATTGTTTTCCATTTTTATATATATGTGTGCATATATATAAAAATGACCCTCCCTTAATACTTTTCTTATTTGTCCTCCATGTTTTCACAGCATCATCAAAATCTATTCCATGTTCCATATATACACCTATTTACTTCCACTCCCCTTATATCATTTTACTAATCTCTCTAGATATTTCCTGCTTCCATCTCATCCATCTGCTCCATATCCCAAGCCTGTACTTTTCAGCCTCATCAGGATATGCTATTAATTCACGCATACACTCAACAGCATCATCCCACGAATTAAGTTCAATCAAACCAAGCTTCTCATGTATCATTTTCCAGAATAGATCATCCCCATTAATACGAACATATATTGGTATTACACCAGTTTCTATTGCCTCATATAAGCGGTATGTCTCAATGTTATTTCCACGAAGAATAGGACAGAACTTTGTCTTATATAAACTTGTCTTATAAACCTCTTCACTTGTCATGTTTTCATCAAGCCATTGCTTCATAATTTTACAATCATTATTCTCAAACTCATTCTGTAATATATGAAGTATTTCTCCTCGACCAAACCACCCAGTTCCATGAAACATCCATGCCTGCTCCCTCTCAGAAAATTTAGCACCAGCATTAAGATTTCCATTATCCCCTGCCCGTTTACAATTTCTCATATAACCAAGTGGAATAACAGTAACCTTTGAATTTAACCCTTCTCTCGTATAATTACGTATAACTCCTTTGCAGTGTTTATAGTCATACATTTCAATATCATCCCTGCAGTTCTCGTCACTCAAATGGATAATATAAAAGTCACGACCAATATCATCATATTTCTTACATATCCTCTTCCATATTCCAATATATGGAACAGTAACTAAAAATATAGGAACACCTTCTACAATTTTATGTTGACTTTCTAACTGTCTAAATTCAGTATTAGGGCCAATTATTTCACGTAACCATTCTGTTTCCATAAATTCGCTTTTACGACCTGTATCATGATTATAATAATATATTATTTTATTATTCATCGCATTATCATGAATTACATTTTTAATTGGAATCTGTTTTACCGTTTCCTTCCTTACTACTTGTTCTTTCACATCATTATTCTTTTTCTCCACCCTCTTTTCTTTGTTACTAGACAATTCTCTCAAAATATGTTCCATTTCATCTTTTTGCCCTGTTCTATGTAAATATTCCAAATATGAATTTGCTCCAAGTAAATTTCTTGTCATAGAATGCACAGGATGCCCCTTTGCAATACTATCAAGTGAAAACCAGACACTTCTCTTCTTTATCTTAAAATCGGCCAATTCATTTGCATTCCATACATCAACATTATTCCAGATATCACTATCATAATTATCAACTCTCTTAAAATTATCAAACTCAGCATCTATATAAATCTGCTCCTCCTCCTGGAAACATTTTGTCATTAAATCTCTCAATGCATATTTCTTTGGAAACATTCCTAGAACATGATCAATACTAGTGCAACATCCCTCTACAGTATTCAGTGCATTCAAAAGCTTTCTTGCACCAGCCTTTGTAAGAATATAACTATATGCACAAAAATGGAAAATTGGTAACATCTTGCCTTCCCCGTTAAAATATGGATTTGGCAGTATAGCTCCCCAATACTCATTTACTGGCTTCATACATTCTCTATATAGTCCCATATTTTTCGGCAAAACACCTCCTAGATATAGTAGTTCTGCATCTGCAGGAACACATTTCATTGCCTTCTCAAACACACCCATCCACTCCTTATTCGCAAACCTCATATCATCCTCCAATATAAGATACGTTCCAACTGGTGGCTTTTCGCATGCAAGTTGAGCCCATAGCATAATATGAGATAATGCACAACCAGCAACAGATTTCTTCCACAAAAAGTCATTATTTGCAAAAAGAGTATATAAATCATCATTCATCTTAATCTGCTTTCCATCAATTGCAGAAAATCGGTTTGCTATAGAAGCAAGAACAGGATTCTCATCACACCACTGTTTCCATCTATCTGCACGTCTATCAAGTGAAATAACCCACATATCATCAATTCCCTCTAACACCTTCTCATGTGTAATATAGTTTCCGCGATGAAGATATATTGCAGCCCCCTCTAAAAATGCCTTACGTAAAGTACTAGAACATATCATACCATATCCATTTACTCGGCTAAGCCCCATTCGCATAGATAATATACTCAAAATGCTCTGATCATGGCGATGACCAATATTCTGGCCATTTTCTAAAACTTCGCGAACAAATTCTCCATGTAGAACTTCACGTTTCTTTCCCCACATGAGTGCTTCGCTAAATAGCCTCATTGCTTCTTTAGATCTCCCTTTAAACACAATAAACCCTGCCATTAATTGTTGCCCAGCTAGCTCCTCTTCAGTAACAGCCATTGCAGCAACCATTTCAGGAGAACACCAGTACCGATTTATCTGCTCAGAATCCTCAACCAAACATACACCTTCTTTCCATCCCTTATGCAGAAGTTCTTCAGGAAGACGAATCCATTGTGCACCAGAATCAGTATATACAATAAGAGATCCTGTCAAACTCTCGTCACGAGACAATTCTTCAAGGATAACAAGTTTCCAGCCAAACGTCCTAATATCCCAGAAATCTGGAAATTCGTCAACTGTATCCTTTCTCAGACGCCTCGTCTCAACCCAGGAGAATCGCTTCTTTAATTTCTCTTCCTCATCTTCAGTTATATCATCATCAAGATATACAATATAGCGAATACTAGTAAGTTCCCCCCTCTGTCTACCAATAGATTCAATATTCACTATTAGATACTGTAAGTACTTCATATTTGCAAATGATACAAATACAGGGTCAGGGACAGGGACAGATACCTCCATAGAATCCCCCTCTATCACATCTTCATCCTCTCTCACTCCCACTCCATTTAACCCCATTTCAATAAGTCTATCTGCAATTTTATCACGCATCTTATATACTTTCTTAATTCTATCCATATCAAACGCAGGTGTAGATGCAATCTTAGATGCCTTCTCCCCCCCCTCATCCAATTCCTTCAAAATCTCTCCAATCTTTTCAGGCTCTCTTATATAAATAAATCCCTCAGGGTTAAAATCCTGAAGGGCTGTCTCATCGCCCCAATAAATAGGAACACATCCTGCCATCTTTGCCTGTAGCAATTTCTCTGTAACATATCCCTTACATATTTCATTTTCATAACAAATATTAAACTTATAGTTCTCTAAAAATAGGTGTTTCTGTACATCACCGCCTCCTCCACCAGCATATAGATTTTCAACAATTCCACCTATATTATTAAAGAGCTCCCCAGCAGAATCAATCTTTTTATACTCAGATGCCAAGTGAAACGCCTTATTGCGTATTTCATTCTGTGGGTTAGATACAATATAGGAACAAAAACCCTCTCTTTCTTCAAACTTCTTCAAATGTGATGTGCAAGCATATCGCATAGAAATTCCATTTGGATTTAGCCCAGGTCTAAACCGAATATCATTGCTATCAAAATCCAGATATTGAAGCCAAATAGGCATACGAATATTTCTCCTCTTTTTATTATCTGGCATATGCGTTAACAGTAGATCAGCATCATCATACTCTACATAATCATCATACGGGCATTCTCCACTATAAAATACCTTTCCTACTCCCTTGCGTCCCATAACCTTCCATTCATCTCCACAAAAACGGCTGAATATAATTAAATCAGCTTTCTTATCATCCAACGCAACACATACATTTGGATATCTCCTCCGCATCTCACGAATAAAGAAATTATCCTCCATATTAAATCCATCCCACATTCCATAAAAATACACTGATATACTCTTCATTTCACTCTCATCAATAGCCTTTTTCCATTCATCTAGCCGCCCTTCAATAGACCACTCCCTTTCAATAGAAGCACGCCTCTCCTCACTACAATCAATATAATATCCTAAATCATGCATACACTCTCTCACAGTATACATTGCAGATTCAGTATAGTTCCCCATGTACCATCTTCCTTGAAGTTCATGCTCCATCTTCAGCAGTATATCACTATTATGAACAAACGGAATTCCCAGCCATGCCAATTCAACCATTAAATATGTAATAGGAGAAAATCTATTGTGTGTAATAACAATGGGTACAAATCCATCTCCTTCATTACACATTAAATCTACTATGCGACCCCTCCCCTCTTTTATAATCTCCCCTTTAAAGTCCATAGCCTTTATAATATTTTCTTCAAAATATGGTTTATTCATTATACTATCGTAATTATGTAATATATATTTCTTATCAATCTTACCATCTATCCATTCCTGATGCTCAACCTCCTTTGCAACAGCCAGTGGGATAATACAATTATTCGCATTCCCCCTATTCTTCTCGCAAATATGAAGCCTGTAGTTAGAACACTCCTTCATCCATTCCATGTCATATCCTACAAGGCGTATATAATTCTTCAAAAAGATAGGGCTCCATATAAATGGAACTCGTAGCACAGGGCAAGGGAACATTGTCTTAAATGGACGAATATCCTCTTCAGAGTTTAGTAAATCCCATACCCATATTGCACTTACACCCTCAAGGTTCCTGTAAAATTTGTCATCAATATAAGAACATTGTTCTATTTCTCCAAATGCAATTGAGCCACGAATAAGTACAACAGTTTTCTTCGCCCATGCCCTCCGCAAAACAGGCGATACAATTCCGTCAATATCTACAAGCAAATCTAGACCCCCTCCGCTCATATCCTTAAAATGGACAACAGGAAACTCTCCTTCTAGACCCTCTGCATCCTCCCACCACACCCTCTCACTCTGATTTACAAGGCATACATCCCACCCAAGGCCTTTAAAGACCTGACCAATCCAAAAAGCATTTTGTCCTCGGCTTGAACCGAAGATAGAATACTGTATATTACACGTAATTCCAACTTTCATTATTTCTTAAGATATAACTTCTCTTTATACTAATAAATTAATTTGTCAATAAATCATTCCATTGCTCTCTCATTTCAGGATTATATATACTATGTTTCCAGCTCAACATAGCAGCATGCCCTTTATACACATTCATATTTCTCTCATGTGATACTAATGCATCGTAAAGAGTTTGAATACTATCCTCCCATTTTTCTTCATTCCACGCATATCCATAGTTTCTCCATCCAATAGAATTATGTAATACGGGGAACCCACATGTCATTAATTCAAATGTCATATAGTTAAAATCATTTGCTAACTGATGGCAAACAAATACAGACCCATTATAATCCTTCATCATCTGACAGATACTTTTTCGTCCTTCTAAGCTAATTCGCCCCTGTTTCCATAGCCAAAGTGATGGCAGAATATTATTCATTACGTGTGAATTATATTTAAGATTATCCATGTTCATAAGATGAACTGACCCCTTCCATTCAGGATGTAGTATAGCATATTCATTTACAAGAAGTAGTGGCATTAAAAACATCTTTTGAAAAGAAATATTTGGTTCACAAATTACAATATCCCTTTCTCCACTTGAAGACCATGTCAAACTCTTATCCAAGAACTTATCACTCCATACATATGGAACAGCCTTTGCCTTTCCCACTTCTACACCAAACCGATTCACAGATGCCATAAAATCCATATTCTGCCCATAATGTGGGCTAGTCCATACCTCATCAATATAACCAGGTACATGATGTGCAAATAGTACATCCTTATGTTTAAATGACATCTCTCCATCAATATTCAAAATATTTCCAAGATATAGTTTTACAATCTTCGTACCACTCCGTCTCAAAAAATCACGAAATATAGTATCAATAGACATACCAATCTCAATATATATACGAATAGGAAATGGATTCTGAACTATATCTTCAGGTTCAATCCATCTATATTTCTTCAGTACATATCCCAGTGCCTCTCCACCAACTTTCTCATTTACAAGGCAATAACACTTATATCCCATGCTCTCAAACATATCATAAAAATTTAGTACATTCTGAAAGAGACCATTGCTAAATAAAATATCCTTAGTTATTGCTCTAGTTCCAATAAGAATAACACCTTTTGTATCTATCATATTAAATGTAGTATCAACTTCCCCAACATCATAAAACGCCAATTCAGTATTACCAGGATACTGTCTCATTGTATTACATTGCTCACAAACTCTTTAGAACCCTTAATGCAGAGTAAATAAGTATAGAAGCTGATTTAAATCTGCAACAATATCATCACGAATACTTGCTAAATCACTATCCTCCTGCTTAAATTTCTTAGAAGACATATAACGAATCGCCGCCTTAATCATACGACCTGCACCAGCCTCAGACATATTCTGAACATGAATTACACCAGTTTTAGCAGTTATCTTAGGACGCCCAGCCTTTCCAATATATATTTCAACATAGCTATCAATGCTCTTATCAAGCGTAGCCAATATCTTGTCAGCTGCAATGTGTCGGGCATACACCCTTGTTTGCCAATGATATACTTTTATCTGGTCACGCAGATGCAAAAAGAATTGTATATCTTCAGCAGACATTCTAATACATATCACTATAAAAATTGATCCCATCTCCATCTCCCATCCATAGTTAATGTGCTCCCGCTGCAAGGATGTACTTAAAGGATTTCTGATTAAACATCAAGAACATCAGTGTCCCATTGCAGCAAGCGAATACTGTTCGCATTGTGCAATATATGGGCATACCACTAATTCCTGTAGGGTTACACCGCCACAATGGGCAACTCAGCCATGCTATCAAGAACAACTTATGACATCAGATGAACTTAAAGCCCATGGACCATCTAAACGAACACCAATCATTCCTATAACTCCCTCTCCACAGGATAACTATCTCAAAATTAAGAATGATGAAAAGGCGATTAAGGCATTTCTTCTCTCTATATCTGCACAACCAGGTTCAAAGGCAACAAATAGAGCAAAGTTACAGGATTATGCAAATAGGATTGGAAAACGACTTCTCTTTATTCCATAATTCACCCCTATATATAGAAGATGGCTCGCAGAAAAACGCACAAGAAAGATACACGTAGACATAAAAAAAATAAAAAGCATACTATGAGACGCAGAAGACACGGTGGTAACAATGGTGTATATGTGGGAACATCCAAATTATTTACCGAAAATGAACTCAAGGCCTGTAAACTTTCTGCGGAAGGTTGTAATCCACAGGATTAACAACCCAGGGAATGTTTTAATCCACAAGATTAATTCCATCTAAACCTAAAGCATCCTCTCTTTTTTCATATATCTATATATGCCAAACAAGCAAGGTGGTAAAAACTACAAGAAGGCAAAAAGTAAGACTAGCAATGAGGGTAAAGAAACCCCCCTTGCTGATCCCGACGATGCTCAGATGTACGGGCGGATTATGAAGACAACTGGCAATGGCTATTTTACCGTATTCTGCAATGATAACCATGAACGTCTCTGCCATATTCGTGGAGCAATGCGTAAACGTGTCTGGGTAGAACCAGGCGATGTTGTTCTCGTGAGTCTCCGCGACTTTGATAACCAGACAATTACGACAGAATCTACTGTAAAAGACCCCGTGCCATACTGGCAACTAGAAACAAAGAAAGAAGAACAAAAGAAACAGCCTCCAAAATACAAGGGAGATGAGCGTGGCGACATTATATATAAATATGAACGCAAAGATGAGTCATATATTAAAAAGATAGATCTATCGGCAAATCCTCTTATCTTCAAGGAAATTGATAAGATGGATGAGGCCAAGTTAGCAATTATTAAGACTTCAGTGCCCGGTGACGAGAGAGCAAATCAGATTTACGAGGAAATGGCACAGGATGATGGATTTGAATTCGATCGTGGTACTGATGATGAAGAAGAGGAAGATAATAATAATCGCCCCCGTCGCAAGAAAGGAAATCAACATATTGACAAACGCCTTGAGGAAATCAAAGATGCGGAGTTAAATGATATTAATATTGATGATATTTAATAAAGCCCCGTAATAATGTCAGAATACTATTCTACAGCTTCATATGATCTAGATGGAAATAGCGATAGTGATAATCAAGAAGAATTTAATGCTCTACACTTTATGATATCGCAAAATGAGATTGGAGATTTCACATCAAGTATTCAGACAATTCTTCACAGGCACACTACAGAAATCAGAAGTAAACAATCTAGGTCAATTCTCCTTCCGCTTACAACAATTCCAAAAGAATCTCTCAAAGACTATATAACAAAACAGAACAATGAGATTTTCCAGTTTCTCCAGAAATCAGAATCCTCTACATCTCCCCTCGCAACAGCAGAAGCAATATTTCGCAGATATGGTCGCCAGATTACATCTCGTCTTCCTGAAAGACATTCCATTTTAGAAGACCTCAATCTAGATGTATCAAATAGTCCAGTTCTATTAGACCTTACTAACTCTTTACAGGAGCATGGTGGAACAACAATAGATGATTATATCGCACAGACAAACTGGATTTTCACAGAGTATAAGAGGATAGGAGATGAACTCTCATCCCTTGAAGAAAAACTCATGTCAAAAACAAAATCCCTGGATGCTCTTCAGAAAAGACTTCCTCTTATAACAACTCTAAAAGAAAATCCAAAACTCTCTAAAGTTCTAGATGGATTCAAAGATTATCTGGATGAAGCATATGCTGAGAGCAAGATCGATCACATATATAATTCTCTTATTGAAAAATACAAAAAATGGAATGTTCTCCGTGAAATGGTAAAACTTAATATTACAATGACAAAAGAGGATACAGCTGAACCCACTTGTGGCGTCTGTATAGATTCACCTATATCGCATGCAATGGTGCCATGTGGTCATACTTTCTGTACATCATGTACTAAAAAGTTACATATGTCCTGCTATATTTGCAGAGCACCTATAAAAGAACGTGTAAAACTCTTTTTCTGCTAATAAATAATCTGCACACCGAAATCATTTGGCCGCAACACTGCTAAACGAAGAGCCTCTGCCTGATCCTCGTTTAACTGTGTAATCTCCACAATCCGATTAAATATCTTTTCTGCAAATGTATACCACATGTCAGAAATCAGGTTTTCTGCTACCTTCTCCATCACGCCTTACCTCATTTATCATGAATAACTCATTCAAATTTTCCCCATGTGGAAAAATTTGACCGTTATTAACCCCTACATTAACAAGGTACAGTCATAATGGAGCAACTTCTTGAATCTGCAAAATCTGGTACACCAAATGAGTTCTTTCCTCTCCCTACTATCTCCCCTCCTCCCCTACCCACTCCATCACATGAAGAAACAGCAGATGCACCCCAGCCTCAACCTGGTGACATGGATACTATGAAACAAGCTATTATTGAATGGAAGAAACTAAAGAGTGATATGGATGAGGCAAAGGCTATTATTAAACGCAAATCAAAAGAGCTCAAGATGTATGAAGCAGTTATTCTCCGTGTTATGAAGGCCCATAATATTGGTGCACTTGACCTCAATAGCTCTGGTGGCCGAATTCTCTTTAAGCGTAAGAAGTGCAAGTCAAGTGGTGGTGCTAAGAAACTCCAGCAACTTCTCACAGAGTACACTAAATCCGAGCAGGAAGCAAATAAAATCATCTCATTCATCAATGAACACGCAGAAGTTGTTATTAAGGAGAGCCTAGGCTATGAAGATGCAGAGTAAATAATCAATCCATCATTCACACAACCCATTATAATATTTTTTATACATAGAAATGCTCTTTCAAGCTTGCCGTGCCGCTGTTGATGGTTTTACTGATTTGTCCGGTTCTCCCACCACCCGTCGTGAAATGTACACTGACGTAATTGCCGCCATCCTCACCCTCGTCATAACAATCACCATTGTAGCCTTCGTTGGCAAGTGGTTCTGGAATAATATCATCGTTCAGCTCTTCACTGTAACACGTCCCGCCACTTCTGCTTGGCAGATCATAGGGCTGATACTTTTCTTCAATCTTATTAAGTAAATGGAATATCTTATAATATCAATTCTTCTTTTGATTATTATACTCGGTGTTATCTACATGCCCATCGGTGCATCAAAGCCTCGCATCCCTCCTTCTCCCAGTTGCCCTTGCAGAAGACCTGGATGTCCTGGTTGCAGACGCAGAAACCCCTATTGTCCAGAATGTGGCCACTTCCCATGCCGCTGTCATGAAGTAATACCAAACCAACCCTGTCCGAAATGCAGAGCACCCCTCTCAGATTTCCAGCAGGGAATGAGAACATGTGGTGGTTGCGGCCGCTGTTTCCGCTGCCCTGGTTGCCTTCTTAACAATTAATAACTCCTAAAATTGACAAACCTGATTGCATTCATATTATCATAATACAAATGCAATCATATATTCCGTTGAATCCTACTATATTTGATACAATTGCCTCTAATAAGCCATATACTATTAAACATACATACAAGGTTGAAAAGGATATGAAGAAGCAAAAAGAGCCAAAGGAGTATGATACTGAAGTAGAAACATTCACAGGAACTCTCGTACATTCTCTTCCTAATCATAATGTCCCGCAAATTCAGTTCAAAGACAATGATGGCTGTTATTATACTATTGCAGGTGGATGGGAAAAATACGAGATCTGCCCTACAGGTTAAACGTAGTAAACATCTTCTCACATGTATCCTCTATAGAAGCCAGTTCCAATCTCAAAAAGGAATTTGTAGGAACTTCAAATGGATCAGACACACCAGTAAAATTTTTAATCACACCTGCTCTCGCTCCTGCATATAGACCCTTTACATCGCGTCGCTCACATTCTTCAATAGGTGTATCAACATAAATCTGATAATAATCACCCCATTTAGAAATCATCTCTCTATTGTATGCCCTATCCTCTTCAAATGGAGCAATATTTGCAACAACTACCAGGCCTCCATGACGTACAATCTCAGATGCAACATATCCAATACGACGCACATTCATAGATCTATCCTCCCTTGAAAATCCGAGACCCTTTGATAAATGTGTGCGAATAATGTCTGCGTCCAGGATAGTCACTTCTCTATGAGGATATTTTTCCTCCAACCGACTCTTCATTCTCTCAGCAAGAGTACTCTTTCCAGACCCAGAAAGGCCAACAAAATAATAACAAGCCCCTTTTGGCCTATTGTAATAATCCTTCAATACACTCACAACGCCAGGATATGAATACCATGCAGGAATACCCTGCCCCTTTTCCAACATACTTCTGAATGCAGTACCAGAGATATTTTTTATAGAATGCCCACCCTCCTTAGCAGAAACAACATCCATATATTTATCAGCATCCTCGCAATATACAACCTCCTTTGATGCAAGAATAGTTATCCCAATTTCATCAGCCATTGATGTAGCCAGCCGTTGTGCCGCATCTGGATCGAAAAATGCCGTTCCATCCGCCTTTCTATAAGAAGGTCCCGCATGATCCCGTCCAACAATAAAATGCGTGCAACCATAGTTACGCCGAATAACTGCATGCCACACTGCTTCACGTGGACCTGCCATCCGCATACTTAAAGGAAGTATAGACAGCTTACAATCACCGATAAATGGCAATACCTCCTTATAGCACTTCATACGAACAGGAAATGGCACATCGCATTCCTGTGTAACACCCTCTACAGGATGTAGCATAACCGCCCCCCATGGAACACGCTTAGAAGAATCCTTAATCAATTCAATATGCGAGCGATGTAACGGGTTTCGTGTCTGAAACCCAATTAACGGCCTACCAGATACTTCTACTTCTTTCCGAACCTGTGATGGTGTCTTTCTAAATTCCATAAAAGAATTATGGTATGATACTCCTTCTTTAAATTCCAAGGAACCAGACACATAATACTTGTCCGCCTTTCCTAGCAAATATTTAATATACGGATGATTGCTGTCAAAACATCCAAATACTGCATTACACTCCCTCTCTAAATCAATATCCCAGCATTCCTCCACTTTCATCTCTGCATAGATAACACCAGTGCTAGATTTTAACTGTAAAACCTCACCATTCGCAACTCTAGAAGGAACACTGCATACAATTGGAATAGGGAATACTCCAGATGGAATACGCATTGTATCAAGGCATAACTCATATTCCACCCTTGTCATATATGATTTCAAAGGTGCAAATGCCCCAATAGAAAGACATTCTAAATCACATATCTCCCTCTCATCGAGTATCTTAATCATTCTAAAATAAACTACAATCTATATCTTAAGCTCCATCAATACATTCCTCTAAGCAAAACAGAATCAATCCCTGGTAGCCCCCTCTCCCCACATTTCTGAGCCAATTCACGTGTAGCCCTGTCCTGAATTCCAACAATCCGCTTCTCAAATGTCAACATATCCTCGCCAACAACTCTCTCAAAATCTTCAGAACGAGCAATATCTTTTAATGCAAATAAGTATCCAGCTCCATAATTTGCATGTAATACACTAATAATTGGTGATTCATCCTGCTCTGCAGCATATGCATATCTCGCAGACTGCCTATACAATATACGTATAGCATCATCCATATTTCCCGCCCCCCTACAACTCTTCCAATAGTGTATTATTAGATACATTATTGCAATAATTAATACCAACAACAATATTGATCGCATATTCTATTATTAGACCCTGTTTATATCTGCCCAGTCCAACCAGAGAAATACCCGTCATATGCACGAGCATTCTCAGTACCAGAGTCATCAAATGCAGCTACGTCACCAGGTGAACCAGCCCCTTCACCAGCTGTCTTTATGCAACGACTCTTTGCCACATCATAGACATCCATCCATGCCTTATTGAGTAAATCTTCCAATACCTTCACTTCGCCCTCTTTCAGATTGGCTTCAGTACAGAGCTTACGTAGCAGGAAATCGCCGCGATCACGCCAAGTAGAGAAGATGATATCAAGATCACGCTTGGGAATAGTCTGATTCAAACATGTAGCAGCAACCTCTGCAACAGGCTCGCGGTCATGTGCAGGCTCAAACTGCTGGTAACGTGTTGCCTCCACAATTCCACTAGGATTCATTAAATCCTTCTTCAAACATGACATCTTGCTAAGAAGAAGATCCAGTTCTCTGTAGTCAGCAGAGCCACTTGCTCTAGAAACCCCCTCAAGAATACGAGAACCTTCTGGTAAAATCCGGAGACAATCAGGGACTCCGCTACCACGTGCTACACCACCGAAGAAACCCTCCTCGCCACGAGGATACCTGGGTACCTCTACGAATAATTTTACAATGTAATATACAACGGCTGCCATAATGGCCACCATTAATATAGTTCTGAACGGTATATTCTCAAGAACCTCTAACATCCTATCTTGAACACTTATAATTTATTACAGCCTGTAACGCCTTATGCCTTGTATACACTAAGAGTTCTTGCACTAGGATCATTTGTTTCACCAGACCACTTAGGCATCCAGAAATATGGAATACATTTCTCAGCACGCTTATACATTCTCTCAAACAGAACCCTGTAGTAATATGACTCTGCACTAATGGGCTTCAGATGAGTAAACCTCTCAGAATCCTCCTTCCATCCCATGCTAGCAACGCGATCCTGAATCTCTTCATACCAGCTCTTTGTCTCAGAGCTAACACCGTCACTAAATGCCTCCTTTCTCCGCCAAAGAACTGCATCAGGAAGTAATCCTTCTCCATCAAATGCCATGCGAAGAATCCATTTTTCATTACAACGCCCTTCAATCTCATTTTTCGGTTTAAGACGCCACTGTGTAGCAACTGCCCTTGCAACCGCAACAAACTGCTTATCCAAGAAGGGTGTTCTCGCTTCCAGTCCATGTGAACTAATGCAACGGTCGGAACGCAATACATCAAAATAATGAATGTCACTCAGAAGTCGCCCGCTCTCCTCCTCAAACTCCTCCTCGCTCGGTGCACGATTAAAATACAAGTATGAACCAAATACCTCATCAGATCCATCCCCATTAAATACAACCTTACACTCGCTCCTCTTCGCAATCTCGCGACATACCATCCAGTTCCCCACAGATGCACGAACAGACGTAATATCATAACTCTCAATGTCCCGAATTACAGAAGGAATCGCCGCAAAGAATTCGTCAGGCGTTGTCACAATCTCTGTATGGTCAGAACCAATCCAGTCAGCAACCATGCGAGCATACTTCAAATCAGGAGATCCTTTAAAGCCAATAGAATATGTCTGCAGAGCAGGTTTTCCAAGTGCCCGAAGCTCTCTTTGCACAAGTGCAGCAATCAGCGAAGAATCAATACCGCCACTCAGCAACGCCGCAACAGGTCTCTCCGTCATGAGACGCTTTCTCACAGCCATTGTCAGCGTCTCACGTACAGCCTCCCTCGCCCATCCAAGCCCCTTCTCACCAACAGCAGGTGACCACATAGGATTCTTTAGCCAAGGCACTACATGATATTTCCCTCCCCCAACCCGACACCCCAACTCCGTATTGAATACGGCCCAGCTCCCTGGCATAAATACTACAGGCTCAGCTACAACTCCCATAAGAGACTTTATCTCACTACCAATAATAACTCCATCACCAAAATATCCATAAAAAAGAGGCCGCACACCATAAGGGTCACGACCAACATATGCGAGCTTATTCCGAGTATCATACATCACAATTGAAAAAACTCCATCCAGGGACTTAAAGAACACCTCAGCATTTCCACCGAGCTTTCTCCAAAGAGGCCCAAGGACGGAACAATCCGATTGAGATGTTCCACAATCAAGTCCATGTCGCTCCGCCAATTCCCTCCAATTGTAAATCTCTCCATTACAAATCCAATGAAGTCCGTCGTAATTCATAGGTTGCATACCCTCCACATTTAGACCATTAATTGCAAGCCGAGTAAATCCAAGAATAACATTGTTATCTATTCTCTCGGCAACCGCAGATTCTGGCCCACGTGGAATAAGTGTCTTAACACAATTTTCCGCCAATTCCATGTCAATCTTACATCCAAGACAGGCCCAAATACCGCACATATCTTAACATATTATTACTCATTCCCTTTAGACTAGACAACCTCAGAAATATAACCCCCCCTCATATTAGGGAATGAATGCCAGTCAATTAACGGCTCTCAGGCAGTCAAAAGTCGCATTTACTAATTATAAGACAGCCATATATCAACAAAATGGGTGCGTTCTAACAGGATGCTGTACGGACAATACAAATCCCAATTGCCCTCGCCGCTATGAATCATATGAGGAGAAGTATGACGTGCAAGCTGGTGGAAAACAATTCTGTCAAAATCCTCTTGAATATAGTCTTCCACGCGGAGTGCGAATGGACTATTATATGAGAAAAACACTCTGTGCCCCTACAAACACTATACAAGTCGCCGTTCTTTCTCAGGGAACTCCATCTGTACCTACAAATATCCTGTTTACGCTCAATGGTAATAAGATGGATTCTGGTCGTCTCTCCTGGTCTACACCAATCTTTATTAATCAGGCCAAACCAATTACAACCGCATCCTTAACAGACTACTCGTATCGTTTCTATACAAAAACACCAGCTAAACGGTGGGGCACTCCGTTGACACAAGATTCAGGATATGTGACAAATGGTCTGAAAACATTTGTAGACCTCACAACCCTTCATCCAGGGGCTGAATATTATTTTACTGTAAAGGCGAAGAACTCTAGTTATGCATCCCTCTATGGTGACGAAGGTGTTATAACTGGAACTATGAATATGCCAATAACATCTCCAGATATTTCTGGTATAACATTCTCATCAAATGTATATACACATGGTACCGCATATGCAACCACAGGGGCACCAGCAGGTAAACCCATTGTAAATATCCCATCGCTTACTTCATATGTAAAGACAGCAAAAGGACAATTTGGAACATATCCTAAGACAGATACAATCTGGTATTCAGATGTAACTCCTCCTATTCCAATTCATAGACTTACAAACTCAGCAACAGTTGAAGAAGGTATTATGACTATGCAGACATCTCTTACACGTGGTTCATCTGTCACAAAAGGGCCAAGCTATGAGTTCCATGGATTTCCTGCTATAACTTCACAGACAGCCCCTCTTCCTGCCCTTCAAACATATGCGGAAACTCTCTATGATGATGTATCTGGTATATATATTAAACCAGGCCAAGTAAAAGACAAATATTCAATTCAAGAATACTCTGGTTTTTTCCTGGAAGTTCCAGTGCAATTTGGTATATCTTCACGTAATCTTATTCCATCACCTGATCTCTATACATTTAATGTAAAATATGGTGAAAGTATACCAAATGCTCCAATAACAGATGATATTAGAACACAGTATGCATCATTAGACTATCAATTCTACGTAGATGATGTAACTGGTGTACCCGTTATAGACAAGACATCTACAACAGTAACAATACAGAATACACAGACATCTAACAACTCAATACAGATATCTGGTATAACTGTGTACTATGATATGCCTAATATACAGATTAATACTGAAGTATCAAACATGGGTAATTATTTCTATAGTTCTCCATGCCTCACATATGATATGATAATAAATAACCAGCCATATTCTTTCCAAGAAAAAGAAATAGGACCAAGTAATATAAATACAATTGGTACTCCACATATAGTAGAGCCATGCACATTTATATATAATTACAATCCTGCAAACCCAATAACAATTCCAGATAATACATTCTTAAAATCAATTGATATTACAATTACAGCACACAACTTAGTAGGACAGAGTACACCATATACATTATCGACTGCATCACAAGTGTCTAATTTCTTGATGGACAAAGCATCTTATGTATTTGCATATGGTACACTTGGGCTTCCAAAACCACCCTATCCAACGATGCCTTTTATATCCATTCCAACAGTAACAGCAAGTTCAAGTACGATAGGACGCCTCGTATCAACTGGTAAAGCAAATTCAACATATTATACAACAGAATTTCTATATAATCATACGATCCCATGGCGTCTTATTGAATATGATAACACAAAGAGTCTTGTAGACGATATTTCTGGTGGAAATCTACAAATTTGTAATGGTGCGTTCCGTTCATTTGCAAATGCAACTGCATCTTCAACAGGATATCTAGACTACAGAGGATATACTGGTAATGGAACAAATACAGACTACACAACTTTACCACAGTCTGAACGCCGCCATGCAATGTTCGTATGGAAATGTCAACAAAATACTACAGCATACTCTACTTTACAGATAATGATAACAGGTGTTGAAAATATAATGTTATCTGGTTTAGGTACACAATATATATATACTAAGAATCCAGATGGCACGCGTGGTGAAAAATTAGATATATTTTACAGGTTTGAAGATAAAGATTATCCAAATCCATTCCTCGCAACTACAAATGGTATAGTTAATATATATGACTCTACAGGTTCTATAATTGATACAAAAGTGTCATATAGTACTATATGGATTGATGCAAATAGTCAATCATCTAATTTTGTAAACAGTGGAAATTTTAATACTGCACCGATTTCTGATTACTCTCTTCGTCCATATTATACGAGAGCAGGATTAACATCAACACCTATTATATATGACCAAACAGCAAATACAATAACTATTATGTGTGATGTACCTGGTATAAAAGTTAGTTTACCATCTCAGGTATATTTATATATATATGTTGGCGGTTTAATGTCATCTAACTTTGCGTTTAAAACGGTTAGTGCAAGACTCTATACATAATTAAGTATCCTATCTAATATAATTATAATTCATATAGTATTATTAGATATGCCAGTCCCAGGTACAAATATTTCAGAAGAAAACATTCTTGGGATGTTGTTCAAAAAACATGAGAATTTAGTAAATACAAATCCATCACAATCATTCAAACTTGAACCTAATACTAATGCAAGGCCGAGGGTCTTTCCGACAGAACAACTAATTGCACAAGATATTCCAAAAAATGACACAGACTTACCTCTACCAAGGTATTTAACCCGTGATACAAATTACACTCAAAAAATTGCAGGAGGACCAGGGGCTACAAATCCATATGCTAAACGGTCGACAAGTACAAAATATCCATATATAGCATTATATGAAAGAATTCTACTAACAGAAAAAGAAATTGGTATATCTTATTTTTATTCTGCAAACGGTTCAAATATATTTAATGCAGCAAACAATATTTTAACTGATGCTATTCCCTATACATATGATACAAATGGAACATATAATATAAAAATAGAATTTTTTACAGGGAATCCTGCAGAACTATTTGTAGAAATAGCACCAAATAATATTAATTATCCATGGCTAATTGATACGGACGGTGGCATAGTCACATTTTATTGTACTCCACCAGTGAGTGTTACATATCCCGTCTATATATCATTCTGGAGATATGAAGGCACAAAAGGTCTTATTGCAGCCTCCTCATCAAATAAGCTTGAACCTTCCGTCATACTTCCAAATAGAACTAATTTCACATTTAGTAATGAAATTAATATAAAAAATTCGCCTGGAAATCCAGACACAATTACAACGGCATTCGCAAAAATGGATGACTGGTTCTTCACAAATATGATAAGTCAACCGCCTGCACCAAAAAAGGAGGGTGAATTAACAACACCAACTGAAGTTCGTGTTATGTTCTCTGGACCTACTCAAATATATCTTCTAGATATGCATGTGCCTGTTATTAAGTATATAAACTCAGATATTATAATAACAACACCAACCCCATCACAGACTATAACTGCCCTTAATAAAAGTACATCCTTTATACCACAAGCAACTAAAGTGGATGGTATTGTAATATCAAAACTTGCAGGTAATTCTGGTATAGAGACACGTGAAACTACAACAAACGGAACATTGACTACATACAGAGTATATGTATATTATAATCCAGCACTTGCATCAAATCCCACATTTACTCTTGAAATATGGTATACAAATGACTCATCCTATTTACCGAATAAATTATCTGTCCCAGGCCTCTCATTCCAGGCAGCATATCCTCCTAGTGCACCGACTATGAATACACCACAAACACAGAGTTCATCACAGATTAATATATCATGGACACAGCCTCAATATGTGATGTACGACTCTGCTACAGGCTCATCATACCCAACTGCATCAACATCAGATCCAACAATACAAAACTACCTGGTAACATATATTCCTACATCTACTACTCGTTATCCAGGCCTTGTAAATACCACAGCAAATATATTCACTTCAACATCAACCGTATCACAGCCCCTTACAGGCCTTCTTCCAGGAACAACATATACTATAAATACAAAAGCAAGAAATACTGCAAATGCGGCATATGGTCCAGCTTCAGCAGATATAACTGGTACAACTAATTTACCCACTCTATTAAATTTACCCCTTGGTCAAACTATATTTACAACATCTCTTACAAATGGAAATATAGCACAAGTAGGGGATACAGCTTTAATATCAGACCCCATTTTTATAGAGGGTGATACTCCAATTAGTTCACTATATTCATCTATACCAGTTCATACACAGGCAAATGCAGGTAGTACAGCATCAGGCATAGCTACACTTGAACTTTCAAATAATATGCAAACTCTATCAATGACATTAGATGGATTTCCTGCAAAAACATATAATGATGTGTCATCGTCCAGTTTGGAGATTACGAATATAAAAACAGCAGATCTTTATCTTTACCCTTCTACATTCACACAATCTCAAGGCTTCTATCTTACTGCACAGGCTCGGTTCAAATTAAAGAATCTCCCAAATGCCTCATCTACACGGCAAACAGTAACAATAAAACCTAATAATGTAACATATGATCGTAAATATTATGTTGAAAAGGCACAGGCAGGCCAACCGACACTCACGTTTGCACCGATTGAACTCCCTTCTACATCTATGAAACTCATTTCTGGCATACCAACACTTGGATCTACTGCCGCAAATAAAACAATAACTTGCTATATTGATGCCAGTAACATTGGTACATATTTCTATAGAAGATCGGGTATATTTGATATATATGGTACACCCTATATAACCCAACATGTACAGATTGATCTACCGTCATCTGTAACTGCTCCTATTACAGCTCCTGTTCCATTTACTGTATCCCTTCCTATGAATATTACACCCACAGACTATGCCCGCGGATTTACAATAAAGGCAAGGGCACATAATGGTGTGATATCTGGGCAAGAACAGAGTGAACAAGTACGACTTCTCATAGACAGTGCATCATACAATGCATCGTTCCCTGCAACACCTCCTGACCCAACAAATGGATTTGTGACAGGTATGCGTTGTGTTATAGCAGAACCTGATGTAGAACCTGTCCCAGGCACTCTGGAAGTAACGAATACTACATATTATGATATATCTAATATCTTAACTCCACTAGATTTACCGTATTTACATGGAAAATACCAGGTCAGAGACAGTCAAGCGAATACAAACACTGATTTTGTAGATTATAGGGACTACGGCGGCAGCGATTTGATGCCCCTGCAGAACGAATCTGGATTCAGATGGGTGACATATGCATGGAAGATACCCCTCTCAAGTAAAACTATAAATACAATGAAAATAAAATTATCTAATTTTACAAATACAATTAATCTTAGATATAGTGATATATATAATACATTACAAGTATTAAATGGATCACAGTATATAGAAAATAATATTATAAAAATATACTACAGGCTTGAGGAAATAAATGATATAGGTGCAAATATAAATACAAGTGCTTCAACTATTTGGATGGATGCAACTAAAAGGGATGCAGGAGGCAATATGGGTTATTATAATTCAAATGATAGACAGAAAAAATCATTAAATGGTATATATAAGGGTGTTAATACAATAGAATTAATTCAAAATACAAATCCAAATGATATAGTATGCAATGTGTTTGTTCCATCAATAACATATAAGGATATAAATATATACGTTCGCATAGGCATGTCGATGGATGCCTACGGGGTATCGTTTACTTCAGTTGAATGCCAATATACATAATTTCATTATTATTATTTTCTTATAAATATATATAATGAGTGATTTTGAAAGAAGCCTTGATGGTGCTAATAACAAGGCCAATATTCTGTTTGATAAGTATCTTGGGTATGTTCACACAGGTGCAACATCAGTTGCAACAGAATACCAAACATTAGCAATGCCAAAAATACCAAAAACAATGATTATGGCCGATGATATACCAGATAGATTATCATTATTAGGTGTATTAACTAGTTCTCCAGTTTCTATAAATTATAAATTAAACTCAACAGCAAGCGTTGAAATAAAAGGATATACTAAAAAAACAAGTTCATCTTTTCCCCATATTGTTAAATATGAGAATGTTCCATTAAAAGGCTTATTTAGCACAAATCCTGATGTGGCATTTATATATGAAGAATTAACTTCAGGAGGAGTACCTGATACAAAAAATCTATTAGAAAATATAATTGCTCCAAATTTTGGAGATAAAAATACATATGGTATATTGGTTGAAGCAATGACAGGCACTGATGCAGGCGGTAATCCTATATGGACACCCGTTTCCGTAGATAAATATGTATTAGATAGAGATGCTGGTGTAATAACATTTTTTGCATATACTACTGTAAGAAAAACAAATCCTCCTAGAATATCTTTCTGGCGTTATGAGGGTACATTTGGCACAATTAATAGAGCAACTGATGCTGTATTTGGTAAAAATGGAAATGATGCATATTATGATACTGGTAGCGTAGCAATCGGCAAACAAAATGTGAATACTTTACCTGGCACTTCTACAAAGTTTTCACTTGATGTATCTGGTAGCTTGAATGTAGATGGTGTTATTTTACAAAATGGCGTACCTATAACAGGTGTACTTGATCAAAACCCAGCATACAACTTCACTTCAGCTGAGAATGCCCCTGGTATTGGCATTGATGCCTCAGGTGCGTATGCTGTAAATGCCCCTGGGGTAACTGATGGTCGCGATAATTACACATCTGCCATATACAAGATAGATAACTGGATTTACAACTATATGATGGCTAAACCCGCTGCCATTGATAAGGTGAATGGACCAAGTGACTTGTCTGGTATTCAAGATGCAACTGAATTGACATTCTACTGGAAAAACAACCCAACACAATATAAGTTTGCATTTACATCAAAAAGTCTTCCCGCAATTGACACAATTTCTGCCACATTTGATATCAGTGGCTCTCTTTCTAACCAGGAAATTCTTACAAATAACACTCAGTTCATTACAGATGTGTCTGGTATAAATGCTCTCATCCTATCAAAGAATCCAGGGATTACAGGTTATACTACACGTACAATCACTCCTCCTGGATCTCTTCCTATTTATAATGTTCCAACATATGTATACTATTCATCCGATATTGCTAATGCAACAGATGATATTAAAGTAAGAGTATGGTACAATAACTCTGCAACGGGTATGCCTAATATAATGGATACATACACATTGGGGCGGTTCCTAGATTTGTTCCCACCCAGTAATGTTCGGAATGTAAATGTAGACTCCTTAACAATTAATTCAAATGGTGCAACTATCACATGGATTGAACCTGAATTTGTAGCAAGTTCAGATCCAAATTATGTAGATGGCAATTATATAGTTGGTTTTACCGACGGTGCACCTAAATATGCTGCAGTTCCCTATAAAATAACATACACGCAGGCTGAAAATGGTGGCACTGAACGTTATAATAATCCTCGCCCTACAATTGCAGATGATACTGATACTGCATCACCATTTATTGCAACAAATAAACTTGCGTCAAAAACAACATATACTGTAGGTGTATCTGCAAAGAATGCAGTTAACTCATCTTATGGTGCAGAAGGAACTACCACGTTTACAACGGGATTGCCATTAGATACAACTTCTACAATTGCAACCCAAACTATTAATTTCAGCTCATATACAAATACTGCAAATGTTGTTGCAATTGATGCACAGAGTACTCCAATTATAGGTGCAAATATTGTAAAAGAAAGTACAACTGTTCAAAGCACTGATACTATAAATGATTTAGCAGTATGTAATACCGCTACATATGCAAGCATGGATGCAGCGACACTATTTGATGGTACAAATACTGCAAGCCTTGGTGCATTTGGAACACTTGTAGTAACTGATTCAACCACTCCTTTATTAGAAGATGGGTCTACAATTGTAGATGTATACAATGGAGATGAACTTAGATCAGGTCTATTTGCAAAATTAAACCCTACTAAAATAAATCTATATCCTGGGGCTGCAAGTACTGCTAAACATACACTTACACTCACACATACTGTAAATAAGGATATTACAACAGTATCCTATACAAAGTCTGTTGACTATTATGTAGATTCACTTGATCCAACTGCTACTGCAACAGTATCATCAAATGTTACACTTAATCAACTTGCATCAGGCCTTAAAAAGGTATGTGGTATAAGCGTGGTTGGTGGATCTGGCCAGACTATTAACCAGACAATGAACGACATTAGTATAACTAATGCAGGTAAATATTTCTTTAATAATACTGCTAATACAGGTATATGCACAATTGCTGCTGGTGGTACAGGTATATCTGGTACAGATTTTATTCCATTAAACGGAGTTGGTATTCCAACAACAGCCCCTGCGTCTGATCCTATTGTAGCATACCCTACTGGAGATGTTACAAATCAGATGAATATTACATTTGCATCTGGTGCAACAAGAAGATTAGACATCCCCCTTACATTTACACCTTACAATTTGAAAGGTATGGGTACACCAACTACAGTAAATATACCAGTTGTAGTTGACCAGAAAGCATACGATTTTGTAAATCCTGTACCAGAACCCTTACCAATTGGTACTGCATCTAGAGGCATGCGTGTTCATTTCGGAACAATTCCTTCAATATCAAATATTGGCTCAATTGATGGTGCATATGATATGACAGCATTATTGACATCATCAGGCTATCTTAATGAATTGCTTTATGCAGATGGAAAATATATGTATAAAACATCTGCACCTGATATATATACTAATTATAATTCAAAATGGGGAAATACTGGTGTAGATTATTCTACAATACCAGGTGAATCATCAAATGTTCGTGCTGCTGCATTTTCATGGGTATTAAATAGGGATTCTGCTAGTGGTACATATAATACACTTAATATAAATATATTGGGCCTTCCTGGTTCACTTTCATTTGATGATGTTAATAATTATGTAAAATATAATACATCAAAAGCACCATTTGTGATATTGTATCGTGTTGAACATTTTGATGATTCTAATAATCCATATTCTGCAACAGATACAAACAGTCAATCTACAATATGGCTAAATGCACTTATTAAAGATCCTGCCTCCACATCTTTAAGTAAAATGCATGGAGTGGGATCGACAAGTAGAGAACAAGGTGGTTATATTGGTATTTCAGGTTCTACATTATCAGTAGCAATACCATCATTGACACCAACCAATGGTAATATTACAAACAAGGTTAAAATACATGTTATTATAGAAATACCATCAAACACAACTGATATAACATTCACAGATATTAAATGTAATCTTTCTTAAATATAAATAAGTCGTAAATAAATAATATTATTTTTGTATAATTATATAAATATAATATTAGTATGAGTGCTATAACGCCTACGGATAAGTTAAATATCCTATTTAATAAATATTTAGGTTATGCTGATATTAGTGGTACTACTTTTGCAACTAGATGGACAGAAAATGCATCAGAAACTATATATTCAAATAACATTTATTTTAAAAAAATACCTGATAATGCACCGTCTATATTATTATCGGATATTATAAATGTACCATATAAAAAAGCACCCTCTTTAAATACTACATCATTAACATATGTAAAAGAATATTCATCTAATCCCGAACAGGCACATATAGTTAAATATACTGATGTACAACTATATGGATTTGAAGGAAACCCAGATATAGCATTCTATTATAATGACCTTTCAGGTAATCCAAATCTATTAAAAGGTGCAATTACTGATAGACATACACGCGATCAATCTTATACAATTACTGTAAAGCGTCAAGATGATACGTATGTTGCATATGATGAATATATACTTGATTCTGATGCAGGTATAATAGTATTTTATAATACTGATGGTATATCACGAACAGAACCCCCCAAAATCACCTTCTGGCGATACGAAGGCCCAGTCGGCCTCGGCTACGACGCATCCAATGTCTATCTCGGCACAAATGCAGCCCTCATCAATCAGCAGCCAAATGCCATCGCCATTGGTACAAATGCTGGCCGAGATACACAAGGCTCAAATGCCATCGCCATTGGTACAAATGCTGGCCGAGATACACAAGGCTCAAATGCCATCGCCATTGGTGCAAATGCAGGCTACACTTCTCAGCATGCGAATAGCATTATCCTCAATGCATCCGATGCCTCTCTCAATTCCCTCACCCCAGGCTTCTTCATCAATCCCATCCGAGAAATAGACACTACGGCAGGCACAATCACACCTATTTCCTATTACAACCCTATCACAAAGGAGCTCCAATATGGTAAAAACACATGGTATTCAGCCCCAGCCGAATCCGTCATTGACATGTCTGGAAATAAGATTCTCAGACTCGCTGAGCCGACTGACCCTTCAGGTGCGACAACAAAATCATACGTAGACACTGCTATATCAAATATAACAACCTATCTCGCAGACCCGTCAACTGCATGGTACAACATCCGAGCAGGAACCAATGTAGACCTGTCAGCAAATCGTATTATAAATCTCGCAGACCCGTCTGGAAACAGCGATGCAGTTACAAAGAATTATGTAGATACTGCAGTTTATAGCACAGAAATACATATTGGTCGTTATTATAACTCACAACTAGGCGGGATAACATTACCATATGATTCAACAACAAGTCAAGGGTATTATGCAATAGGAATTGGTTATAATACAGGTTTAAATGGACAACAAGAGAATGCAGTTGCAATTGGCAGAAATGCTGGTAGAATAGACCAATCTGGAAATGCAATCGCAATCGGTCTATCTGCAGGCTGTAATACACAGGGTTCAAATGCTATTGCAATTGGTCTAAATGCAGGTTATATAGATCAATCTGGAAATGCAATTTCACTTGGTCAAGAAGCAGGTAGATTCAGTCAAAATGTGAATGCTATTGCAATTGGTCAACAAGCAGGTTTTAGTAATCAATCACAAAATACAATAGCAATAGGCCAATCTGCTGGTAACACACGACAAAATATAAATGCTATTGCTATTGGCCAGTCTGCTGGTTGGACGGACCAGTCTGGAAATGCAATTGCAATAGGTAATAAAGCTGCCTTCAGTTCACAGAGTTTAAATGCAATTGCAATTGGTCAAGAAGCAGGTAGAACAAGGCAAAATATAAATGCAATAGCAATTGGTCAAAATGCAGGTACAAATGATCAATCAGGAAATGCAATAGCAATTGGTCAGTCAGCTGGTAATGAAAGACAAAATGTAAATGCAATTGCTATTGGTCAACAAGCTGGTTTGACAGATCAATCTGGAAATGCGATTGCAATTGGTCAATCTGCAGGGTATATACGTCAAAATGTTAATGCAATAGCTATAGGCCAAACTGCAGGTTTTATCGAACAATCTGGTAATGCAATCGCAATTGGTAAAGATGCAGCTGTTATGAATCAAGGATCTAATTCAATTGCAATTGGTCAGGCAGCAGGTTATAATTCACAGGGTTCAAATGCTATTGCATTGGGTACAAATGCAGGTAAATCCTCGCAGTCATCAAATAGTATTATATTAAATGCAACTGGTTTAGAATTAAATACAGATACAAGTGGTCTTTTTATTGATCCAATTCGCCAAACATCAAATTCATCAGTTATACTTACATATAATACAATAACAAAAGAAATACAATATGCAAATAATGATACGTTGAAAAATCCACTACAGTCAGACCTTGATATGTCTGGGAACAAAATTATCAGACTTGCTGAGCCTATAGATCCATCTGGTGCTGCTACAAAATATTATGTAGATAGTCGCATAGATGCTAGTTTCAATGAGATTCGTGATAATATAGGTTATGATCTTGATAGTATAGATATTAGCCTTAATACTATTAATTCACTTCTAGGAGCCCTTGATTCAAGCTTCAATGACTTGTCTGGTCAACTAGCAACTTCAGTACAGTCAATTAACACTCATATAGATAGTAGTTATAATGATATAATACAGTATATTGACAGTAGTCTCAATACTATTAACTCTCGTCTAGTAGCCCTTGATTCAAGTTTCAATGACCTGTCTGGTCAACTGGCAACCTCAGTACAGTCAATTAACACCCATATAGATGGTAGTTATAATGACATGATAGAATATGTTGATAGTAGTTTTAATACATTAAAACAGTATGTAGACAGTAGTCTCAATACTATTAATTCACGTCTAGGAGTCCTAGATATAAGTTTCAATGACCTGTCTGGTCAACTAGCATCATCAGTACAGTCAATTAACTCTCGTATAGACGCAAGTCTAAATGTAGTGAATACACGTTTTGGAACTCTAGATTCAAGTTACAATGACCTATCTGGTCAACTAGCATCATCAGTACAGTCAATTAATTTACACATAGATTCTAGCTTCGTTGAAATAGTAACAAATGTAGGGATTGAATTTAATAATGTATATGACTATATAGATGGAAGTTACAA